>Ga0082335_1001514_pt1 | contig 15574 bp, 13 predicted proteins | sample Subgrocontami58m_FD_72375 | JGI IMG/M metagenome (GOLD analysis project Ga0082335, IMG submission 72375) | Subsurface groundwater microbial communities from S. Glens Falls, New York, USA - GMW37 contaminated, 5.8 m (SPADES assembly) (version 2) ... | reverse complement strand
GCTTTTCCGCCGGCGGGGGTTTTGACGTCTATTCGCGCACGATTGCGCGCCATCTGGCGAAGCACATCCCCGGCGGCCCGAGCGTGATCGTCGAGAACATGGCGGGGGCGGGAAGTCTCATTGCCGCAAATTACATGTATAAAGTAGCCAAGCCTGATGGCCTCACCATTGGGAATTTTCACGGCTATCAAATTTTAAACCAGGTGATCGAGCAACAAGGGATTGAATTCGATGCGCGGAGGTTCGAGTGGATCGGCGTGCCGGTCCAGGACAATGGGGCGTGCGCCTTAACCAGCGCCAGCGGCATATCGAGCCTGGAGAAATGGAAGGAGGCGAAAACCCCGGTCAAGCTGGGCGGAGTGGGCCCGGGGGATGCGGCCTACAATTCCGCCAAAATCCTCAAAGATGTTTTGAAGCTGCCGATCCAGGTGATCATGGGGTACAAAGGGACAGCCGATATAAAGTTAGCAGCGGAAAACGGGGAGATTGCCGGCGGTTGCTGGCAGTGGGAGTCCTTCAAGGTTATGTGGCGCCAGGCGCTGAATGCGGGCACCGTATCGGTTGTGCTCCAATTGACTCCGAAGCCTCATCCGGAGCTTCCTAATGTGCCTCTGGCATTGAGCCTGGCGAAAACCGAGGAGGCACGGGCGCTGCTAAAGGTCGCGATTCATGATGCCAACGCGATCACCCGGCCTTACAGCTTGCCGCCTAAAACGCCTAAAGACTCCGTAGGGATTTTGCGTAAAGCGTTCATGGATACAATGAAGGATCCTGACTTTCTCGCCGAAGCGCGCAAATCAAAACTCGATCTTGACCCCCTAAGCGGGGAGGAGGTCGAAAATTTAGTGCGCGGCTTTTTCAAGATCGAGCCCCCGCTGGTCAAGAGGCTTAAAGAGATTATCAAGTGAGCATTGCATTGGGGTCCGGTCAAGCTAAAAGAGAGGCGCTCCATTGTCCCCTGCTCCATTGCTCTAAAGCGGAGCAGTAGAACAATAGATCAATAGACCGCATTTTCGCAGTGTCCATTGTTCCAATGTCCACTGCTCTAATGCTCTGAAAATAAAAAACCCGGGAGGCCGGGTTTTTTATTTTCATGGGCCCACCTGGATTCGAACCAGGGACCTACCGGTTATGAGCCGGTGGCTCTAACCAGCTGAGCTATGGGCCCGTTAGCCAATTTTTGATTTTAGATTTTGGATTTTCGATTTTTAGAGGTTCGCAGTTCCGCGCGCTTTTTGCAAGAGCATCGTTCCAACTTGCCGCTTAGCTTTCCATGAAACTCTTCAGCCTCTTGCTGCGACTGGGATGGCGGAGCTTGCGCAGAGCCTTCGCTTCAATCTGCCGGATGCGTTCGCGCGTAACGGTAAATTTTTGCCCCACCTCTTCGAGGGTATGATCCGACTTTTCCCCGATCCCAAAACGCATCCTCAGGACTTGCTCTTCGCGCGGAGTTAAAGTCGCCAACACTTTCTTGGTCTGCTCCTGCAGATTGATGTTGACCACCGCGTCCGCGGGCGTGATGATCCGCTTGTCTTCGATGAAATCACCTAAATGACTGTCCTCTTCCTCGCCCACGGGGGTTTCCAGGGAGATCGGCTCCTTGGCGATCTTCAGGACCTTGCGCACCTTATCCAGGGGAATCTCCATCTTGGTAGCGATCTCCTCCGGGGTCGGCTCCCGTCCGATCTCCTGGACCAAATAACGGGAGGTGCGGATCAGCTTGTTGATAGTCTCGATCATGTGGACCGGGATGCGGATCGTGCGCGCCTGGTCGGCAATCGCGCGGGTAATCGCCTGGCGAATCCACCACGTCGCATATGTCGAAAACTTGTAGCCGCGCTGGTACTCGAACTTGTCCACCGCCTTCATGAGACCGATGTTCCCTTCCTGAATGAGATCCAGAAACTGCAGTCCCCGGTTGGTGTATTTTTTGGCGATGCTGACCACCAAGCGGAGATTGGCCTCGATCAGCTCCTTTTTGGCGAGGTTGGCCCTGGTCTCTCCCTCAACGATGGACTGCACCCGACGCCTGAGCTCCTCCGCCGGTATCTCCAGATCCCTCTCGTTCCGTTTGATTTCCCGCCGCGCGCTTCGGATCTCTTCCGCCATTCTCTGAATGGCCTCATGGCTCATGCGCAGCGCGCCAATAGCCCGCTGCCAATGCTTTTTGCGGCCATCACTGCTCGGAATAACCTTCAGGATTGTCTGGAACGGCTTGCCGGTGCGTTGTTCAAAGTCCATCACCTTCCTGTCCAGGGCCCGCATTTGGTCCATTGCCCTCTTCAAGCCATCGACGATTGCCTCGGTTTGCCTCCGATTCAGCGGCATGGCCTTGAGCCCGCTAAGGATTTTCTCCTGCTGCTTGAGCAGCGCCTCTTGGAGAAGCTTCCGCTTCCGGGAGGACAGGTGTTTCCGCTCCAGTTGCCGTTTGATTTTCACCCTCTCGTTGTTCAATCGGCGCAACTTGCCTATCTGATCCAGGAGCCTTTTTTCATGCACTTCCTCGTCTTCCAGGTAGTCCAGCTCGTCTTCTCCGTCCTTGATGATCTCACGCACGCGAATCTCATGGCGCGAGAGATTCTCTCCCAGCTCCAGGACATAGCGCAATGCCAGGGGGCTCGAAAGAACCTCCTCAATGACCCGTTTTTCCCCCTCCTCGATCTTCTTGGCGATCTCCACCTCGCCCTCGCGGCTGAGGAGCGAGACGGTGCCCATCTCCCGAAGGTACATCCGCACGGGATCGCCTGTCTTGCCGGCGATATCCCCCTCCACCTCCACATCGGCCTCCTTCTCCTCCTCTTCCTCCTCCGCGAGCTCTTCGGCCTGGCCACCCAGAGTCACCCTCTGGTTGGAATCGATCACCTCGATGTCCATTTCGCCAAAGATAGACATGACATCATCGATCTGGTCCGGCGATACGATATCCGCCGGCAGCATGTCATTGACCTCATCGTAGGTCAGGTAGCCCTTCTCCTTGCCGAGGTCGATGAGCTTCTTGACCTCTTTGATGTCTTTCTTTTGGGCTATCTGGCTGGAGACCTGGGCTTCTTTGTGAGCCCCTACCGGATCTCCGTTTTGGACGTGAGCCTTTGGCGTTCTAGTTGTCGTTCTCTTCGGACGACCTCTTGCCATTCCAGCATCCTTTCTTTTTTGGTTATCTCATCCCTTTTTTCTTCCGCCACCCGAATCGCCTGGCGCAGATCTTTTTCTAAGCCTCTTAGATATCTCCGTCTAAGATGCGAGAGGCAATCTTCCACCATCCTCTCGGATTCCTCTTCCGGCATGTTTTCCCCTTCCAGCATCAGGGCTGCGATCTGAGACGCCTGGGCTGGTGGAAACCGCTGCGCCATTCCTGCCCCATTCAGTTCTCCCCGCTCTCCCCATTCCGACAGAATCTTCTGGATTACCTGATTCCACATTGGACTAACGAGCTGTTCGATATCGCCTTCCCGCTCCACGTTTTGGATAACGGAAGGAAAGCGAAGCATGAGGCTCACCAAGGAACGCTCCACAAGATCCTCCTGCCCCTGCGTCGCAGTAGCCTTCGAAGATTCCTCCGGGCGAAGGGAACGCCCTTGACCGCTTGGCGCGGGAGAAGGGGGCCGTAAAAGCTCTTCCCTAATTCCCAGGGAATCGACGGCGCGCCGGGCCAAGAGATCCATTTCGAAGGGATTGCGAACCTTGGCCAAAAGCCGCCGGATCTCCTTGGCAATCTCACTCTTGCCCTCGATGCTCTTGCCATACTTTTCTTCCAACCATGTGAAGCTGTAATCCGCCAAAGGTATCGCCTGGTCTACGACCGTCTCCAATACCTCTCTGCCCCTGTAACGGACATAGGTGTCCGGATCTTCCCCCTGGGGCAGAAACGCGGCCCGCCCGAGCAATCCCCCATCGATAAATATCTCAAAGCTTCGGGCCGCCGCCTTTCTACCGGCTTCATCGCCGTCAAAGAGCGCAACAATGTTTTTTGTATAGCGTCCCAGGATACGCACGTGATCCGGAGTCAAGGCCGTACCTAAGGTAGCAACCGCGTAGGAGATGCCAAATTGAAACAGGGCGAGCACGTCGAGATAGCCCTCCACTATTACCAGCCGATCCACCTCCCGAATCGCTTCCTTGGCTTGAAAGAGACCGTAGAGGTTTGCCCCCTTGCGAAATAGGGGAGTCTCAGCGGAATTGAGATATTTAGGGAGACCCTGCGCGATCACCCGACCGCCGAAGCCAACAACCTTTCCAGCGGCATTGGCAATGGGAAAGATGATGCGATCAAAGAATTTTTCTCCGTAGTGTTGCGGCCCCCTTTCGCTGAGTAGTCCCAACCGCACCGCATGCTTTAAAGAAAGCCCCTCTTTTTTTAGAAAAGCGACCAATCCCTGGCCTGACTGCGGGGCATAGCCGAGATAAAAATTCCGCGCCACCCGTTCTTCCACTCCTCTATCCTTGAGATATTCCAGGGCCCTTTTCCCCTCGGGACGACCAAACAGCATTTCATGGAAATAGGCCGCCGCCCTTTCATTGAGATGATAAAGGGATTCTTTCTCTTCTCCGTCCCTACCGGCCTGAGGCCGGTCCAGGCGCTCGACTGCGATCCCGTAGCGCTTTCCAACCTGCTCCACAGCCTCCGGGAAGGTCAGGTGCTCATACTGCATCAAAAAATGAAAGACATTCCCCCCCACGCCGCACCCGAAACAGTGAAAGATGCCCTTTTCTTCATTGACCGTGAAGGAGGGTGTCTTTTCTGAATGAAACGGGCAGAGTCCGAGGTAATTGCGCCCCATCTTTTTCAACGTCAGGTGATCGGATATCACCTCAACGATGGAGGCCCGCTCACGAATCTCTACAATCTTTCCTTCTGCAATCATCCTGACCGCCTAAAAATAGCCAAGCCCCTCAGGGTCGCCGATAGCGGATTCCTCCTGCGGGACGAGATTGGCCTTGCCGATTCGGATAAGCCCCTGGGCAAAATGATGGAGCGGAGGGGCGAGGTAGGACTCATCGATTTTTTGCCTCGTCCTTTGCGGCATCAAAGGAAAAGAAGCCAGAAGAAAAATAACCAGAGCTAAGACAGCTGCCCCCTTTCCCATACCCACCACGATGCCGCCAATCCGATTGACCACTTGCAGGAAGAGGAATTTTGCCGAGCGATGCAGGAGCCACCCCGCCAGACTAAACGTGAAGTAGACTACGAAAAAAAGTCCGACAAAAGTTAAAACTCTGACAACAAGAAGAGAGAGCTTCCAGCTCTCCGGCCAGAGCAGCGCCGCTGGTTCATCGTAACGGACTGCCACCATGAAACCGATAATGAGTCCCAGCAGAGAAAAGCTCTCGCGGAAGAGCCCCTTAAAATAACCCCTCAGGCCAAACAGTAACAGAAGGACAAGCAGGATCGGATCAACGATGTTCACCAACGGGTTACGTCCATCTTAAGAAAGGGATTGAACACCATTTCCTGGTGAAAAGCGCTACAACTGATCAGCCGCTCAGAATTTCCCTGGCCAGTTCGCTGACTCGCTTGCCCTCGGTCCGACCGGTAACCTTGGGCATGATCTGTTTCATCACCTTTCCCAAGTCCTGGACCCCTTTAGCCCCAACCTCCTCAATGGTACTCCGGATCAGGGCACGGACCTCCTCCTCGCTCAAGGCTTCAGGCAGCAAGCGGCGGAAGACCACCAGTTCCGCTTCCTCCTTCTCCAGCAGATCGCCCCGCCCCCCCTTCCGAAAGTACTCGATCGACTCCTGCCCCTGCTTGCAAAGGGAGGAGATAATCTTAATGATCTCCTCCGGGCTTAGCTCTCTTCGTTCTTTGATTTCCTCGTTATGGAGCGCCGATAAAAGAAGCCGTAGGGCGGAGAGGGTCAGCCGGTCCCCGCCCTTCATGGCCGCTTTCATGGCATCCTGAATTTCGCCCTTGAGTCCCATTCTCTCTCCGGGATGCCTGGCTAAAAGTAATGGCTGCGGGCCCGTCTCAGCGCTCTCTTCTTTGCCGCTATCGCCTTCTTTTTCCTCTTGACGCTGGGCTTTTCGTAATGTTCCCGCTTGCGCAACTCCGCCAATATCCCCGACTTTTCACAAAGCTTTTTGAAGCGCCGGATAGCGCTCTCAATAGACTCGTTGTCTCTAACTCGTATTCCGGTCATATAATAATATCACCCCCTCCACTTCACTCCCAACACCCATCCACCCGTTATTTTCAAATGTTTAATTCTATCGGATTTCCATATCAAGTCAAGCTGAGCAATACAAAAACTTGGCCTACAGAGCTTATCTCTTTCTCTGCTTGATCTTCCAGAACTTCTCGGGAAAGTCGGAGATGATCCCGTCCACGCCCAGCGAGAGAAATTTCTCCATCTCCTTCACCTCATTGACGGTCCAGACAAAACTCTTCAGTCCGAGTTCCCTGGCCTCCTCCAGGAAATGGGGAGTCGCGAACTCTCTCTGGATATGAAGTGAATAAGCATTCATCTCTCTTGCCGCTTGAAACGGATTATCCTTGATTCCGGCTCCGTACAGAACGCCGATCCTGACATCCGGCGCCAATTCCCGGAGCCGCCGCAGCGATTGGTAATCGAAAGAGGAAAAAATGGCGCGCTCGAGATAATCGAAGTGGCTCACGATAAAGAGTACCTTGAGCTCGATTCCGAGAGGACCGTGGAGCACGGACTTGATCTCTAAATTGATCTCGACCTTACCGGATACGATCTCCAGGATCTCTTCCAGAGTCAGTATCCTTTCCCCCTTAAACGACTTCTTCAGCCAAGCCCCCACATCGAGCTTTTTAAGCTGCTTAAGGGTCTTCCCTTTTACAAACCCTTTGGCTCGCGCCGTCCGATCCAAGCGATCGTCGTGGATCACGACCACATGGCCATCCTTGGAAAGCCGGCAGTCCATCTCGATCATATCCGCTCCCGCCTCGATCGCCTTTTCAAAAGCCAGGCGCGTGTTCTCCGGGTAGGAGCCGGACGAGCCCCGGTGGGCAATTTTGATAAAGTCGGCCATCACCACTGAAACCAAGGAATCATGATAGGATAACTATCCTGATAGCGCATCCAGATACTTTAAGCCCATGGACAGAGGTTGAGAACTTTTCCGAGAGGAAAGCCGCTCTCACAGCGGGGACAAACGATTTCTTTAGCATAAGTCATTTAAGGCGCTCCATCCCTTTTGATGAGATAAATAAAGAACTCCCTGTTTCCCTTCGGCCCTAACAAGGGCGACTCCGTTACTCCTCTCACCTCAAGTTTCAGGGCAACCGCCGCCTCCTTGATTTCCTCTATCACCCGGCGATGCTCCTCCCCGGAGCGCACCACTCCTCCTTTGCCCACTTTTCCTTTGCCCACTTCGAACTGAGGTTTGATGAGGGCCACGATCTCGCCATATGGAGTCAGCAGCTTCCGGACCTTGGGAAGAACTAAACGCAGAGAGATGAAAGAGACATCAATAGTGGCGATCTGGGGAGGATCAGAAAGCTCTTCGCCTTCTAGATAACGGATATTTCTTTTTTCTAAGACAACGACTCTCGGGTCATTTCGCAGCTTCCAGTCGAGCTGTCCGTAGCCCACATCCACGGCATAGACCCGGCGGGCTCCGTGGGCAAGCAAACAATCGGAAAAACCCCCGGTGGAGGCGCCCACATCCAGGACAACCTTATCACTGACTTCTATCGAGAATTCCTGGAGCGCCTTTTCCAGCTTGACCCCGCCACGGCTGACATAAGGGAGAGACTTCCCCTTCATTCGGATCAAGGCGTTCGAATCCACCAGGCTCCCGGCCTTAGCAAGGGGCTGATCGTCGACCAGCACCTCTCCGGCCAGTATCCGGCTGCGCCCCTCTTCCCGGCTTGCTACCAGTCCGCGCTCGACCAGTAACTTATCTAGACGCTCCCTCTTTCCCATCCCTCCTTTTTTCTCTTTTTCTCACCCCGGACCATCTGCAGGGCCGCCTGGGTGATGGCGTCCTTATCGATGCCGCACATCTTTCTCAATTCTTCTTGAGTTCCGTGCGGAATGAATCGGTCTGGAACCCCCAGACGTTTTACCCTAATCTCAGTAATCCCTTCCTCGGCCAAAAACTCCAGCACGGCGCTGCCAAACCCGCCCTCCAACACGTGGTCTTCCACCGTGATGAGTCTCGGAACCTGCGTCAAAACATCACGGAGCAGTTCGCGATCTAATGGCTTCACAAAACGGGCATTCACGACCGCGGCGTCTATGCCCAACTGGGACAGATCATGAGCCGCTTTGAAAGCAGGGACAACTGTGTTCCCGATCCCGACCAGAACGATATCTTTCCCCGGGCGCAAGAGCTCCGCCTTGCCGATCTCGAGACGGCCGATTTCGCCCTCCATCTTTACTCCCCAACCCGCTCCCCGGGGGTAGCGGAAGGCAATCGGCCCATTGTGTTCGATCGCGGTCTTCAGCATATGCTGGAGCTCCTTTTCGTCCTTCGGCGCCATAATCACCATGTTGGGGATAGAACGCAGGTAAGCAAAATCGAAGACGCCGTGATGCGTCGGCCCGTCAGCGCCGACCAGACCGCCCCGGTCGAGGGCAAAAACCACATGCAGATTCTGGATGCATACATCGTGAAGGATCTGGTCATAGCCGCGCTGGAGAAAAGTGGAGTATATGGCCACTACCGGTATCCACCCCTCCGTTGCCAGGCCGGCGGCAAAGGTTACGGCATGCTGCTCAGCAATCCCCACGTCGTACGACCTGCCGGGAATCTCTCTCGACAACTTATCGATCCCAGTGCCGCTGCCCATGGCCGCCGTGATCCCGATCACCTTAGGGTTTTCCTTGGCCAACCGGATCAGAGTGGAGGCAAAGACATCTGTAAAGCTGGGGATACCTTGCTGCTCTTTTTTGGGTTTGCCGGTAAGGACATGAAACGGCGCAACACTATGATAAGTGACCGGGTCTTTCTCGGCCCATTCGTATCCTTTCCCCTTCCTGGTCAGGACATGCACCAGCGTCGGCCGTTCGATATTCTTCACGTTGCGCAGCGTGTGGACGAGCTTTTCGAGATTATGACCATCTACCGGACCCACATATTGAAAGCCGAGGCCTTCGAAGAGCAGCCCGGGAGTGACAAAGCCGATGAAGGATTCTTTGACCCTGCGACCAAGATGGTAGAGACCCTCCCCTACCCGGGGAAGGGCGCGCAAGAAGTCGCGGATGCCTCTTTGCATCTTGACGGCAAAACCGGTCGTCAGTTGCTCGCTCAAAAAAGAAGAGAGAGCCCCCACCCGCCGATCGATGAAGTGCTCATTGTCATTGAGGACAACGATCAAATCTTTATCCAGGTGGCCGGTTTGGTTCAGCCCTTCGAAGGTAAGGCCGGCGCTCAAGCAACCATCGGAGATGACGGCCACCACTTTGTGCTCCGATCCTTGCAAGGCCTTGGCCACCACCATACCGAGGGCTGCCGAGACCGACGTCCCCGCATGTCCGGCGCCGAAGATATCGTATTTGCTCTCTTCCCGACTCAAAAAACCGCTGAGCCCTCCGAGCTGCCGGATGGTCGGGAATTTGTCGCGCCTGCCGCAAATAAGCTTGTGGGCGTAGGCCTGGTGCCCGGTATCCCAGAGGATCCGGTCCTTGGGGGTATCGAAAACGTAATGCAGGGCCAGCGTTAACTCGACCGCCCCAAGGGTCGAAGCCAAGTGCCCGCCCACCTCTGAGACAACCGAGAGAACTTCTTCGCGCACCTCCTTGGCCAGGATAGAGAGTTCCCCAAGACCTAACTTGCGAAGGTCTGAAGGATCGTTGATGCCGTCGAGAAGCCTTGCCATAGTAGAGCCTTGAGGATCGAGAATTGAGGATCGAGGATGGCGATTCTCTATCTTCTATCCTCCATCTTCGGTTCTAAGAGAGCTTGTTCCACAACGTAGTGGGCGATTCCTCTCAGTGGGTCTGCATCTTTACCAAAAAGCTCGATCTCCTTCAAGCAATGCTGGAGAAGTTCCTGTGCTCGGGACTTGGATGCAGCCACGCCCACAATGGAAGGATAGGTGGCTTTCTTCTTTTCCTTATCCCCGGCCTCCCCGCTACCCGCTCTGCTTCCGTTATGACCCTTGGCATCCAGGATGTCGTCCGCTATTTGAAAGGCCAGGCCGAGAAATTCTCCGTAGCGGCTGATCTTGCGAAGCTCTTTTGGGGTTGCCCCGCCGATTCTGGCGCCAACCCGGGCAGCCGTCAGAATCAAAGCTCCGGTCTTACGCACATGGATAGATTCAACCGTCGCCACATCCACCTCTCTCCCTTCGGCCTCAAGGTCGACGGCCTGGCCGCCGACCAGCCCGCCGACACCCGCGGCATGGGCGATCTCGTGGAGCACCTCCAGGACCAGCTTTGGCTTCAATGCTTGCGCTACCTGCGGGCGTGACATCAGGTGGAAGGCCTCGGTCAAAAGCGCGTCGCCGGCCAGCAGCGCAATCCCTTCACCGAAAATCTTATGGTTGGCCAACTCTCCCCTCCTGAGATCATCGTTGTCCAGGGCGGGCAGATCGTCGTGAATGATGGAATAGGTATGGATGAGTTCCAGGGCACAGGCGAACGGGAGCAGGTGTTTATGCTTCCCGCCAAAGATCTCGCCGGCAGCCAGGGCCAGGATCGGCCGGAGCCTTTTGCCTCCGGAAAAAACGCCGTAATGCATCGCCCGATAGAGCGTCTGGGGCGATTTTTTCGATCCCCTCAGATAACGCTCCAGAGCGTGATCGATCAGAGACCTGCGCGCTTTTAGATAATCGTGGAAATCGAGGGTTGGCACTTTCTACGGCTCCTCTGCTTCCGGTTCTTCGTCGCCGACATCGGTGAGAGCCTTGAGCTGGAGATTACCTTCCTTATCCTTCACCAATAACTCTATTCTTCTTTCGACCTCGGTCAATTTTTGATTGCAGTATTTTACCAACCTGACCCCCTCTTCGAACGCGGCCAAAGCATCTTCGAGCGAGAGCTCCCCGGATTCCAGCTGTTCCACCACCTTTTCCAGCTCTTCCAGGGCCTCCTCAAACTTCTTTTTCCCCTGATCCTTTTTTGCCATCGCATACCCCGCTTTCAGCCATCAGCAGTCAGCATCCAGCTTTGAACTGAGAGCTAATTGCTGAGAGCCGATTGCTATCTTATTCCCAACAGTTCAAACGGATCCACCCTGGCTCCATTCAAGCGCACGCCCCAATGGAGATGGGGACCCGTTACCCTCCCGGTTTTTCCGGCCCAGCCGATCAGATCCCCTTTACGGACCTGAGAATCCTTTTCGACACGAAAATCGGCGAGGTGGAAGTACATCGTATAGAGGCCGCCTCCGTGATCCAGGACAAGACTCTTGCCGCTGAAAAAAAACTCCTCCTGAAGAACCACCCGCCCGTGATTGGCAGCAAGAATTTCCGTGCCCAATGCGGCCTTCAGATCGACCCCTCCGTGAGGGGAGCGCGGCGATCCGTTGACGACCCTGCGCAGGCCGAAGGGTGATGTGATCCCCCCGGAAACCGGCGCGACAAAGCGCCCTTCCCACAAACGTCTCGGACTAGAGATTGCCCATAGCTGATTGATCTGCTCCTGCTCTCCCTCTATCCTCTTCTTGGTAGCCTCATCCAGGCGGTCAAAAGCCTCGGGAACGGTTATCTTTTCCCGAGGAAATAGTTTTTCTCTCACGCGAAGGATTAGAGATTTTTCCCTTTTCTCTCCACCTTTATTCCAGCCCTGGATGGCAATCCTCACTGGTCCGGCCTTTTCCTCAAGATCCACCCCTAAAATAGCATCATAGGAACCCTGCCCTGCGGAAAAGGTTATCTCCTGATTCCGAAAAAACCCTTTCACCACCTCGATATCCTCTCCCGAGGCCCTGATCTCTGCGACTCCTCCCTGAGAGACCTCCGGGGATTGAAGCCAGATATTCCAGGGGACTTCGCCGGCAAAAACTGACTGGGCGAGGAAACAAAGAGAGAGGCCCACGAGTCCCGCGGTCTTCATTCTTTTCTCATTCTTTTTGTTCGACTCGACAGAGAGATTTTCCCCGCGCGAAGGTGACCCTGAGGAGATCTCCGATCTTGAGAGAGTCGCTGTCTTTGACGATCAACGCCTCGGGCATTTTGTGCGCGATGCTGTAGCCTCGCTCCAGCACCGCCAGGGGGCTTAAGCCGGATAACCGTCCGGCATCGTGGGTTAACCGCTCCCTCAAGCGGCCGAGGCGATCCTGAAAACGGCGCCACAGGCTGAGGGAAAGATCGTCCAGAAGCATTTGATTCTCCTGTAATCGCCGGCGGGGGTCGGCCAGCCTCCGGACGAGTCCGGTCCATGCCTCTCTTTCACGCTCGATCCTCCCTTGGATTTCTCTCAGCATACGAGCCTCCAGGTCTTCGACTCGTTCCATGAGATCTGCCTTTCGCGGGACCACCATCTCTGCCGCCGCGGTCGGAGTCGGGGCGCGATGGTCGGCAACAAAATCGGCAATAGTAAAATCTATCTCATGACCTACGGCAGAGATGACCGGAACAGGCGCAGCGAAAATTGCCCGCGCCACCACCTCTTCGTTGAAGGCCCAAAGATCCTCTAACGAGCCGCCGCCGCGCCCGACGATCATGACCTCGACCTTCCCCGAGTGGCCGAGTTCCGTGATCCCCTCGGCGATCTCCACCGCCGCCCCCTCCCCCTGAACCTTGACCGGGCGAATGACCACCCGCCGCTTTGGATAGCGGTCCCCCAAGATACGCAGGATGTCCCGGAGCGCCGCCCCTTGCAGAGAAGTGACGATGCCGATGGACGCGGGCAAGAAGGGCAACGCTCTTTTCCTCTCCGCAGCAAACAGCCCCTCTTCCGCGAGCTTCTTTTTCAACTGCTCAAAGGCCAGATAGAGCGCGCCTTGCCCTTTCGGCTCCACCTTTTCCACATAGAGCTGTAGGTCACCGCGCACCGGATAGACGCTCACCCGGCCAAAACAGAACACCTCCATCCCGTTTCCGGGCTGAAAAGATAGATTCATTCCCTGACGCCGGAACATGACGGCGGCGATCTGACTCTTGTCGTCCTTCAGGGTGAAATAGAGATGGCCGGAAGGCGGGACACGAAAATTGGATATCTCCCCGACCACCCAAAACGCGTCCAGTTCTTTCTCCAATGTTCCTTTGACGATCTGGTTCAGTTCGCTGACCGTGAGGAAAGCTGGCGGGTTTTCCGAGAACAACGGCAGACCCGTTGCCGGGCTTATCTCTCTCATCTCCCTCATCCTAAGCGCACAAAACGATTAGCCCTCCAGGAGGAGGGCTAATGGGATTGCAAAATGAAAAATGCAAAGTGAAAAAGTCAGATGGGTTCTCTACATCCTCATTTGGCATTTTACAATTTGCATTTTAGCTTTTTCATTGCCCGGTTCTTTTACCCAATCTTCTTCTGGGCCAACTGTTTAAAGACATCCCAGCCCTTCAATAATTCCAGGGCGCGTTTGAGCTGACCATCATTTTCGACGCTCTCTTCTTTCTCCTGCTGCGCCTGCTTCTCTTTTTCTTTTTGCTCTTGCTGGTTCTGCAGGTGGCCGGGAAGGTTCTCTTCCCTCAAACCCAACCGTTTTTTCTCCTCCGCCCTGGACTCCTGCACGGGCACATTCTCAAGAACTATATCGGGAACAATCCCGGTAGCCTGGATGGAGCGACCCTTGGGAGTAAAATAACGGGCCGTGGTCAGCCGAAGGGCGGAATTGTCGTCTAACGGCAGAATGGTCTGGACAGAGCCTTTGCCGAAGGTCTTGGTTCCCAGGATCACAGCGCGTTTATGATCCTGCAAAGCGCCGGCAACGATTTCGGAGGCGCTGGCGCTTCCCCCGTTGACCAGCACGACCATCGGGAATTCGGTCCAAGAACCCTCCTTTCGGGCAAAATACTTCTGCTTCTGGTTCTCCAGGCGCCCTTCCGTGTAAACAATCATGCCGGAATCGAGAAAGAGATCGGCAACCCTGACGGCCTGCGTCAGCAGCCCTCCAGGATTGTTGCGCAGGTCCAGCGCCAATCCCTTGATTCCCCCCTTCTCCGAGCTCAGCTTCTCGATGGCTTTCTGCAGGTCTCTGTCACTACGCTCTTGGAATTGGGCAAGGCGGATATAGCCGTAGCCTTCCTCCAGCACGCGGCTACGGACGCTCTGGACACGTATCGTGTCTCGGACAATAGAAAAGTTCAGAAGATCAGGGACCCCTTCCCTTTTAATAGAGAGGTTCAGCTTGGACCCCTTAAGACCTCTCATCTTCTTTACGGCCTGCGTGAGATTCATATCCTTGGTAAACTCATCATCGATCTTAAGGATCTGGTCTCCCGCCTTGATACCGGCCCGGAAGGCGGGCGTGTCGTCGATCGGCGAGACCACCGTAAGGATGCCGTTTCGGACCGTGATCTCGATACCCAAGCCTCCGAACCTCCCCTGGGTATCCATCTGCAACTCCTTATAGAGCTCCGGGGTCAGGTAACCGCTATGGGGATCCATGGAATTGAGCATTCCGTTGATAGCCCCCGTCATTAATTCCTTGGTATTGACCTCGTCAACGTAATTTTTCCTGACTATGGCCAGGATATTGGTGAAGGTCTCCAGACTTTCGTAATCTTCCCTGGGGACAGCCGCTACCTTCGCCTGACCACTGAAGAAAAGGCCGAGGCCAAGGCAGAAGAGCAACAAAATGACAAAGGACCGATGGCTGCTTATTAACCGCATAGGAAATCTCCTGAAATAATGATTGTGATAACCAAGTTTTACTTTATATCAAATCCACCAAGATATCTATCGCTTTCTGAACCAGAGCAGAGGGTCTATAGGCTTGCCGTCCTTGCGAATCTCAAAGTAAAGCCGCGCCCCGGCAAGTGAGTCGCTATCCCCGACTAAGGCAATGGGCTCACCTTTCCGGACAGGCTCCCCCGTCTTTTTCATGAGATCCGAGAGATGGGCATAAATCGTATAATACCTTTGGCCGTGATCGATAATCATCATCTTGCCGTAGCCTGAGAAGCGATCGGCAAAGACCACATTACCCGCTTCCACAGCTTTGATCTCTTCCCCGATAGGGGCCTCAATATCGATCCCTTTACGAAAAAGCTCGGCAGAGACCTCCGGATGTCTCGTTTTACCGAATCCCCCCATCACCTCTCCCCGGACCGGAAGCTCCAGCTTGCCCTTCATCGCCTCAAAACCAACCCCTGCGGGCACAGGCCGCACCACGGATTTCCTGCTGATTTTATCCATCATCTTCTGCAATCTAAGCGCCGCCTGCTCCAGCTCCTTGAGGGCACGCATGTGCGTATCCTTTTCGCGGCGCAGACTTGAAAGCAGTTCTTTTTTCTTCTCTCTCTCCACTCGGATCGATTCCTTGATACCGACCAGGACCCTTCTCTGTTCATCCACATCCTCCCTTTTCTTCGCCAGTTCTCTCTGCAGGGCCTCCTGGCGGACCGATTCCCCGCGCAGATAGGTCACGAGATTGTGGTCGTAAGCCAGCGTCAACTCGAGATAGCGTTTACGCTGCATCAGCTCCGTCACGGATGAGCTGCCGTTGAGAAGAACGAAGGGGCTCCCCCCTCTCCGCCATTTGTAAAGGGCCCGCG
>Ga0082335_1006231_pt1 | contig 15578 bp, 12 predicted proteins | sample Subgrocontami58m_FD_72375 | JGI IMG/M metagenome (GOLD analysis project Ga0082335, IMG submission 72375) | Subsurface groundwater microbial communities from S. Glens Falls, New York, USA - GMW37 contaminated, 5.8 m (SPADES assembly) (version 2) ... | reverse complement strand
GTTCAACGCCATCAAGCGCCGCCAGGGCGACCACCCGATCGAGCACGTCGGGAAGAAGCTGCGCGGCATGATGGACTGGATCGACACCGAGTTCTGACGGTGCAGCACGTCGCCCGGATCTTCCTCGTTGGTGGTGTGTCGGTCGGGTTGCTCGCTGCGGCAGGGTGTGGGGCGGGCTCCGACGCCTCGTCGTCGCAGGGCGCGAGCACGGCGTCATCCACCGATGACGCCGCCCGGTTCCCGCGCGCATCATCGGTGGGTGATGGCACGTCGTTGACCCCACCGAAGATCGCCGCCTCTGTGCGTCGAGCTGCCGCGGCAGCCGGATGCACCGTGCGCGCATTCCCCAGCGAGGGCAGGACGCACGTCGACACGCCGCCGGTCCACCGGCAGAGTCAACCTCCGACATCCGGAAACCACAGCCCCGTGTGGGCCGACTTCGGGATGTACTCGGAGCCCGTGCCGTCCACATACCTGCTGCACGATCTCGAGCACGGCGCAGTGGTCATCCACGAGGGTCGCAGCGTGCGGGAGGCCACACGCACCGCGATCCGCCACCTGTGGGAGGAGTCACCCGCCTACATGATCGTGGTGCCCGGTTCGACCGAGGGGTTCCCCGCAGGTGCCGTCGTCGCCACGTCGTGGCAGCGCTGGATGACATGCCGCACGCCAGGTCCGAAGACGATCGCCGCGCTCACTGAATTTCGTGATGTCTACCGTGGAACGGGTCCGGAGGGCGCTGCGGCGCTTAACGCTCCCGCGGCTGCGACCGGCGCCGCCAAGAACCTCCCCACGCCGTCCACGCCGGATACGAAGGCGGTCAGCGGCGCCTGAGTTCCTCGTGCGGCACCGCCCCGCATCGCGGGTAGGATTCCCGCTCCCCATCTGCACTCACGCCCAGGAGGCGCTGCCGCACATGCAACTTCGCACCTGCAAGGTCACTGCCCCGGCAACGTGTGAGGGACACTCGTGACGTCTGCTGAGCGGCCCCGTATCCTCGTGACCGAGAAGATTGCGGCCGCCGGGGTTGATCTGCTCGGCACAGTCGGGGATGTCGAGGTGCATCTGGACTGGTCGGCGGATGATCTGGCCGAGCACATCGGTGGATTCGATGCCCTGGTCGTACGCAGCGCCACCAAGGTGACCGAGGCCCTGATCGATCGTGCGGGGCGGCTTCGGGTCGTCGGGCGCGCTGGCACGGGTGTGGACAACGTGAATGTGGACGCAGCCACGCGCCGCGGCATCATCGTGGTGAACGCCGCGGGGTCGAACGCCGTGTCGGCTGCGGAGCACGCCATCGCCCTTCTGCTCGCGCAGGCCCGCAACATTCCCCAGGCGCACATGACGCTGGTGGATGGCCGGTGGGAGCGATCGCGCTTCGGTGGCATCGAGGTGACCGGCAAGACCCTGGGCGTTCTGGGTTTCGGGCGCATCGGCCAGTTGGTCGCCGAGCGCGCGCTTGGCCTGTCGATGCGCGTGATCGCCTACGACCCCTTCGTGGCCGAGGCGCACTACCGCGAGATGGGTGTCGAGAAGGCTGAGACACTCGAGGATCTCTACGCCGTGTCCGACTTCATCACGCTGCATCTGGCGTCGACGCCCGAGACACGAGGGCTCCTCGACGCCGAGGCCTTTGCGGCCATGAAGCGGGGCGTGCGCGTCATCAACGATGCCCGTGGTGACCTCATCGACGAGGCCGCGCTGGTGGCTGCGATCGAGTCCGGGCACGTGGCCGGCGCGGCGATCGACGTATTTCCGGACGAGCCGACCACCGAGAGCGCGTTGTTCGGGTTGCCGGGCGTCATCGTGACTCCGCATCTGGGGGCATCCACGACCGAGGCGCAGGACCGCGCCGGCACGGCGGTTGCCGAGCAGGTGGTGGCCGCTCTCACCGGTGGCGTGGTCACCAGCGCCGTGAACATCCCCGCAGTCAGCCCCGAGACCATGGTCACCCTGGGGCCGTTCATCCCCCTGGCCGGTCACCTGGGTCGTCTGGCCGTGGGCATTTCCGGGGGCCTCGACCAGCGAATCGAGGTCACCTGCGAGGGGGATCTCGCCGAGCACGACACACGCCTCCTGACCACCGCCGTACTGACGGGTGCCCTGTCCGGCAACATGGTCGAGCCCGTCAACATGGTGAACGCGCAGGGGATCGCGCGCGACCGCGGCATCGAGTGGTCGGAGTCGTCGTCGCCTCGCGCTCGGGACTACACCAACCGCATCACGGTCTCCATCGGTGACGTCTCGGTATCCGGCACGACGGTGGGAAATACCGCGCGCCCGCGTCTGGTCGAGGTGCTTGGGCAGCCGATCGAGCTGGAGCTGGCCCCCCACGTGGGGATCCTCCGCTATACGGATGTACCGGGTATGGTCGGAACGGTCGGTACGACGATGGCGGCTGAGAACATCAACATCGCGTCGATGGCGGTGTCGCGCAGCCAGGAGGGCGGCCTCGCCACGATGGCGGTCACCGTCGACTCGCCGGTGCCGCATGCGGCGCAGGAGGCCATCGCAGCCCAGTGCTCCGCGAATGTCTGGTTCGTGACGCTGGACATCTGACCCGGCGGGTGCGGGTTTGCCCGGTGTGCTGGCGGGCGCTATCGTGCCCGAGGATGAGCGCCACCGCGACCATGACCCTCCTGGCCCGTCGCGGCGCCCTGCGCGTCCTTCGGCTCCTCCCCCGGTAGGGGGAGTGAACCGACACCCACGCCCGGATGTGCCGGGCACCGGACGAGTCCAGACGAGCCAGGAGGGAACCCCCGTGCCGGCAGACGACGCCAGCCGAGATGACGCCAAGCGCGTCCGCTTCTTCGATACGACGCTCCGCGATGGGGAGCAATCACCGGGAATCCACCTCAACCTTCGCGAGAAGGTGGAGGTGGCGCAGCAGCTCGCCCGCCTCGGGGTCGATGTGATCGAGGCCGGGTTCCCGATCAGTTCCCCGGGCGACCTCGAGGGCGTGCAGGCCGTGAGCCGCGAGGTGCGTGGCCCGGTGATCGCCGCGCTCGCGCGCGCCAACGAGCGCGACGTGGCCGTGGCGTGGGATGGCGTGCGCGATGCCGCCCATCCGCGCATCCACACCTTCATCGCCACCTCCGACATCCACATGACCCACAAGCTGCGCATGGATCGGCCCACGGTGCTGGCGACGGCAATGGACGCGGTGCGTCAGGCGCGGAGCCTGTGCGAGGACATCGAGTTCTCGTGCGAGGACGCCACGCGTTCCGATCCCGGGTTCGTCGCCCAGGTCGTCGGCGCCGCCATCGCCGAGGGCGCCACCACGATCAACATCCCGGACACCGTGGGCTACACCATGCCCACCGAGTTCCAGGCGTTCCTGAGCGAGATATATGAGCGGTGCCCGACCCTCGAGGGCGTGATCCTGTCGGTGCACTGCCACAACGACCTGGGTCTGGCGGTGGCGAATTCCCTGGCGGGAATGCAGGTGGGCGCCCGGCAGGTCGAGGTGTGCGTCAACGGCATCGGCGAGCGGGCCGGAAATGCCAGCCTTGAGGAGATGGCCATGATCCTGCGCACCCGTGCGGAGGATCTCGGCGGCCTGTGGTCGGGGGTGGAGACCACCGAGATCACCCGTGCCAGCCGTCTGGTGAGCCGTCTCACGGGGTACGTGATCCAGCCGAACAAGGCCGTGGTGGGTCGCAACGCCTTCGCCCACGAGGCCGGAATCCATCAGCACGGTGTGCTGGCGAACCCGCTGACATACGAGATCATGGACGCGCAGAGCGTGGGCCTCACGCAGAGCGAGCTGGTGCTCGGAAAGCACTCGGGGCGCCATGCGCTGCGCCATGCGCTCGAGCAACTGGGATACGAGTTCGACCGCGATGAGCTCGACGCCATCTTCGCCCGGTTCAAGGAGGTCGCCGACCGCAAGGGCGAGCTCTCCGCAATGGACCTCGAGGCCCTGATGAGCGACGAGATGCGCACGGCGGCCTCGCGTGCGCTCGAGCTGATGGAGCTGGCATTCTCGGGCTCGTCCGGCCAGACCGCCACGGCCCGGGTGGTCGTGCGATCCGATGACGGCGCCGAGCATGCGGGCGAGGCCACCGGCGATGGTCCCGTGGCGGCGTTGATGGGCGCCATCGACGCAGCGGTGGGGTCCAGCGGCACCCTTCTGGAATACGCGGTGTCCGCAGTGACCGGAGGCCCCGATGCGCTGGGTGAGGCTCGCGTGGTGTGCGAGATCGGCGGCCGCACGTTCACCGGGCAGGGGGTGTCGCCCGACGTCATCGAGGCGAGCGCCATCGCCTATCTCCGGGCGGTAACCGCCAGCAGACAGATGGAGCAGGGCGAAAGGGTCGAGGCCGACGGCGTCTAGCCGCGGTCACGTGATGCGGGAACGGGAGGAGGACTCGGTGGGGAAGACGCTGTTTCGCAAGGTATGGGATGACCACGAGGTGGTCCCGGAGGGCCCCGGCGGCCCGGCAATCATCTACGTGGACCTGCATCTCATCCATGAGGTCACGTCGCCACAGGCGTTCGACGGTCTGCGGCTTGCCGGCCGAACCGTGCGGCGACCGGATCGCACCCTGGCGACGGCCGACCACAACGTTCCCACCATCCACCGCGAGCGCGGAATCGAAGACGAGCTGTCCCGCCTTCAGATCGAGGCCCTCGAGCGCAACGCGGCCGAGTTCGGTATCCCTCTCTTCGCCCTCAACAGTCCGCGTCAGGGCATCGTGCATGTGATCGGCCCGGAACTGGGGTTCACCCAGCCCGGAATGACGATCGTCTGCGGCGACAGCCACACCTCCACCCACGGGGCCTTCGGCGCACTGGCCTTCGGCATTGGCACCAGCGAGGTGGAGCACGTGCTCGCCACCCAGACGCTTCCCCAGGGGGTGCCGCAGACCATGCGCATCACCTTCGAGGGCGACATGGGCGTGGGCGTGGTGGCAAAGGACCTCATCCTCGGGGCGATCGGCCAGATGGGCGTCTCGGGCGCCCAGGGGCACGTGGTGGAGTACGCGGGCTCCGCGATCCGCGCGCTGTCGATGGAGGGCCGCATGACCGTATGCAACATGTCCATCGAAGGCGGCGCGCGCGCGGGAATGGTGGCCCCCGACGACACCACGTTCGCGTACCTGGAGGGCCGCCTGGCCGTCCCGGACGACTTCGAGGCGGCGGTGGGGCGCTGGCGCACGTTGCCGAGCGACCCCGACGCCGCGTACGACCGCGAGATGGTGGTGGATGTGGCGTCCCTGGCACCCCAGGTGACCTGGGGCACCAACCCGGGCATGGTCGCGCCCATCACGGGACGCGTGCCCACTCCCGACCAGTACGACGACCCGTCCGATCAGGAGGCCGTACGCCGCTCGCTCGAGTACATGGGGCTGGATGGCGGAGAGGCCCTTGAGGACATCGCCATCGACACGGTCTTCCTGGGCTCGTGCACCAATGGGCGCATCGAGGACCTTCGCGCCGCCGCCGCCGTGCTTGCCGGCCGACACGTGAAGGAGGGCATGCGCGCCATGGTGGTTCCCGGATCGATGGCCGTGAAGGTTCAGGCCGAGCACGAGGGTCTGGACCGCGCGTTCATCGCCGCCGGGTTCGAGTGGCGTGATGCCGGATGCTCGATGTGCCTGGGCATGAACCCGGACATCCTGCAGCCGGGTGAGCGCTGCGCGTCAACCAGCAACCGCAACTTCGAAGGTCGTCAGGGCAAGGGTGGCCGTACCCATCTGGTGAGCCCGGCAATGGCCGCCGCAGCTGCCGTGGCCGGGCATCTGGTGGACGTCCGCGCATTCGACGCCGATCTCGTCGGCGCATAGGGAAGAGGGACTACCGATATGGAACCCATTCGCGTTGTCACCGCGCCGGTCGCACCGATGGACCGCGCCGACGTGGACACCGATCAGATCATTCCGAAGCAGTTCCTCAAGCGCGTCGAGCGCACGGGGTTCGGGGAGTTCCTCTTCTTCGACTGGCGCAGCGAGGACTTCTACCTCCTCGACCGTCCGGAATACGCGGGTGCAGAGATCCTCGTGGCGGGCCGTAACTTCGGCTGCGGGTCATCTCGCGAGCACGCACCCTGGGCCATTCAGGACTTCGGCTTCAAGGTGGTGATCGCCCCGTCGTTCGCCGACATCTTCCGCACCAACTGCACGAAGATCGGCCTGTTGCCGGTCATTCTCCCGGAGGCCGATGTGCAGGCGCTGATCGCCGCAGCACTCGCGGAGCCCGGATGCTCCGCGACCGTGGACCTGGAGGAGTGCGCGCTCGTCCTTCCGGACGGCCGTGAGGTCTCGTTCCAGATCGAGGACTCCGTGCGTGATCGTCTGCTCAACGGGTGGGATGACATCGGCCTGACGCTCAAGGACGAGGGCGCCATCACGCGGTACGAGGCCGACCGCGAGCGCGAGGGGCCGGTCACCACCGTCCTGCTCTGATGCGACGCCCACACCGGGCTCATCGGGAGCCGGGGGTGGGCGGTTCGCGGGCTGGGTGCGCGGGCGGCATCGACGTCGATGGACGCCGACTGCGTGTTCCGTGGTCAACAGGCGGCTGAGGGGCCGTGCTCGCTCCTTCGGGTCGTCGGTGGCATGCACGCCACGGCATGGCCATGTATCCGTCCAATCCCGACGACCCCGCCGGCCATGACTCCATCGTCGAGGTCATTGCGGTGCCGATCGCATGATGCCCCCGCGCTGGTAGCGTGGCGCCGATTCACAGCGACGTGGAGGCGTGATGCGCGAGGTTCGGGTTGTTCTTCTGCCGGGTGATGGAATCGGCCCCGAGGTGATCGGCGAGGCTCGTCGACTGGTGGACCACGTGTCCCGCCTCGACCGCATCCAGATCGCGTGGGATTCCCATGCGGTGGGAGGCTGTGCCATCGACATCTTCGGCACGCCGCTTCCCGACGGCGTCATGGAGGAGTGCGCGGCCTCGGACGCCGTTCTGCTGGGGGCCGTGGGCGGTCCGAAGTGGGACACCACCGACCCCACGGCACCCCGCCCCGAGCAGGCGCTGCTGGCACTTCGCGCCGGGCTCGGCCTGTTCGCGAACCTGCGGCCCGTCTGCCCGTTCCCCGCCCTCTACGACGCCAGCCCCCTCAAGCGGGATCGCATCGAGGGCACCGATCTCCTGGTGGTGCGCGAGCTGACCGGCGGCATCTACTTCGGCAAGAGCGGGCGCGACGGCGACACGGCATACGACACGTGCACCTACAGCCGGAACGAGATCCACCGGGTGGCCACCGTGGCCTTCGAGTCGGCCCTGGCGCGTCGGGGCAAGGTGACGTCGGTCGACAAGGCGAACGTGCTCGAGAGTTCCCGCCTGTGGCGTGACGAAGTCATCAGGGTGGCAGCCGAGCACCCTGAGGTGGAGCTTGAGCACATGCTCGTGGACAACGCGGCGATGCAGTTGGTGAGCCATCCGTCCGGCTTCGACGTGATCGTGACCGAGAACCTCTTCGGCGACATCCTCTCCGACGAGGCGGCGATGATCTCCGGGTCCATCGGCCTGCTGCCGTCCGCCAGCCTGGGCGGGCACGGCCCTGGGCTCTACGAGCCCGTGCATGGGTCGGCCCCGGACATCGCCGGGAAGGGGATCGCCAACCCCATCGCCGCGTGTCTCTCCGCCGCCATGATGCTGCGGCACTCGCTCAGCGCGCCGAAGGGGGCGGATGCCATCGAGCGGGCCGTGGAGGCCGTGCTCGGCACCGGGCACCGCACGCGCGATCTTGGCGGGGATTGTTCCACGCACGAGATGGGGGACATGCTCATCTCCGCCGCGACGTAGGACCGTGTGCTGTTGGGGGGCACCCCGCCCCTCGCTAGACTCCGCCGGATCGTCGGCGGGATGCCGGCAGCGACCGGGAAGGCCATCGAGGGATGCAGGAAGCCGAGAAGATCTGGATGAATGGGACCCTCGTGGACTGGGCGGATGCCAAGGTCCACGTGCTCTCCCATGGTCTGCACTATGGGTCGTCGGTATTCGAGGGCATCCGTGCCTACCAGACGGATGAGGGCCCGGCGGTCTTCCGCCTCGACGATCACCTTGCGCGGCTTGAGCGCTCGGCGGCCCAGTACTTCATGCCCGTTTCGTACTCGCGGGAGGAAATGCGGCAGGCCGTGCACCAGGTGGTGGCCGCCAACGGGCTCGGTGCCTGCTACATCCGTCCGATCATCCTGCGGGGCTACGGTGTGATGGGTCTCTTTCCGCTCGAGGCCCCGGTGGACGTCTCCATCGCGGCGTGGGAGTGGGGCGCGTATCTGGGCGAGGAGGGCTTGGAGCGCGGCATTCGGGCGAAGATCTCGTCGTGGCGCAGAATCGGCAACAACACGATCCCGGCCACGGCCAAGGCCGGCGGCCAGTACCTGAACTCGATCCTTGCCAAGATCGAGACGCATAAAGCCGGATACGAGGAGGCCATCCTCCTCAACGAGAACGGGTTCGTCGCCGACGGCTCGGGCGAGAACATCTTCGTGGTGAAGGGCGGCACGATCCTGACGCCGCCCATCTCCGCGTCGATCCTCGAGGGCATCACCCGGGACACGGTGATCGAACTGGCCCAGGACGAGGGCTACACGGTCGTGGAGCGCGAGATCGCCCGTGCGGAGCTGTACACGGCGAATGAGGTGTTCGTGACCGGTACGGCCGCCGAGGTGTGTCCGCTTCGGTCCATCGACGACCACGAACTGGGCGACCCGGGGCCCATCACCAGGCGCCTGCAGGAGCGCTTCTTCGCGGCAAGCGAGGGCCGCGACCCGCGCTACTCGCATTGGCTCGATCCCGTTCCCGCGGCCACGCCGGCGGCGTGATGGAGCGCGTCCTCCTCTACGACACCACCCTCCGCGATGGCATGCAGCGCGAGGGCATGAGCCTGTCCGTGGGGGAGCAGTTGCAGGTGGCGCTTCGGCTCGCGGACATCGGAATGGACGTGATCGAGGCCGGCTTCCCGTCGTCCAACCCCAAGGACTCCGAGTTGTTCCACCTGCTCGAGGCCGAGGATCTGGGCACCACGCAGGTGGCCGCATTCGGCATGACGCGTCGGCGCAACACCGATCCGGCCACCGATCCGGGGCTGCGCATCATGGTGGAGTGCTTCGCCCCGGTGGCCACGATCGTGGGCAAGACCTGGGACCTCCACCTGCAGAAGGTGACCAAGGTCTCGCGCGAGGAGAACCTGCGCATGATCGGGGAGTCCATCGCGTTCCTGCTCGGCGAGGGCAAGGACGTGTTCTACGACGCCGAGCACTTCTTCGACGCCTACCGGGAGCACCCGGAGTACGCGATCGACTGCCTGCGCGCCGCCCATGCGAACGGGGCCTCATGGCTGGTGCTGTGCGACACCAACGGGGCCACGCTGCCCCAGGACGTGGAGCGCATCACCGGCGAGGTACGCGTGGCTCTCTCCGACGCCGCGATCGGCATCCATACGCACAACGATGCCGAGTGTGCGGTGGCCAACTCGCTGGCCGCCGTCGCGCAGGGCGCTCGGCAGGTGCAGGGCACGCTCAATGGATGGGGCGAGCGCTGCGGAAACGCCAACCTGGTGTCCATCGCGCCGTCGCTCGCCTTGAAGATGGGGTTCGACGTGTTGCGGCCCGGCGGCATCGAGGAACTCACCACCCTGTCGCACTGGGCTGCCGAGACCGCCAACCTTCCGCCCGACCCATGGGCTCCATACGTGGGAACGAATGCCTTCGCCCACAAGGGCGGCATGCACGTGGCCGGAATGATGTCCGATCCGCGCACCTTCGAGCACATCGATCCGGCCCTGGTGGGCAACGAGCGGGGCATGAAGGTGAGCGAACTCTCCGGCCGCCACGTGGTGCTGAGCCGTGCGCGCGAGGCCGGTATCGACGTCGAGGCCGACGCCGAGCTCGCGCCACGGATCCTCGCTCGCATCAAGGAGCTGGAGCATCGCGGGTACCACTTCGAGGTGGCCGACGCGTCGTTCACGATCCTGCTTGAGCGTGAGGCGGGCGTTCATGAGCCCATCTTCCCCCTCGAGTCGTTCCGGGTCATCACCGAGCGCGATGGCGCCGGATCCGTCGTGACCGAGGCCACGGTGCGAGTGCACCACGGCGGCGAGCGACTGGTGGCCACGGCCGAGGGCAACGGCCCGGTCAACGCCCTCGATCTCGCTCTGCGTCAGGCGCTCGTCGGCCGCATCCCCGAGATCGACGCCATCTCCCTGGTCAACTTCAAGGTGCGCATTCTCGACGAGGGGCACGGTACCGAGGCCACCACTCGTGTGCTCATCGACTCCACCGACGGCACGTCGACCTGGTCGACCATGGGCGTGGATCAGAACGTGATCGCGGCGGCCTGGGATGCCCTGGTCGACAGCCTCGACTACGGCGTTCGCCGCGCGAGGATCGCCAGCGGCACCGGAGCACGGGAGACGTGAGCGCCGGCGACCCGATCCCTCTCGCGCGCCCGGTGATCGGCGATCGCGAGCGCGAACTCGTGGACGCCGTGCTGCGCTCGCGACAGTTGTCGCTGGGCCCCACCGTCACCGCCTTCGAACGCGCATGGGCAGATCGCATCGGTACCAAGTATGCCGTGGCGTGCTCCAGCGGCACCGCGGGTCTTCATTGCTGCCTGCATGCGCTGGGCATCGGTCCGGGGGATGAGGTCATCACCTCATCCTTCTCGTTCGTGGCATCGGCAAACGTGATCCTGTACACGGGGGCCACGCCCGTGTTCGCCGAGGTTGATCCCCTCACGTTCAACATGGATCCCGCAGCGGTCGAGGCTGCCATCACGCCTCGCACGAAGGCCATCCTCATCGTCGACATCTTCGGCTACCCGGCCGATATTCCGACGCTCGTGGATATCGCACACCGACACGGCCTGGGGGTCGTGGAGGATGCCTGCCAGTCCATCGACGGCGATTTCAACGGCAAGAAGCTGGGTACCTTCGGCCACCCCGCGGTGTACGGCTTCTACGCGAACAAACAGATGACGACCGCGGAGGGTGGGCTGATCCTCACGGACTCCGATGCCCTTTACACGGAGCTGAAGAGCCTCACGAACCAGGGCCGGTCCGACGACGGTGCATGGTTGGTGCACTCACGACTGGGCTTCAACTACCGACTGTCCGACGTGCACGCGGCGATCGGCATCGCCCAGCTTGAGCGTCTCGACTGGATGCAGGATGCCCGCGCGCGCATCGCCGGGCTCTACCAGGAGCGCATGGCCGACATCGATGGCGTCACCGTGATGTACGAGGGGTCGCAGCGGCGCTCATGGTTCGTGTACGCGCCGCGGCTGGACGCCGATCTGGACCGCGATCGAATCATCAGCCGCCTCGAGTCCGAGGAGATCGCCGCGAAGCCCTACCTGCCGTGCATCCACCTGCAGCCGTACTACCGCGAGGCGCATGGACATCGGCCGGGCGAACTGCCCGTCACCGAGGAGATCAGCGCGTCCACGATCGCCCTGCCCTTCTTCTGCGAGATGACGGACGAGCAGGTGGAGCGTGTCTGCGACGCCGTGGATCGAGCCATTCGTGCCGAGCGCACGGGGGCACCAGGGCCGCTGGAATCGAGGGTCATGGCATGACGGGCCCCACGTCGCGGCTCTGGGGCGGGCGCTTCTCCGGCTCATCAGCCGAGGCGTTCGATGCTCTGAACGCATCTCTTCCCGTTGACCGCCGCCTCTGGCGTGAGGACATCCGGGGCTCGCGCGCACACGCACGCATGCTCGGGGTGCAGGGGATCATCCCGGCCGAGGACGCGGAGGCGATCGAGCAGGGTCTCATCACGATCGAGCTGGAGTTCGAGACCGGGGATTTCGTGTTCGCCCCTGGTGACGAGGACATCCACACGGCTGTCGAGCGTCGCCTCACCGAGCTTGCCGGGGATTCCGGCCGACGGCTCCATACCGGGCGCAGCAGGAACGATCAGGTGATCACCGACACCCTCCTCTGGATCCGGGAGCGGTGCGCATGTCAGGCACGTGACCTGCGCGCGCTGGGGGACGCCCTGCTGCAGCAGGCGCGAGATCACGTGGACACGCTCGTGCCCGGTTACACGCACCTGCAGCGGGCTCAGCCGGTACGCCTGGCCCATCACCTGCTGGCGTATGTCTGGATGCTCGATCGCGATCGTGGTCGGCTTGGCATGGCGGTTCAGGCCGCTGGCGAGAGCCCACTGGGCAGCGGCGCGCTGGCCGGCTCCGGGTTTCCCGTGGATCGCCAGATGACCGCCGCGGAACTCGGATTCGATTCCCTGTCGCCCAACAGCATGGATGCCGTGGGCAGCCGCGACGCCGTTGTCGATTACCTGGCCTTCGCCGCACAACTGGGCGTGCACATCTCTCGCCTGGGTGCCGAGTTCGTGTGGTGGTCAAGCGAAGAGATGGGCTTCGTGATCGTGGATGACGCCTACGCGTCGGGCTCGTCGATGCTGCCGCAGAAGAAGAACCCCGATGCCGCGGAACTCGCTCGCTCCAAGGCGGCACGTCTTGCGGCCGACCTGGCGGGGCTCCTCGGATCCACCGCGGGCCTTCCGCTGGCGTACAACAAGGATCTGCAGGAGGACAAGCACTACCTGTTCGACGCCGCCGACACCCTCGACCTGCTGCTTCCGGCGATGGCGGGGATGGTGGCCACGGCGGTCTTCCGCGTGGATCGCATGCGAGAGGCGGCGGAGCAGGGGTTCCTCGCCGCAACCGACCTGGCAGACCATCTCGTGCGGGTTGGCTGGCCCTTCCGCCGGGCCCACGAGGCCGTTGGCGCGCTGGTGCGTGCCTGCAGCGACCGGGGGGTTGGCCTGGCCGACGCCTCGCCGGGCGACCTCGACGCCGCGGGGCTCGGAGGCATTGATCTGCCTCCGCTCACCGCCGAGGCATCGGTCGAGACAAAGGATGTGCCGGGCGGCACCGCACGCTCCCAGGTCCTTCAGCAGCTGGAGGAGGCCGCCCGGCGGGTGGAGTCCTGGTGAGCCCTGCTGCGGCCGTATGCGCCGTGGGGGACTCCTTCTTCGCCGGACCTCCCGACGAGGTGGCTGCCCGGCTGGTGGGCTGCACGCTGCACGTCGGCGCTGCCGGTGGGGTGATCGTCGAGACCGAGGCCTACTCGGAGGATGACCCCGCGTCGCACTCCCATCGTGGACCGACGCCGCGGTGCCGCTCCATGTTCGGTCCGGCGGGAACGCTCTACGTGTACCGCAGTCACGGCATCCACTGGTGCCTGAACCTGGTCACCGAGGCCGCGGGGCAGGGCTCCGCCGTTCTGATCCGGGCGATTGAGCCCACACGAGGGCTGGCGCTGATGCGATCCCGACGTGGTGACGTGGCCGATCGTCTTCTGTGCGCCGGCCCCGGGCGTCTTGCCCAGGCCCTGGGCGTGCACGGGGGAATGGATGGGATGCATGCCGGGGAGGCAGGGGTCGAGGTGCGCCGCGGGTCGGCGAGACCCGCGGTGGACGCCGTCACCAGGATCGGTGTCTCCCATGGTGCCGATCTGCCACGGCGCATGGTCGCGCGCGGCTCACGCTGGCTCTCACGGCCCGTACGGCAGGCTGTGGCGGCATGAGCGATGCCACCACCCTGCTGGCGCGCGCCATCGATGTGCAGCCGCCCGGCGAACTGGAGCGTCGCCTGGCGGAGGGCACACCCCTTCGGGTGAAGCTGGGAGTGGACCCCACCGCCCCGGACATCCATCTCGGGCACGCGGTCGTGCTGGGAAAGCTGCGTGAGTTCCAGGATGCCGGCCACACCGCCGTGCTCATCATCGGCGACTGGACAGCCCGTGTGGGGGACCCGTCAGGCCGCAGCAGCACGCGGCCGATGCTCTCCGCGGACGAGATCGAGGCCAATGCGGCCACCTACCAGGAGCAGGCCTTCGGGATTCTCGATCCGGAGCGCACCGAGCTGCGGCGCAACGGTGAGTGGTTCGCGGACATGGGTCTTACGACGCTCTTCCGCCTTGCCGCGAGCACGACGGTGAACCAACTGCTGCGTCGCCGGGACTTCGCGGAGCGGATGGACGACGACCGACCCATCTCCGTGCTCGAGTTGATGTACCCGCTCATGCAGGCCTATGACTCCGTGATGGTGCAGGCCGACGTCGAGCTGGGCGGAACGGACCAGCTATTCAACCTGATGCTGGGCCGCGAGGTGCAGCAGGCCTACGGTGCACGCCCGCAGGTGGCCATGACGCTACCGATCCTCCCCGGCACGGACGGCGTTCGCCGGATGAGCAAGTCCGCCGGCAATTACATCGGAGTGGGGGAGCCTCCCGAGGAGCAATTCGGAAAGGTCATGAGCGTCCCGGATGCCCACATGGACGACTTCTACCGGTTGCTGTTCCCCGGAGAACCCGGACCCGCCGGGCATCCCGGTGACGACAAGCGACGCCTTGGCCGACTGGTGGCCGAGCGCTTCCATGGTGCGGCCGCGGCGGAGCGTGCCGAGGCGCACTTCGATCGCCTCTTTCGCGACCGACAGGCGCCGGACGAGGTTGCCGACGTCGCGGTCCCGCCGGGAATGGTGCACATGCCCGCGTTGCTCGTGGATGGGCTCGGCGTGGCGTCACGCAGCGAGGCACGGCGCATGATCAGCCAAGGCGGCGTGAGCGCCGACGGCGAGGTGATCGCCCAGCTCGATGTGAATGCCGCAGCCCTGGATGGTCGCATCGTCCGCGCCGGGAAGAAGCGCTTCGCCCGGGTGCGCGTCTCCTCGTAGTCGTATTGCGGTTCGCGGGCGGAACTGTCCCCGCTCGTAGCGGGAAACCATGAGTGCGCACCCCCTTGCTTTCCGGTCGGCGGATCGCCAATATCCCCCTTCGGTTCGGGGGGGTGCAACTGCACCGCAACACCCCGGATCAGGCTGTTTGTGTCCGGCACGCAGAGATGTATACTGCGAGGTCTGGCCTAACGGCTGGTGGGTCTTCGGACCCGAGATCCTTCATACTGATCGTGGCCGCGTGACGCGGCGTAAGTGACGGCCAGCAGGTCGGCGCTTCGTCCCGCTTCACGAGATGCTGAAGGGCGCCCCTCCGGGGCCCGATCCTTGACAACTGAACAGCGCGCATCATCCTTCCCATGCCATCTGGTGTGTGGAAGGAGATGGCCAAGGAAAAGGAATACGGACCCGTCAAACGCTCCGACCGGCGCGAGCCGAATCGGAGCGGGAGACCAGGACCTCGTTCATCCTCTGGATGTCGAGGCTCTTTCAGTTTCATCGTCGTCACCCTTCGGGGCGGCGCCGGTGACATGCATTTGTCATGGAGAGTTTGATCCTGGCTCAGGACGAACGCTGGCGGCGTGCTTAACACATGCAAGTCGAACGAGAAAGCTCTTCGGAGTGAGTACAGTGGCGAACGGGTGAGTAACACGTGGGCAACCTGCCCCAGAGAGCGGGACAACCCGGGGAAACTCGGGCTAATACCGCATGATCCGTCTCGGCATAAGTCGAGCCGGCAAATGGTAGCTTCGGCCTCCGCTCTGGGATGGGCCCGCGCCGGATTAGCTAGTTGGTGGGGTAATGGCTCACCAAGGCGACGATCCGTAGCTGGTCTGAGAGGACGATCAGCCACACTGGGACTGAGACACGGCCCAGACTCCTACGGGAGGCAGCAGTGGGGAATCTTGCGCAATGGGCGA
>Ga0082335_1006230_pt1 | contig 15583 bp, 13 predicted proteins | sample Subgrocontami58m_FD_72375 | JGI IMG/M metagenome (GOLD analysis project Ga0082335, IMG submission 72375) | Subsurface groundwater microbial communities from S. Glens Falls, New York, USA - GMW37 contaminated, 5.8 m (SPADES assembly) (version 2) ... | reverse complement strand
GGCCGGGGGTCTGCACCGGAATTTCGGGGGGGAGCCGCGCCTTGACCGGCGCGGCCTGCTTGCCGAACACGAAATGCTGCGTCTTCAGCTCCGGGCAGCCGAGCGCCTCGCACAGCGTCTGCCAGAACTTGAGCTCCAGCGCCCCGACCGCCATGTGCCGGCCGTCGCTGGTCGCGTACACGCCGTAGCAGGGAAGCCCGCCGGAGAGCATCGACGTGCCGCGCGCGGGCGGCCGGCCGCGGTCGAGCAGCTCCGTGAGGGGCAGCACCGCGTGCGCGAGCGTGGCCTCGGCCATCGCCACGTCGACGTATCGCCCCTTGCCGCTCGCCCGGGCGTCCAGGAGCGCCGCGAGCATGCCCATCACGGGCGTCAGCGTGCCGCCGAGCAGGTCGGCGATCTGGAAGTTCGGCACCACGGGATCGCCGCCCTCGGCGCCGATCTGGTCGCCCACGCCCGCGTAGCCGATGTAGTTGATGTCGTGCCCGGCCCGCATCGCATAGGGGCCGTCCTGCCCGTAACCGGTGATGGCGCAATAGACGATGCGCGGGTTGATCGCCGCCACGGCGCGATAGCCGACGCCGAGCTTGTCCATCACGCCCGGCCTGAAGCCTTCGACGATGGCATCGGCGTCCTTCGCGAGCCGCAGGAAGACCTCGCGCCCTTCGGGCGCCTTCAGGTCCAGGCGCAGCGCGCGCTTGTTGCGGTTGACCAGGCGGAACAGCTCGGTCATGCCCTCGCGCGTCGGACCGAGCACGCGCGCGTAGTCGCCCGCGCCCGTGTCCTCGATCTTGACGACGTCGGCGCCCATGTCCGCGAGATGCATGGTCGCCATCGGCCCGGGCAGCAGCCGGGTCAGATCGAGGACTTTGATTCCGTGAAGGGGTTTCTGTCGCATGGCACAGGCGTGTCGGTCGCAGGCGCCCGACGTGCGCGCGGGTCAATCGTATTTCTTCGCGTCCTCGATGACCTTGCCGTCGTTCGGCAGCTCGCCGGACCTGCGGAACGTCGCCTCGCCGCGCAGCTTGGTCACCTCGCGCAGGCTCTCGGCGATCGCCTGTGCCAGCGCCGCAGGCGCGCCTTCGGCCACCTCGCAGAGCAGCGTCATGCGGTCCTGTCCGCCGGGGTTGTCGACGACGAGCCGCGCCTTGAGGATCTCCCGGTGGCGCTTCACGACCTCGGCGACCTGCGAGGGCTGCACGAACATGCCCTTCACCTTGGTGGCCTGGTCCGCACGCCCCATCCAGCCGCGGATGCGCATGTTGGTGCGGCCGCAGGGGCTCGCCCCCGGCAGCACCGCCGAAAGATCGCCGGTGGCGAAGCGGATGAGAGGATAGTCGGCGTTGAGCGTCGTCACGACGACCTCGCCGACCTCGCCTTCGGCGACCGGATCGCCCGTCCCGGCGCGCAGGATCTCGACGATGATTTCCTCGTCGATGATCATGCCCTCCAGCGCCTCGCTCTCGTAGGCGATGTTGCCGAGGTCGGCAGACCCGTAGATCTGCTGCACGCGCGCGACGCCATGCTCCTGCAGCCACTTCCTGAGCGACGGCGGCAAGGCCTCGGCGCCGACCACCGCGCGCTTCACGCTCGAGACGTCCGCACCGGTCTCGGCCGCCTTCTCCAGGATGATCTTGAGGAACGACGGCGTGCCGACGTAAGCCGAAGGCTTCAGCTCTACCATCGACTGCACCTGCATCTCGGTCTGGCCGGTCCCGGCGGGAATCACCGCGCAGCCGAGCGCCTGCGCCCCGCAATCCATCATCGAAGCGGCGGGCGTGAAGTGGTAGGAGAAGCAGTTCTGCACCACGTCGCCCGGCCGGATGCCGGCCGCGAACATCGGCCGCGCCATGCGCCACCAGTCGGCGCCCCGCCCCTCGGGGTCGAAGATCGGCCCCGGCGACAGGTACAGCCGCGCGAGCCGCCCGGGCGCGGTCGCGGCGAGCCCTCCGAAAGGCGGCGCGGCGTGCTGAAGATCCTTCAAGTCCGACTTGCGCGTGACGGGGAGCTGGGCGAGCGCCTTGCGCGAAGTGATCTCGCGCGGATCGACGCCGGCAAGGATCCTGGCAAACGCCGGAGCGCCGGCCTTCGCGTGCGCGAGCTGCTTCGGCAGCGCCGCCATGAGCGCGCGCTCGCGCTCGACCGGGTCACGTGTCTCCAGCGAATCGTAGTGTTCGGACATGGGCGCGTCAGGACAGCCAGCGCTTGCGCCGGCGGTAGAACTTGGTTTCGCGGAAACTCTTGCGCCCGGTGCCCGAGAGCCCGAGGTAGAACTCCTTGACGTCCTCGTTTTCGCGCAGGCCCGCCGCCTCGCCGTCCATGACGACGCGGCCGTTCTCCAGGATGTAGCCGTAGTCGGCGTAGCGCAGCGCGACCATGGTGTTCTGCTCGGCGAGCAGGAACGAAACACCCTCCTTTTGGTTGAGGCTCTTCACGATCTCGAAGATCTCCTCGACGATCTGCGGCGCGAGCCCCATCGACGGCTCGTCGAGCAGGATCATGCTCGGCTGTGCCATGAGCGCCCGGCCCACTGCGGTCATCTGCTGCTCGCCACCCGAGGTGTAGCCGGCGAGGCTGCTCCTGCGCTCGCGCAGCCTCGGGAAGTACTGGTACACCCTGTCCAGGTCGCGCGCGAGTTCGCTGCGGCCGATCTTCCGCGTGAACGCGCCCGTGAGCAGGTTCTCCTCCACCGTCAGGTGCTGGAAGCAGTGCCGCCCCTCCATCACCTGGCAGACGCCCATGCGCACCAGCTCGTTGGGCGTGAGCCGGTCCACGCGCTTGCCGTCGAACTCGACCGTTCCCTTGGTGACCTCGCCGCGCTCGGCGCGCAGCAGGTTGGAGATCGCCTTCAGCGTGGTGGTCTTGCCCGCACCGTTCGCCCCGAGCAGCGCCACGATTCGCCCCTTCTCCACCGAGAGCGAGACGCCCTTCAGCACCAGGATCACGTGGTCGTAGATGACCTCGATGTTGTTGATCGTGAGGTAGGCCTGCGTTTCTGGTTTCGGTACGGCGGTCATATCAATACTGCATGTTGGGTGAGAAGGGTGGAATAACCACGCCCCGAGGGGTGGGGAGCTAACGGAGGGAGGGGACACCTCCCCTCCCTCCGTTCGACTATTCCCTTCTTTCCCCTCCCTCTGTTCGACCTTTCCAGATTCAGCTCTCCTTTGAGCAATCCCGCAGCTTGATGCCCTTTTCCTTGGCGTACTTCGCCGCCGAATCCTCGATGTTGGCGCGGATCAGCTTGCGCTCGGGTTCCATCCAGTCGGTGATGACGTTCCACTTCTTGCCGTCCCACTTCTGGAACTTCACCAGTCCCGAGCCCTCGTGGTCCATGCAAGTCACGTGCAGCGGGGGCATGAAGCCGTCGGCGCCGATCTTCTTCAGCATCGCATTATCGATATTGAGGTTCTCGATGCCCCAGCGCACCTGCTCGCCGGTCACCGGCTTGCCCTTGCCGTACTTCTCCTGGGCCTTGCGAACCGCCTCCGCGGTGATGATGCCGGCCACGACGCCGCGGTTGTAGTAGATCGAGCCGATCCGGGACTGATCTTCCATCTCGCCCTTCTTCTTGCCGTAGACGTACTTCTTGATCGCCTGCACCACGCCGAAGTTGGCGCCGGCCACGTTGAAGCCCGCGGCCACGAACCCCTTGGCGGCATCGCCCGCCGGGACCGTGTCCTCCTCGGCGCCCGACCACCACACGCCGATCATCTTCTCGCGCGAGTAACCCACCTTTGCGGCGGCCTTTAGCGCGGTGGGATTCATCACGCCCCAGCCCCACAGGATCACCCAATCCGGCTTCGCCTGCCGGATCTGCAGCCATTGCGCGCCCTGCTCATTGCCCGGATGCGGCACGGCGATCGTGATCAACTCCCAGCCGTCGCGCTTGGACACTTCGGTGAGCACGGGGATCGGCTCCTTGCCGTAGGCCGAATCGTGATACAGCAGCACGATCTTCTTGCCCTTGAGGCTGCCGCCGGAGTGCTGCGCCATGTACTTGGTCATGACGCTCGCCTGGCTCCAGTACGTCGTGATGAGCGGGAAGATGTACGGGAACACGCGCCCGTCCGCCGCGTCGGTGCGGCCGTATCCCATCGAGATCACGGGGATCTTGTCGGCCGTGGCCTTGTCGATGATCGAATACGTGATGCCGGTCGAGAGCGGATGGATCACCGTCGCGCCTGTCGGTCCCTTGTTCTTCTCGCGTTCGTAACACTCGACGCCGCGGGCGTTGTTGTACTCGGTTTCGCACTTCTCGAATGTGAACTTGACGCCGTTGATGCCGCCGTCGCGCTCGTTGAGCAGCGTAAGGTAGTCGGCCATGCCGCCGAAGAACCCCGAGCCGCCCGCCGCATACGGCCCCACCCAGTATCCGTTCAACGGCACGAACTGCTCCTTCGCCTGCGCGTGCGCGGCGACCGAACCCAGCGCGAACGCGACCGTGGCCGCGAACGCGGCCGTCGTCTGCAACGCTCTTTTCAGCATATCGAACTCCTCCAATGGAATGAATTTCCCGCCTTGAGCGGATTCACGCTCCCTCGCGAAACTACTATACCGCATCGGCCCTCGCGCGCAAGGCTCGGGCCTCAATGCGGGAACGGCCACAACCTGAGCTTCTCCTTGGTGATCTGCCACAGCCGCGCCAGTCCGAGCGGCTCCACCGCCAGGAAGAAGACGATCAATCCGCCGAAGATGACCAGTTCCAGGTTCGACACCATGCCCGGCGGCAGCTCGATCCGGAGTAGGCGCGCGAAGGGCTCGGCGTAGGTATTCAGGAATATCGGGAACAGCACGATGAATCCCGCCCCCAGGAACGAGCCGAGGATGCTGCCCACCCCGCCGATGATGATCATGAACAGGATGCGGAACGACAGGTCGAGCGTGAACGCCTCCGGCTCGACGGTGCCGAGATAGGCGAACGCGTACAGCGCCCCCGCCACCCCGCAGTAGAACGAGCTCACCGCGAACGCGAGCAGCTTCGTGCGCATGATGGGAATCCCGATCACCGCTGCGGCCACGTCCATGTCGCGCACCGCCATCCATGCGCGTCCCGCCGAGCTGCGCACCATGTTCTTCGCCGCGAGCGCGAGCAGCGAGACGATGACGAGCACCAGCAGGTAGGTGCTCACCTCGGGCGCCACCGAGACGCCCAGGATCCGGTGCGGCGCGCCGAAATCGTAGCCGAGGATCCGGATCGCCTGCGCCGAAATCACCCCCGAGGAGCTGTTGTTGGAGAACCAGGGAAACTTGTTCAGCGCCCAGACGACGAAGAACTGGCAGGCGAGCGTGGCCACGGCGAGGTAGAAGCCCTTGATGCGCAGGCTCGGCAGTCCGAACACGATGCCCACCAGCGCGGCGCAGAGCCCGGAGAGCGCGAAACTCACGAGGATCGGCATCCCGCCGACACGCAGCTGGAAGTTGTAGGCGGCGAACGCGCCCACCGCCATGAACGCAGCCGTCCCGAGCGAGAGTTGGCCCGCGTAGCCCGTGAGGATGTTCAGCCCGAGCGCGGCGAGCGAGAAGATCAGGAACGGTATCAGTATCGCCTTCAGCCAGTACTCGTTGCCGACGAGGGGAACGCCGACGAAGGCGACGAGCAGCACCGCGACCACGGCGATGCGGTCCTGGCGGATCGGAAATATCTGCTGGTCCGCAGCGTATGTGGTCCTGAACTGGCCGGCCTCGCGGTAGAACATGATCAGCTCGCCTGGTCCCGGCCCGTGCTATACGCGGTCGATGTGTTTTTCGCCGAACAATCCCTCGGGCCGCACCAGCAGGAACAGCAGTGCGAGCACGTAGGGAAACCAGGCTTCCAGTCCGTTCACCGTCACGCCGAACCAGCCGTGGATGACCGGAGGAATATAGATCTCGGCGAGCTTCTCGGAGGCGCCGATGATGAGGCCACCGACGATCGCCCCGGCGACCGACTCGAAGCCGCCGAGGATCAGCACCGGCAGCGCCTTGAGGGCGACGAAGGTCAGCGCGAACTGCACGCCGTTGCGCGCGCCCCAGAGCAGCCCGCTCACCAGCGCGACGAACCCGGCAACGCCCCACACGATCACCCAGATCTGCCTCAGGGGAATGCCCACCGCGAGCGCCCCCTGGTGATCGTCCGCCACCGCGCGCAGCGCGCGTCCGATGCGGGTCTTGCTGAAGAAAAGGGCCAGCGTGGAGACCAGGACCGCGCAGATGCCGGCGGCGGCGAGGTCGAACTTGCTGATCGCCATGCCGGTCGAATCCGAGATCCATTCGATGGGCGCGTCCTCGATGCCGATGTCCAGGCCCCGGACGTTGGCTCCCCAGGCGCCCTGCGCCAGTCCCTCGATGAAGAACGCGAGGCCGATCGTGGCCATGAACAGCGTGATCTGGGGCTGGTTTACGAGCGGGCGCAGCACGAAGCGCTCAATCAGCACGGCGAGCGCGATCATGGCGACCAGCGTGATCCCCGCCGCGGCAAGGAGCGGCATGCCCGACTCCACCAGTCCCACGGTCGTCAGCGCGGCGAAGAACACCATCGAGCCCTGGGCGAAGTTGAATACGCCCGAGGCCTTGTAGATCAGGACGAACCCCAGCGCGACGAGCGAGTACATCACCCCCGCCAGGAGCCCGCCTATGAGTACCTCGAAGAAGAACTGCATCGCCTCCGCCCCGGGCGTCAGTGCGCCACACCGAGATAGGCGTCGATGACCTGCCGGTTGCCGCGCACCTCGTCCGGCGTGCCGTCGGCGATCTTGCGTCCGTAGTCGAGCACCAGCACGCGGTCCGAGAGGTCCATCACCACGCCCATGTCGTGCTCGATCAGCACGATGGTGGTGCCGAACTGGTCGTTCACGTCGAGGATGAAACGGCACATGTCCTGCTTCTCCTCGGTGTTCATTCCGGCCATGGGCTCGTCCAGGAGCAGCATCTCCGGTTCGGCGGCGAGCGCGCGGCCCAGTTCCACGCGTTTCTGCAGGCCATAGGGAAGCCGCCCCACCGGCGTCTTGCGGATGTGCTGGATTTCGAGGAAGTCGATCACCTCCTCCACCCTGCGCCTGTGCTCGAGCTCCTCCCGCCGCGCCGGCCCCAGCCAGATCGCCTGCTGCAGGAAGTTGGTCCGCATCTTCAGGTTGCGGCCGGTCATGATGTTGTCCAGGACGCTCATGCCGCGGAACAGCGCGATGTTCTGGAAGGTGCGCGCGATTCCCTGCTCCGCGGCTTCGTGCGGATGCACGTGCTTGCGCGTCCTGCCCTTGAACGTGACCGTTCCGACCTGCGGATGGTAGACGCCGTTGATGACGTTGAGCATCGAGCTCTTGCCCGCGCCGTTGGGCCCGATGATGGCGCGGATCTCGTGCTGTCGCACGTCGAACGACACGTTCTGCAGCGCTCTCACGCCGCCGAACGACAGCGACACGTCCTCCGCGATCAGGACCGGCTCGCCGATGTTTCTGCCCGCAGCCATACGCCGCTCAGGCGGCCTTCTTCCCCGACTGCGCCGGGAACGTCTTCGCGTCGTCGATGCGCAGATCGGCGCTGATCGTGCCCGTGCGACCGTCCTCGAACTTGACCTGGGTCTCGATGAACTGCGAGCGCTTGCCCGAGTACAGCGCTTCGGTGAGCACCCGGTATTTCTCGGCGATGAAGCCGCGGCGCACCTTGCGCGTGCGCGTCAGCTCGTCGTCGTCGGGGTCGAGCTCCTTGTGCAGGATCAGGAACCGGTGCACCTGCGAATCGGCGAGCATGGGATCGAGCGCGAGCTCGGCGTTGGCGCTCTCCACGCATTCGCGCACGAGGTCGTACACCTCCTGCTTCTGCGCCAGGTCGGTGTAGCCGGCGTACGGGATGTTGCGCCGCTCGGCCCAGTTCCCGACCGCGCCCATGTCGATGTTGACGAAGGCGCACACCATCTCGCGTCCGTGGCCGAACGCGACCGCCTCCTTGATGTAGGAGAAGAACTTCAGCTTGTTCTCGATGTAGTTCGGAGCGAACAGAGCGCCGTTCGCCAGCTTGCCGACGTCCTTGGCGCGATCGATGATCTTCAGATGACCGTCCTCGTCGAAGAATCCGGCGTCCCCGGTGTGGAACCAGCCTTCGGCATCAATCGATTCCGCGGTCGCGTCGGGACGCTTGTAGTACTCCTTGAGCATCACCTTGCCGCGCACCAGCACTTCGCCGCTTTCGGCGATCCTGACCTCGACGCCGGGCGCCGGCGGGCCGACGGTATCGAACTTGATCTGGCCGTCGGGCTGCAGGCACACGGCGGCGCAGGTCTCCGTCGCCCCGTAGAGCTGCTTGAGGTTGACGCCGATCGAGCGGTAGAAGCGGAACAGGTCGGGGCCGATCGCCGCGCCGGCGGTATAGGCCACGCGGATGCGGCTCATGCCGAGCACGTTCCGCAGCGGCCCGTAGACGACGAGGTCGCCCAGCGCGTAGAGCAGACGGTCCAACGCGTTCACCGGCTTGCCGTCGAGGATCTCGGCGCCGCAGCGGCGCGCCACCTTCATGAAGTAATCGAACAGGTTGCGCTTGATCGCGCCCGCGTCCTCCATGCGGATCATCACCTGCGTCAGCAGGTTCTCGAACACGCGCGGCGGGGCGAAATAGTAGCTGGGGCCGATCTCGCGCATGTCGGTCATCACCGTGTCTCCGGATTCCGGGCAATTGATGGTGAAGCCGGCATACATCGCCTGCGCGAAGGAGAAGAGGTGGTCGCCGACCCAGGCCATGGGCAGATAGGACAGGATGTTGTCCTCCGGTCCCAGCCGGTCGAACTCGCAGCCGCTCTGCGCGGCCGCGATGAAGGATCCGTGCGTCTGGCAGACGCCCTTGGGCTTGCCGGTCGTGCCCGAGGTGTACAGCATGACCGCGACGTCATCGGGCTTGCCCAGCGCGATCTCGCCGTCGAGGAATTCCGGGTGGTTGCGGTCGTGAATGCGCCCCATCTCCTGGAGCTCGTCCAGGCCGTGCAGGAACGGCTGGTTGTAATGGCGAAGCCCGCGCGGATCGTCGTAGACGATGTGCTCCAGCGCGGGGCACTGCGCCTGGTTCTCGAGCAGCTTGTCGACCTGTTCCTGGTCCTCGACGATCGCGAACCGGATGCCGGCATCCTGCAGGACGAAGACCATCTCGGACGACACGGCGTCCTGGTACAGCGGAACGGGCACGCCGCCCAGGCACTGCGCCGCGGCCATCGACCAGTACAGGCGCGGACGGTTGTCGCCGATGATGGCCAGGTTGTCGCCGCGCTTGAAGCCCAGTTCCGCTAGGCCGCAGGCGATCGCGCGCACCTCTTTGGCCACCTGCGACCACGTCCAGGTCTGCCAGATGCCGAGGTCCTTCTCGCGGGTCGCCGGACGGTCGCCGCGGACCGCGGCGTGATGCAGCAGCAGCCGTGGAAAAGTATCCAGAGCCGGTTCCGTCATGGCCGATTTCCCTCCTCCGTCCCCCGAATGAATTCTAACCGAGAACCCTCTGATTCAGCGGGGCTTTGTTTCCGGCAACGCGCGCGGGCCGCGGTCGCTTAGCGTGGGAAGAGTGTAAGGGCTAAACTCGCCCCATGTTGTCGTTTCGTTGACAATCTTTTCGCTCTCCATGCATTCCGCCTCCGACCTGCTGCACGCCTCGATCTGGGCGAAGACGCTCAGCCGCGAGGAATTGCGGCGCGTCGAATCGGAGCTGGTCGAGCGCACGTTCGGCGCAGGCGCCTTCGTGGCCCGCAAGGGCGATCCGGTCGATCACTGGATCGGAGTGGTCGACGGCCTGCTCAAGCTCTCCAGCATGTCGGCAGAAGGCAAGTCGGTCACCTTCGCGGGCATTCCCGGGGGAGCCTGGTTCGGCGAAGGCTCGATGCTGAAGACCGAGCCGCGCAAATACGACGTGGTCGCGCTGCGCGAGTCGCGCGTGGCGCTGATGACGCGCTCGACCTTCTCGCGGCTGCTCGATTCGAGCATCTCCTTCAACCGCTTCCTGCTCGGCCAGCTGAACGAGCGCCTCGGCCACTTCATCGCCATGGTGGAATACGACCGGATGCTCGACCCCGACGCGCGCGTGGCGCGCTGCCTCGCGGCGCTGTTCAACCCCTACCTGTACCCCGGCTTCGGGCCGCAGCTGCAGATCTCGCAGGAAGAGCTCGGCAACCTCTCGGGCGTGTCGCGCCAGAGGGCGAACCAGGCGCTGCAGGTGCTGGAGAAAGCCGGACTGCTGCGCGTCGAGTACGGCGGCATCACCGTGCTCGACCTCGAAGGGCTGCAGCGATACGGGAACTGAACCGCGTCGACCGTGCGCCTCAAGCCGCCGCGGGATCCCTGTCGAACCCTTCCGGACTCACGACGGCGAACCCGCCGCGCCTCGCAATCGCGCGCGCAAGGCCGAGCAGTGCCTTGTCGCGCGTGACGAGACTATGGGCCTTCGCGTGCCACGCCAGGTCGAGGAACTTCTGGTCGTCGGCGTCGCTGCACAGCGGCAGTCCCTCGCGCTCGAGCGTCGCCGGAACGTCGAGCAGCGTCGCCTGCGTGCGGAAGCGCTCGAACGCCTCGCGCCGCGCCGCTGCGTCGAGCTTCAGCCGCGGATAGTCGAGCACCCGGCGCAGCTCCTCGAGGCAGGCGCGGCTCGCGACCGGCATCGCGGCGCCCGATCCGATCGCCTGCGCGATGCGCCGCACGCCCGGATCGTCGAACACCACGAGATCCAGCACGACGTTGGTGTCGAGCACGAGCGTCCGCATCGGCGGCTGCGCGGGGTCAGTGCAGCTTCGGCTTCTTGAGCAGGTCATCGCGGTCGACCGAGTGCGCGCGCACGTGCACGGGAGCGCCCTTGCGCGACAGCGTAAGCGGGATCTCGACCCCCGCCGCGCCGAGGCGCCAGAGCTTGCGGAACAGGTCGGCGGCGCCAGCGACCCGCTGCCCCGCCACCTCGAGCAGCACGTCGCCTTCGCGCACGCCGGCGCGCGCGGCCGGTCCGCCCTCGGCAACGCCGTTCACCAGCATGTGGCCCTGCACCTGCGTGACGTAGACGCCGATCCAGGGGCGCGCAGGCCCGCCGCGCCGGCCGAGCTTGAGCATGTCTTCGAGGATCGGCTCGAGCAGGTCGATCGGCACGAACATGTTGCCCTGGAGCGTCTCGCCTTCCTCGCGCGCCTCCTGCACCAGCAGCGATCCGACGCCGAGCAGTTTCCCCTCGTCGCCCAGCAGCGCCGCGCCGGCCCACTGCGGATGCGCGGGCGCGGTGAACAGCGCCTCGTCGAGCACGTATTCCCAGTAGCCCGCGAATTCGCGCCGGGCGACGATCTCGGCCTTGAGCGCGTGCGCGCGCCCGCCCTCGCCGACGACGATCACGTCCTCCCCGGCCCCGACCGGCGCGACCGAGCCGCGCTCGAGCACCGGCGCGCCCAGCCGGCCGAGCGGCAGCACGAGGCCGAAGCCCGTCGCCGCGTCGTAGGCGAGCGGATGCCCGGCGGCGACGGTGCCGTCGTTCGCGGTGAGCCAGATCGATTCGGCCTCGGTGATCAGGTAGCCGATGGTGAGCACCAGTCCGTCGTCGCGGATCACGATGCCGTTGCCCACGCGCTCGGTGCCGAGAATGCCGGCGGTGAACGCGTCCTCGGGAATCTCCGCGCGCAACAGCACCACCGCATCGAGCGCCGACTGCAGATTGAAGCGAAGCTCCGCCTGGCGCGGCTGCAGGCTGTCGGGGAAGGCCCAGTGCGTAGGTTTGTCCATGTGCGGTGCGGTTGGCGGCGGCGCCGTCGAGTCGCACCGCATCCGCGCCTATATTGCATGGCGCGGGGGTGGATAGGCAACATGCCTGAAGATCCGCAAGGGGCGCGGATCTTCAGGCATCTGCCGTCGCGCGGGGGCGCCCGCCGGGGCGCCGCCTCGCCCGGCGGCCCACGCTCAGTGGCCCACGATCTGCGGCTTCATGCCGCCCAGGGCGCCGAGCAGCTCGCCCTTCTCCCTGTCGGGCACCTTGAACTTGTCCAGGCTCTTCACGAGGTCGCCCACCAGCGCGCCGAACTCCGCGTCGGTGATGTTCATGCCCTGGTGCGCCGACATCATGTCCCGGCCGGTGTAGGTGCAGGGTCCGCCGCTCGCGGCGCAGATCTGGTCGCCGAGCATCTGCTTCAGCCGCGGGATGTTGGCCCGGGCGAAGCGGCCGTTGATGCGCCCGTCGCCGGCGACGTTGCCGATGAAGTCGTCGACCACGGCGGTGATCGCCGGCTTGCCGCCGAGCCGGTCGTACAGGCTCGCCTCCTTCTTCATTTCCATCTGGCTGCACGCGGACAGCGCGAGTACGAGCGCGCCGAGCAGGACCCTGCGTTGGTTCATGCGATTCTCCTTTCGATCGGTGGTATTCGATGCGGGGATCCGTCCCCGCCCGTTATACGTTCCCAGGCGCGAGCGTGGATTCAGGAATAAATTTCGCGCAGGCTGCATCCGGAACCGGGATTCGCGCGTACGCGCCGGGCGCGCGATGCCGCGGTCGAATTCGACTATAGTGCCGACGCACCGCCGCCGAAGGGGGAACCGCCATGACGACCGTCGCGAATGCCGCAGTGGCTCTGGTGGCCCTGCTGCATCTGTACTTCCTGGTCCTGGAGATGTTCTTCTGGGACAAGCCGCTGGGCCGGCGGATCTTCGGCACCACGCCCGAGTTCGCCGAGGCATCCAGGACGCTCGCGGCGAATCAGGGCCTGTACAACGGCTTCCTGTTCGCGGGCCTTGCCTGGGGACTCTGGCTGGGCGCGGCTGGCGATTCGATCAAGATCTTCTTCCTCGCCTGCGTGTTGATCGCCGGGGCATTCGGCGCCATGACGGTGAACCCGAAGATCCTCTGGGTGCAGGCGTTCCCCGCGGCGGCGGCGCTCGTGCTGCTGTGGATTGCCTGAACCGCCGCCGGCGTTCAGGCCTTCGGCGTGACCCAGAACTGGTACATGCCGGCGAACGTGTCGGGATGGCGTAGCTCGAACTGCGCCCAGTTCGCGAGCGAGATCGCCGCCGGATCGTGCGGGAATTCGCGCAGGTATTCCAGGCGCGGGGCGGCGAATTCGAATTCGAATCCGAGGAATTCGAGCCCGAGATCGGCGAGGATGGCTTCGATCTGCGCGAGCGTGTAGCGGTGCTCCTGCACGTGGAACAGCAGGTCGCGGCAGCCCGAGAGCGAATGGAAGTCGATCGAATCGGCGACCGCGCGCGCGGGGTGATCGGCCGGCAGCGCGAGGATCGCTGCGCGCGCCGCGCGCATCCCCTGCGGATCGGCAGCGTAGCCCCGCTCGGCGATCAGTTGCCGCGCGGCCACGATGGAGCGCCGCGCGATCTCGCTGTAGAGGCCGATCTTCATCTTGCCTCCCGGGGAGAGCAGCCCGACAAGAACGCGCCAGCCCGCGACGGGATCGCTCAGGTGATGGAGCACCCCTGAGCACTCGATCACGTCGAAGCGCTCCTCGAGGCGCCCCAGCTCGAGGATGTCCGCCTGCGCGAACTCGACGTTGCGAAGTCCGCTGTGCCGCGCGCGCCTGGACGCGTAGGCGAGGCTCGCGCGGCTCAGGTCGATCGCGAGGATGCGGCTTTGCGGATTCAGGGCGGCCGTGATCGCGACGTGCCTCCCGGTGCCGCAGCCGGCGATGAGGATGGACGGATGCTCCGGGACCGCTCCAGCGCCGGACGCGGCATGCGGAAACAGCGTGCGCAGCCTGAGTGCGAGCGGATGGGCGCCGCCGGTGGCCGGCGCGCGCAGCCAGCGCGGATACGGCTGCTGCTCGTATTGCGCCTGGACCGCGAGCGACACCGCGTCGCCGACCGGCGTGAGGGTCTTGAGTTCCAAGGCGATGCGCGCTTCCTCGGTCGGCTCGCGAACCTGGCGCACGACGAGGCGACCGACGATCGAGGCGTCGGACGCGGGCAACGCGCCGGCGCCCCGCAGCGTCGCGAGCGGGCGGTAACACGCGTAGAGCGCGATCGCGGCTTCGTCCACCGGCCCGCCTGCGGCCAGCTTCGCCTCGATTTCCGACTGCAACTGCGTGACGATGCGCGACTCGTCTTCGCGCTCCCCGTGGAGATACTCGGTGAGAAAGCCCTGGTGTGCGATCGCGCCGAGGACCTCGCGCAGCTCGGCACTGACGCGAAGCGCGCGCGCGCTCCAGGCGAGAGCGGCGGCGCGGCGGACATGCGCGACCATCCGCTCGAAATCGGGCTCGGCAATGAACGTGTTCTCCAGGAGCAGCAGGAACAGCGGCCGGGCGAGCCGCCGCAGCAGATCCTCGCCGAGCTCGAGCGCTCCTGCATCGCCGCCCTCCGCCGGCGGCAGCAACGCACGGAACGTCGCGTCGGCGCGCAGCAGGCTCGCCGCAGCCGGCGCGAGATAGGAAGGCTCCGTCTCGGGGTGCGCAAGGCATCCGGCGAACTCGGCCTCGATGCCGGCGTCGTGGACGTCGAAGCGGAATCGCGAGAAGACTTCGGCGAGCCACTGCCAGGCCGCGCCGAATTCGGGCGCGAACCGCACTGCCGCGCGCAGGTGCTCGAGCGCGGCTTCCGCCTCGCCGGCATCGAGCAGCGCGCGGCCCAGATTGAACCTCGCCATTGGAATGCCGGGGTCGATCCGCACGGCCTGCCGATAGCTCGCCAGGCTTCCCACGGGATCGCCGAGTGCGCGCAAGGCGTTGCCGAGGTTGTTGTGCGCCATCGCGTTGTCCGGATTGATCTCGATCGCGCGGCGAAAGCGCGCGCCGGCCGCCTCGATCTCTCCGTGCTGCAGCAGCGCGTAGCCGAAATTGTTGTGGACCGTGTCGTCCGCGGGATTCAATTCGAGCGCGCGCTCGAACGAAGCGATGGCCTCGGCAAAGCGTCCCGCGTTCTGCAACGCCACGCCGAGATAGTTGTGCGCCGCCGGCGAATCGGGCCGGGCGGCCACTGCGCGGCGCAGCGCGGCCTCCGCCTCCTCCGGCGCGTTCGACTGGACGAGCAGCATGCCCAGGTTGAGCCAGAACACGTCGTTCGCAGGCGCGAGCGCGACCGAACGCCTGAGTTGCGCGAGGCCTTCGTCGCGGCGGCCCTCGCGGAACAGGCACACACCCAGGAAATGCGCCGCCTGCGCGTTGGCCCGATCGGCGGCGAGCACCTGTCGATACAGCCGCTCGGCCTGCGCGAGCTGCCCCTGCTGCAGCAGTCGGGAAGCGAGGCCGAGCGCCTCCCCGAGCGAGGCGGGTCCGCGCGCCTGCGGGGCCTCGCGCCCGGGCGCGCCACAGCAGTGCTTGTATTTCCTGCCGCTGCCGCAGGGACAGGGCTCGTTGCGTCCTATGGCCACCCGGTTCGGTCCGGAAGTTCAGAGCATGTGATCGGATTTCGCGCGCGGGTCGCGCATGCGGTACTGCCCGGACTCGACCTGGTGGAAGAATTTCTCGCAGATCGCGTTGAAGAACTCGGGTTCCTCGAGGTTGCAGGTGTGCCCGGTCTGCGGCATGAAGACCAGGCCCGCGGAGGGCATGCTGCGCTTGAGCATCAGCGATGCGTCGAGGCAGGGCTCGTCCTCGTCGCCGCTCACGATGAGCGTGGGCAGCGTGCAGTGGCTCATCCGCTCGCGGAAGTCCCGCAGCGGCGGGGGGGGGGGC
>Ga0082335_1006229_pt1 | contig 15584 bp, 25 predicted proteins | sample Subgrocontami58m_FD_72375 | JGI IMG/M metagenome (GOLD analysis project Ga0082335, IMG submission 72375) | Subsurface groundwater microbial communities from S. Glens Falls, New York, USA - GMW37 contaminated, 5.8 m (SPADES assembly) (version 2) ... | reverse complement strand
AATGACTAATAAGGAAATTTATTTTTTCTTTTCTTTTTTTTCCTTTATTTTTTTCTTTTTTATTATAAAAATAAGTATGATTCTTAGTTTAAAACAGTATAAATTAACTTTTTAAACCCCAATTTCCTTTGTAGGAAATGAGAAAAATTGAAACTAAAGAAGCAACTGAAAAAAGACAGACTAGAAATAAAGTCATAATAGCTGTTATTTTTATAGGTTTAATGGTATTAAGTACTGCTGGATTTGCGTTATTTAGTGGTAATGGAATAACTGAAAAAAGTTCTAAGAAGTATAATGATGTGGAATTTAAAACAAATGACAATGGCTACTGGGAGTTTAAAATACAGGGACAAAGTTTTCAAACAAGTTTTACTCCTGAAGAAACTGAAAGTATAAGTGCAGATGCTATTAGTATTAGTGAACTTAGTGGAAAGCCTATTTATTTTGTTAATTCTGATCTAGCTTCTGCTAATGAAATACTCTATAATATAGGAAGGTATGCAACAAGGTATCAGGATGTTTGTCTAAAAGACTTGAATTGTACTAATCCAGATAATATAGTTAAGACATGTGATGATAATTTAATTGTTTTTAAAGAAAGTGTTGAAGATTCTGTAAAAAGAGATAATAATTGCTTATTTATTAATTATTCTCCTGGAAATGAAGTATTAGTTGGAAATAGATTAATTTTTAAAGCTCTTGGAGTTCAATAATTAAATGAAAAAAGAGAATAATAAACCTTTGAGAAAGGTTTCCAAAACGAACGGTAAACCTTTAAAAGATAAACCTTTAGAAAATGAATCTTTTAAAAAAGGGTTTCCAAAAAACGATGAGGAACATTCTGAAGGGTTCCGAAAAGGTTCTGAAAAGGAACCGAGCCTAACGGCTAAAGGACTAAAAAGTCCGAGCCTTACAGCTCAAGGAACCGAGCCTAATGGCTCAAAGGTTTCCAAAATAAAAGAAAAAAATAAAGAAGAGGTTAATTCTTCTCAAGAAACCCAACTAAAATGGATTGTTGGAGTGATGATATTTATAGTTGTGATAATAGCTGTGTTTTTTTGGGTTTCAAGTGCTTCAAAAAAATTTGATTATGCTGGAGTAACATTTGAAAATACAAAAGTTGGAGCTATTACTCTTTATAGCACAGTTATAACTGGCTTTGATCAAAATGGCCTTCCAATAGAGTACAGACTTAATTTGAGAAATGATCCTAGAGAGTCTAAAATACCTATTGATGGTAAATTAAATTTTATTAAGGGTAAACCGGTATATTTTTCATTTGATTTTGACTCAGGAATAAATGAGTGTAGAGATTTGTTACCTATAGTTGACTTTTCAAGATTTATGCAAGCTATGGGCTTTCCATTAATAAGCTCTGTTACAAGTGAAGAATTAGCTATTCAGTATCAAAAACCTATGGTGGATTGTACTAATAAAGCCGGAAATACTGTCTTAATTCTTACTACTGGAAAAGAATCTGGAATTTATCAAGATACTGAAAACCCTAATTGTTATTATCTAACTGTTAGTAATTGTGAGGAAGAAAAGGTAATTGAAAAATTAGAGGTTGCTACTTTGGCAAGATTTACTGGAGCTAAAATTTAATTTAGGTAAATCTTTTATGAGTAAAGTAAATATTAAATAGAAATACTTTTCCTTATCTATCATTGATTAGCAGGTTATTAATATATTTTATCAATTTAAATAATAATCACTAATAATTTATCTTTTAGATTTTTTTACAATTTTATACAGGTATTTAACATCATCATAAAAAGGTATTTCTTTTATTTTAAATATCCATACAGATGAAAACCATATTAATACTACAAATAAGGTACTTAGTCCATACCAAGTTATTTTATGAGTTATATCAAAAAAAGACGAGCCTGTAAAAAATAACGATGATAAAATCACAATTCTAATTATATTAAGTGCAAATAAAGCTACAAATGAATAAACTAATATAAGAATTCTTTTTTTAAAGTTTGTAGAAACTCCAAGGTTCAATAATAGTAATAAATAGTATGCTGCTCCTGCAACACAAGCCTTTACTATTTCTACTGCATTTTCTCCTAATGAAATGGTTATTCCAGATAAACTAACTTCAAAAAACAATTTTAATAAATAGTATGACGAATAAATTGTTAATGGTGTTAAAATATAATAAAAAATGAACAAATTGCCTAGGCCTAAAATAATTATTAGAATATATCTTAAAAAAATATTAAGTATTTTATTCATTAAAGATTAAATAAAAAGGGGTTTAAATATTTATAAGAAAATTAAAAATCAAGTTCATCTATGCTAAAAACTCTTAATAATATATTCTTCAAATTCAACTTGTTCTAGCATAAACATCATAAACTTTTGAATCTGAAACTTTAACAATTAAAACTTCTTTAACTCCCTGTAATTTAGTAGTAACATCTCTTGCAAATCTTTCTGCTTCACCTAACCTATGCATTTCCATATCATAACTTACCAACATATATCCTGCTTCTTCTAGACCACTTCTATCTTCTTCATTAATTATTGTTCTAGCTTGTATTATCATTTTATAAAGAAAAAATTTATCTTCTTGCTAACTTAACAGCAACTACAATTATAAGTACAATTAGTAATATATTGATTATTGCTATAACCCAGATAAACCAGTTTCCATCTCCACTGAATAAATCTGATATTGAATTCCCAGTTATTCCGCCAGTATTTCCATTGTTATCATCTGTAACATTAATAGCCTCTATTGGAACACTTATTCTTTGTTCATTAACAACACCATTTGAAACCACTTGGATAGTAAATTCATTACTTCCAGATACATCATCATTAGGTGTAAGTTTTATGAAAACATCTCCATTTCTTCCAGCTTCTAAAGAAAGTGCATTTGGATTAATTGAGTTTAATGTTGCCCATGAGTCATAACCACTAGCAGTTATTTTATAGTCTGCTTTAGCAGAACCAGTATTTGTTAAAGTTGCTTTAACAACCATTTCTTCTCCTGCAATTGCATCTGAGTCTAATAATGCATTTATTGATACTTTATTAGATGGAGTACAACCTGATACTGTTAAAACTTGGTTAAATTTAGCTTCATCATCATTATCATTTTGGAATATATCATCACTATCATCAAACACACTTAGTGTAAGTCTATATGAACCATCCTTTTTATCAGCTGGAACTAAAAAGTTAAATGATAAACTTGCATCATCTAAAGTTTGAATTTTGCCTATGTCAACTCTTTTATTAATTCCTAGTTCAGTACTTACTAAAGTAGCATAAACATCATCTTCATCATTATCTCCAATATTCCAAGCATCTGCTGTAACATCTATATTTTGTCCACATTGTGCAGTTTCAGGTAATTGTATATTATCTAAAACAACGAAATGTTTATCTTTAACTATTGTAATATCATCACTCTGAGATTGACATTGAACTGATTCTCCAGAATCTTTACTATAAGCTTTTACAAAAAATGCAAAATCACTTTCTGAGTCTTTATCACTTAAGTCATTTGGATCTACTTTGAAACTGAAAGTAAATGTTTCAGTATCATCAGAGTCTATGTCTATAGATTTTTCATTATCATCAACTATGAACTTTCCTGTTCTTATATTATAAAGTCCCCATTCAACAACAACATCTTGTAAGTCTTCATTTCCATTGTTATCAACATCTACTGTAACTTCAACTTCTTCTAAAGGATACCATTCATCATCTTTGCCCAATATTCCTTTATTATTATAATTAACATCTAAGTTTAAATCTCCTTTGTTTCCTTCTTTACAATAATCACTTTTTAAAACAACATTTATTGTCTGGTTAACATTTGGGTTTAAAGCATCTGAAACCATAAATTGTCCTGGATATGTTTTAGCTAAATTGAAATTTACTAAACTATAATCAATAAGTGAAACTGGAGTAAGAACAAATGAATGACTTCCAGATGCAGGTAATGTGTTATTACCATTTATATTAAACAAAATAACATTACTTTTGGCATCAGTTATTGATAATTGTGAAAATAAAACATTAACACTAGAATTTACTGAGTTTGATACACTAAAAGTAGAATTATCATTTCCTCTTTGTAAATTTATAACATTTGGTGAAACAGCTAAAGATGCACTTACAAGTCCTAATGCTAACAAAAGTACTGTAAAAACACTTAGTGTGTATAATGTTGATTTCATTTTGTTGTAATTCCCGAGTTACACTGGTTTATAAATCTTTCGATTTGTTCAAATTTAGTTGGAAATTAAATGGTTTTTTATCGAATATAAAATAATATTCTTACTAGCTCTTTGCAAATTATAAAATTTTTATTTTTACTAGCTTTTCATTAAATTGCAAGTTAATTTTTTAGTAGAAGTAAAATTTATAACATTGATTTTATTAAGATATGTAATGAAATCTAGGGAAAATCTAGTTGGGGCTTATGCTGTTTTATTTGGAGTTATAATTGCTGTAATTTTTGGTATCTTTCAAAGGTTTATACTTACTTCATGGATAGGATGGATTTATGGTGTACTAGCTTTGATAGGAATACTAATAGGAGCTATAAGTGTTAGTAATGATTCCAAAGAAGCTATGACTTTCTTATTAGCTACAGTATCTTTAGTTATTGTTAGTTCTGTAGGACAAGAAAAATTGATCTTAATAGGAGATATGGGACTTTTGATAATTACAATACTTAATGCATTGCTTACTATGTTTGTTCCTGCAACAATTATAGTTGCACTAAAAACAGTCTTTTCTATAGCTAGCTTGAAGTAATAAGAAAAAAACTGTTTTGAACTCTTATATATAATAGGACAATAAAAGACAACCAAGGTTTTCTTTTGAACTTTCCTTTGACAGAACCAATGATTTTCTTTTGAACTTTCCTTTGACAGAACCAATGATTTTCTTTTGAACTTTCCTTTGACAGAACCAATGATTTTCTTTTGAACTTTCCTTTAAATGCACAAGTTTTATTCAAGAAATTGTATTAGAAAATTGTATTAGAAATTAGTAAGCCTCAAACTTAGATTTAGATCCTTCTTGAGCTGCATTTTGTGGATTAGAACCAGATTGCTGTGTTCCTGGAAGGTATATTTGGGCAAATGCAGGAGTTGCAATAACAATGTTTTCTCCAAATCCAGTAATATTTCCTTCAAGAGCTTCTGTTGTTTTCTTTATTTTAGATATAGCTCTTTTAAGTTCTATTACATCTTTTTTTCTAAGAGTTTGTATGTCTATTACTGCAATAGTATATCCTTCTCTTAGAGAATTTAGTATATCATTAACATCTTCAAATTTTTTCAGAACAAATGGTCTAACACTTACTTTTGACTCTTTTTTATCCTGTCCCAAGTCAATTTCTACATAGTCTTCAGCACCTTGACCACCGAGGGCAAAACTCTTTTTTATTTTATCAAACACCATGAACTGAATAATTTGGACTAGTTTATAAAGATTTCTGTGTTAATACAATTACTTTAGAGTTACTTTATTTTATCAACAATATCTCCTCTTAATCTTTCAACATTTTCTCTTAAAGAAAGTTCTTGCTTTTCCAAAGTCTTTGTTCTTATGTCTAAAATCTTTTTTTTCTCTTCCAGTTCTTTTTTTGTAGTATTTTTATCAGCTTTAATCATTATTTGTCCAATTATCTTAAATATATCTCCTTTTGATTTATCAACTTCTTCTAAAGCTGTTTTGACTTCATTGAGCTCTAATTGAAAATTTTGTTTTTGGATTAATAAATTTTGGAATGTTCCTTCAAGAATTTGTAACTCTTGTAATTTCTCTGCAGCCTCTTTATCCATTTCAGCCATTTTATTTTGCCTTAATTTTTACGATTGCTTTTCTAGGTTTATAGAAAATTCTAGAATTACAGTGTGGGCAAGTAAATCTTTTGTCTAACTTTTTAGAAGAAATTAATTTCCCACATTTGAAACATTTATAGTCTGCCATTTTATAATAAATATCTAGAGTTTATTTAAACTTTGTCTATTTTTAGTTTAAATAATAAGCTCCTCCTGAAAAAGTTTTATTACATTTTTTACAAGTCCAAATTCCTGCTGACTTTCTTTTAGCTGTAAGATTATTACAAAATGGACATTTTTGTTTTTGCCTTTGTTTTGATTCGACAGCAACAAGTTTACGTCTAACATTTGTTCCATATCCTGCTCCATATCTTCCACTTGATTTTACTTTTTTTGTTCTTGCCATTTTAAGCTGCTATTTCTATTTCCTCGATTCCTGATCTTTTCATTATTTCTTGATCAATGCTATATTGAATCCAACCATATTCTTGATGATTTGAAAGTATATCTACAAATGATCCTTTAGTAATCTTTAATTTGTTTACTATTTGATCAAATTCAATTTGAGATTCATCACTTCCATCAATTCTTGCGGATAATATTCTATAATCATCAAATTGTTTTATTATCCTTGGATATCCATATTCTTCAGTATAAACCATAATTCCTTGTTCAGTGTCAACTAAATCTCCTTCTATTAATGCTCCTAAATCTTCTCTTGATTCTATTTGTTGTATTTGTTTCATTTTATTTTTATTATTAAATGGGGCTGCCCGGATTTGAACCGGGGTCGCGAAGTCCCAAACCTCGAAGGCTACCAGGCTACCCCACAGCCCCATTATAAAATGGGATTAAAGGAATTTATAAAAGTTGTTACTTCTTAGCTGCGGGTTTAGCAGCTGGTTTAGCAGCTGGTTTAGCAGCAGGTTTAGCTGTTTTTGTAGTAGCTGCCTCCACTTTGGCAGCAGCTTCTGGTGTTGCTTTTTCTGCCTTAGCAGCTTCTTCTTCAGCTTTTTCCTGTTGTAATTTAGCTTCTTGCTTTTTATGTAATTGAGAGAAAAATTCTTGTAATTCTTTTTTCTTTTCTATAGAAGTTTCTGTCTTTTCTGATTTTATTTCTTTATCATATTTACCATCGCTAACTTCTGCAGCTAATTCAACTGCTGATTTATTTTCAATCATTATTCCTAAACTAACACAACTTCCAACAACAGTTTTTACAGCTGCTTTTAGACTATTTTCTAGCATATCTGGAAGTTTTGTTTTTGCAACTTTAATTACTTGTTCTATAGAAATATTTGCTACTTGTAATTTTTTATGTTCTCCTGAACCTTTGTCAATACCAGCTTCCTTTTTTAATAATTCTGGGACTGGAGGAGATTTTATTGAAATTGTAAATTGTTTTGTACCAGTATCTATATCTAAATCAACTGGAACTTTCATTCCCTTAAAATCTTTAGTAGCTTCATTAACTTTAGAAATAACTTGGCTTATATTTATCCCTAAAGGTCCTAATTTTTGAGCTAGAACTGGACCTGGAGTCATATTTCCACCTTCAACTAATAATCCTACTTTCACTTTATTTCTTCCTCCGAATTTTCTTCTTGTTCTCCACCACGACGGATAACTTTAACATTTTCTATCTTAATAGTAACTGGTATCTGTACAACAGCACCTAAAAGGCTTACTACTACTTCTTTTTTCTGTTTGTCTATTCTTAAAACTTTTGCTTTTTCTTTTTTGAATGGTTCTGTTAAAATCTCAACAATATCATCTTGTTCAATGCTAACTGTTTCAACATTATGTTCAACCATATTTTTTACTTCATCATAAGAAATTGTTTTTCCAATTATTCCTTTAACATAAGGTAAACCAAAACATGCTTCTTCAGCACTGTCACGATCTTCACTTTCAAGAATTACATATCCTCTAAGACCTTTTGGTTTTGCAATTGCATAAACATTAAGTTTTTTTCTTAAAATAGTACTAGCTATAACATCTAATGCTCTTTCTTCTTTGTTTGTTGTTACTTTTACTACGAAAATCATTTTTATATGGTAAATCTCCCTACTCAAGATCTCATTCGATTATTAAATAATCTTCTGCTCATGAAATCTCTCGCTACCTCCAATACTCAAAGAAGTAGTAATTTTATCTGTAAAATATGGTTTATTAAGTTTTCGTTTTTATAAATCACAACTATTCTGCAAAAACAACTGCTGCAATTGTGGTTGTCCATAAACCATCTTTATTACCTTCAGCAGTTTGGGTAATATTTGTTGTTTTGAAAATATGTCCACTTGCTTTGTATATTTGCTCTCTTTCTTCCCATGCAGTGTCAGGATCAAATTCTATTCCTAAAGTTGTTGCTAACATCGTTGCTGCTAAATCCTCTGCATAATCTCCTGATTTTTTTGCATTTTCACCATAACCATGATGCTCTGAAATATATCCGTACTGATTTTCATCTTTTGGAACTGCAATTCCAACTGAAGAGAAAATTAGCCTATTTGGTTCGTTTGTTTCGCTTCTAGCCATAACACAAAATGTTACCTGGCCAGGACTTAATAATTTAATACCTTCGTCTTTAGAAAGTATTTTCACATTTGGTGGTAAAATAGAAGAGACATATACTAGATTACATTTTTCTATTCCTGCATTTCTTAATGCTAATTCAAAGGAGGCTAACTTATCTTTATGCACTCCAACTCCTTTAGTAAAAAATATTTTCTTCGGTATCATTTCAAAAAAAACCTTATAATTGTAGCAACAATAAATCCTACCAATCCAACAATTAGTATTCCTACAGCTGAAACTTTAGCAACTGTCAAGAATTCTTGTCTCGACGGTTTCCTCAATACTTTCCAAACTCTTATGCATTTACTCAAAAAAACTTTTGGTGATTCCATACTTTGAATAATTAGAGTGTGTTTTTAAAGTTTTTTAATTATCTAAAGAATTCAATTCCTAGTTCATCTGAGAGCTCGCCTTGATTTCTCTCTTCAATTGATCTTTTTGGTCTGCCTAGTATTTGATTACTTTTTACACCTGTAATTATCAGCATTACTCTAATCGTCTTCTCCATATCAGGAGATATTTGAGCTCCCCAGATTAACCTTGCTTGATCACCGAGATGCTTATTTATTTCTTCAATAACTATTTTTGCTTCATCTAAACTCATATCTGGACCACCGACGATATTAACAAGAGCTCCTGAAGCATTAGCAACATCAACATCAAGTAATGGATTATTCAGTGCTTTTTCAACAGCTTCATAAGCTCTATTTTCTGTATCGCTTTCGCCACCACCAATAAGAGAAACTCCACCATTTTGCATAACTGTTCTAACATCTGCAAAATCTAAATTTACAAGACCTGCTTTTGTAACTAGTTCTGCAATTCCTTTAACTGCATTAGTTAGTATTTCATCTGCTACTTTAAATGCAGTTTGTAATGGTAAATCAGGAGCTATTTCTAAAAGTTTATCATTTGGAATAACTATTAAAGTATCTACAATACTTTCCATTCTTTCTAAACCCTCATTTGCATTTTCTATTCTTTTAGCTCCTTCAATTGTAAACGGCATTGTAACAACTCCTATTACTAGAGAGCCTTGTTTTTTAGCTAGTTCTGCAATAACTGGAGCTGCACCTGTTCCAGTTCCTCCTCCTAAACCACAAGTAATAAAAATCATATCTGCACCTGCAATTTTTTGTTTTATTTCATGCTCTGTTTCCTTTGCAGCTTCTTCACCGACACTTGGATTACTTCCAGCTCCAAGACCTTTTGTTAATTCTTTACCAATAAGTATTTTCTTGTCTGCATTTGCATATAATAAATCCTGAGCATCTGTATTAACTGCAATCATCTCTCCACCTTTAATGCCTATTTCATGCATTCTAGAAAGAGTATTATTTCCGCCTCCACCAACTCCAATAACTTTTATTTTAGATGTTTGTTTTTTAATTAATTCTTCTAACTCTCTATCTATCTCAAGAAGTTCAGAATCAACAGATGAAGACGAATCTCTTATAGGAACACCTTCTTTTTCATATATTGCAGACATATTAAAAAAAACCTAAGATAACTTATAAGGTTTGTTGTAGTCAAAGACTAGTTTTGTTTAGTGGTTATTTCTTGATAATAAAATCAAAATCTAAAATTTTACCAAACTTATTGTTGATTATACTTAATAATGGCGAGAAATTTTCTTCTAGTTCTAAAATAATTTTTTTGTCTTTTATATCAAATTTAATATCTTTTCTTATGAAATAATCTAATACTGATTTTATTTTTTCGTTTATGTCATCTACCTTTCTTTTTATTGTAAATTTATATGATATTATTTTTCCAGATAAAGGGTTATTAAAATCAGCTAAAACTCTTCCTCCTGAGACACTTACTACCTTAACAAGCATATTATCTAAAGCAAAAGTCATTCCAGGCCTTGGAGATATTTTTTGTTGAGTAAAAACATTAAGAGGTATTAATTTAACTAAAGAACTTTTTCTTTCCTGAAAAGCATCTTTTGGAAGTAAATCTACTAAATATTCTTTTTTTAATTCCTTATTTTCTAATTCTTTATCAAGACCTTTTATAACCATTTCCTGGCTAACACAAAGGATAAATGGGGTCTTATTTATTTCAAGACCAATTTTTTTAGCTTCTTCTGGAATGTTTGTATCAAAAACCTCTCCATTTTTAACCTTACCAGTAAAACTTAGTTCAATGAAATCATTCTTTTTTGTCTTTTCTTCACCCATAGAAAAATAATTAAGGTAAGGTTTATAAATCTATTTTTCTGAAGTTATTTATGGCTTTTAAAATAATTGATGCTACTGTAGCAAAAATTGGGACAACAATTATGATTGAAAATGAACCGTGCACAGTAAGAAGTTTTGACGTAAGTAAGACTGGAAAACACGGTCATGCTAAAGTAAGAATAGAGGCTGTAGGTGTTTTCGATGGTAAAAAAAGAGTTATTGTAAAACCAGGTCATGAAAGATTTGAAGTTCCAATGATAAATAAAAGAAAGGCTCAGGTTCTTTCTGTGAATGGAAATCATGCTAGTGTTATGGACTTAGAAAGTTTTGAAACTATGGATTTAGTTATTCCTGATGAAGAAGATTTACAATCAGGAATAAAAGGAGAAGCTCAGGTAGAATACTGGGAAGTTGAAGGAAGAAAAATAATAAAGAGGATGTTATAAAATGGCAAAATTACAAGCAGCTCAAAACAGATTATACAAGAATTTATTTTTATGTAAGAATTGTGGGGCTAAAATTAAGGTAGATCAAAAGAAAATACTTGAAGGAAAAGTCAAGTGCAGGAGATGTAAAAAGAAGAAATTCAGATCTCCTAAGAAAAAATAAAATAAGATGGGGTTTTTAACAAACTTTGTATTCTATGATTTGGCGCTGTTAGCTATTTTTGTAATCTTAAGTATTTATTTTCTTCACAGAAATAGAGCTAATCTTGAAAAACAAGGAATAATTTATCTTTACAAAGCTAAATGGGGGATAAAATTAATTCATTATTTTGGTAAAAAATATAAAAGAACTCTTGGAATTCTAAGTTATGTTTCTGTTGTTGTAGGTTATGGGCTGATGTTATGCATGGTTATTCTATTTGCACAATCAATTTATATATATGTTAGATTCCCTCAAATAACCCAGATTGTTAAAGCACCACCTATTGTTCCAATTATACCTTATTTTACAAATATTTTTGGGTTAGAAAGTTTTTTCCCTCCATTTTATTTTACTTACTTTATAATTGCAGTATCTTTTGTAGCAATAGTTCATGAGTTTTCTCATGGAATATTTGCAAGTTACAATAAATTAAAAATAAAAAGTACTGGTCTTGCATTTTTAGGGCCTATACTTGGGGCTTTTGTAGAACCAGATGAGAAAAAAATGAATAAAAAACCTATATTCAATCAATTAAGTATTTTATCTGCAGGAGTTTTAGCAAATTTGTTTTTTGCTTTAATATTTTATATTATTCTTGCTATATTTTTTATTAACTTCTTTGCCCCATCAGGAGTTTATTTTACAGGTTATGCTTCAGGAATTATCAATTCGTCAGATGTTACTAGCATAAACGGAATATCTATAGAAAATTTAGACAATGCTAGAGTCTTAGATATTATAGAACAAAATAATATTCATGACGAACAAATTGGAAGTTTTAATCTTACTAAAGTAAATATTGGTAATCTAAGTGTACTAATACCTCTTAATAATTTAAAATCAGTTTTTTCTTCTGATAGTATGGCAGTTGCTTTACTTGATTCTCCTGCAATTAAATCTGGATTTCCAAATGTAGACCCGATACATAAGGCAGCAATAACTGAAATAAATGATGTAAAAATAAAAAGTTATAACCAATTAAGTAATGAAATAGCAAAGTATTCTCCTGGAGAGACAATTAATTTAAAGATAAAAAATGGTAAAGAAGAAAAAATTTATAATTTAACTTTAGAACCGCATCCAAATAATCCTAGTTTAGGTTATCTTGGTATAACATCTCAAACTACAAGTAATAGCATTACAGGTAAATTACTAAATAAAATTAATTTTTATAAAAATTCTCAAGTGAGCTACGAGCCTGTAACAAGCCCAACAGTTGTAATACTAATACATGACTTCTTGTGGTGGATAGCTTTGATTAATTTACTTGTGGCATTGTTCAATATGTTACCTCTAGGAATACTTGATGGAGGAAGATTTTTTTACTTAACAATACTTGCAATAACAAAATCTGAAAAAATATCTAAAAGATTTTTTTCTGCAATAACTTACATTATTTTGTTATTATTAGCACTTATAATGTTAATTTGGTTTTACCAAGTTTTTATAGTTTAATTTCTCGTCGATAAATTTTATAAATTTTTTAATAAATTTTGCAAAATTTGAAAAAAATAGAAAGATATATAAATGATTTTTTGTTATTTATTATAGTATAAAAAGAGGTAAAAATAAAATGGCAAAAAAGAAAAAAGCTGCAAAGAAAAAAAGAAGATAAACTTCTTTCGGGAAAAATTTCTTTGTTTTTTTAATAATTTAATCTATTTCTTTTTTATTTTTTCTTTTACCCTTATTAAACAATTGATTTGTTAATATAATTAATTCCTATAATTTCTAAATAAGCATCTATCTCAGGCTTGAATTCAATTAATTTTACAAGACCTTCACTACCTGAGTGTTCTGCATATACTACTAATCCAGAAAATCCTTTTTCCCAATATGCACTACCTTCAGTTGATCTGTGAACAAATTTAATCTCTAATAAAGGATTGTTCCTCACTAATGAGAGATATCCAAAATAATCTGCTCTATATAACACGTCTTGCTCTGCTCTTTCCATTCTTAATCTTACTTCTGGATTTCTAAAATTTTTACGCCTTTCAATTTCTTTTTCTGTCCATTCAAACCATTCTTCAGCATTACCAATATTTCTAAGTTGTAAATCAAAGTAATCGTCTAAAATTTTTAATAATCTTTCTTTTGTTAACTGACTTGAATCAAACTGGTAAGCTAGATATTTTGGCATGATAATGCAAGAATTATAATTGTTTATAAATGTTCACAGATAAACAATTCCGTCTTTGGTTAATGCTACAAATCTAATTCCAGTCGGCATTGATAACAAAGCTGATATTAATGACATATGTTCTTTACCATCTCCAGAAGCTATACTTAATGCAACTTCAGTTCCATCTATCTTTCCTTTTAGTTTGCTTAAAATATCCTTTTTTAATTCAACCAACTTTTTATCTAAATCAACTTTTATGAATTCAAAATTTTTTTCAGAAGTGAAATCTTTGGCAAAATCACCTCCTATTAAAATTATTTTATCCCATTCCCCATATTTTATTAAACCTGATACTTGAGCCCATGTACCTTTTCCAGAACTTAATAATGCAACTAATTCCATATTATGGATAAAAAGAGTAGATTTATAAGTTTTTATTTCATTTTTTATATATGCCAAAAGATAAACCTTTTGAAAGGTTCCGAAAGGGAACCGAGCCTAATGGTTCAAAGGTTTCCAAACAAATGTTTTAAAATGCCAAAAGATAACGCAATCAATGAAATAACTCTCCGTAAATATGAAAAACCATATTCAACTGATAAAAGGCAGCTTGTTAAAAAAATATGCTTATCCCTTGGATTATTACAACCTGGAGATGGGAGAGATATAATAGTAGACATTTTAATGGTTTTAATAGAAGAACAGAAGAAGAAAAATAAATTAGATTCAGAAGAAATAAGGAAAAATAATGGCTATTTTTTATTTTCTCATCCAATAAAAGTAATTCCAAGCAAAATTAAACTACTAAATATTGCAGTAATCAAGCTCCAGCCTGAGAATTTTAATAATTTGAATTTGTAGGGGATTACGTATGTTGCAAGTGAATAAATTTGGTTTGCGTATGCTGAGGCAATTCTTTTGTTATCTGTTGGCAAATCTTTTAAGCATTCGCAATAGCTTTCTCTGTTATGAAAGTTTAGTATGTTTTTGTAGTATAAAACATCGTCTTGTATGCGGTCTTTGCTGCTAAATATTCTAATTCTTGGAAGCACTACCATTAGTGAAAAGAGTGAAGCAATAAAACTGCCTGCAAGCAAGGATATCCATGCGTATTTTGCAAGAATTGGCACATCCCAAAATGCCACATCAAACACTTTGTTGAGAACAAACACCAATATTAGCGTTGATGCTCCGAACAAAAAGTTTGCTTTTGAAGTTAATTGGGAATCAATATTTACATTAAAATCAAGAATTGTTGGCCATATTCTGCCGTCAAATTCTGTTTTTTCTTTTTTTGCCATTAAAAAAGTGTTTTGTTTGATTGAATAAAAAACTTTCCGTTTTATGTTTGATCAACCATAAGTTTTATATATTATACTTGTTATACTTATTTAATGCCTATCTTGTTGAAGATAACAAAGCACGCAAATGACAAAATGATGTGGCTTGGAATAAATGAAGAGCAAATCAAAAATGCAATATTGCATGGCGCGCATTTCAGGCAGACAGACGGCAATCTTGCAAAGTATACATACATTAATGTAGCATACAAAAAAATTAGCGAAAACACATATTTGATAAAGACAGTTTATGTCGACCAAGGGTGAAACTATGGAAAGAACAGCTTGTGAAGAATGCGGCGGAAAAATAGCTCGCAAAGAAGTAGATTATATATTTTTAGGGGAAAATCTTGGAAAATTTCCTGCAGAAGTCTGCAATGGTTGCGGAGAAGAGGTTTTTGATGAAGATGTAACAAAAAAAATCTCTAATATTGCAAAGAAGAAGAATCTTTGGGGATTAAACGCTCGCGCAACAATAAATCAAGTTGGTGGAAGCGTTGGAATAACCATAGCAAAAAATATCGCACAATTCCTTAATTTAAAAAAAGGTGAGGAAGTAGTGCTGTATCCTGAAAGCAAAAAAAGATTAGTTGTTGAAGTTGAATAAACTAATAACTAATGGCAGGATAAAACTTCAGAGACCCAGTCTAAATCTTTTTTCTCTTCAGAGGTTAGTTTTTCTCCACTCCTTGCTTTTGCCATTAACACGTCATACGTTACTCTTGCACCTTGCTCAGCTAAGTCTGATGATTTCTGTCTCAAATATTCTGCTTTCTTATGGTATTCTTCACAGCACTTTTTTTCATCAAGAATGGCTTGTTCATCCATGCCTGCATTGCGAAGTGCATCCTCTAATGTTGCTGGCTTTCTGCAATCATTTGGAAGACAG
>Ga0082335_1006228_pt1 | contig 15585 bp, 16 predicted proteins | sample Subgrocontami58m_FD_72375 | JGI IMG/M metagenome (GOLD analysis project Ga0082335, IMG submission 72375) | Subsurface groundwater microbial communities from S. Glens Falls, New York, USA - GMW37 contaminated, 5.8 m (SPADES assembly) (version 2) ... | reverse complement strand
CGTCCTTCAAGAGCTTTTCCACATCTTCCTTTTTCGTGTACAGGGTCACTTGAACCTTGTCTAAAATAGCGCCAAATTCACCATGGAATTTGGCATGAATGATACTTCCTATGTGTTTGATTCTGAAACCTGCTTTAAAGGCTTCCTTACTGATACGATGGCGAATCATGTCCCTCTGTCCCATATGAAATAATCCCTGCGCCTCACCCAGGAATCGATGCATCTGCCGTTCAAAAATGGGTTCAAAATCCGGCTGCATCTTTCGACCATATACTTCTACCATTATGCCCAAAGACACACCGGGACCTGGCTTGATTTCGTCCAAATCAGGACCTATAACCTGTATTTTACCGTCTTCAACCTCATGGCCTTCTTTTGTACCGACATACTCAAAGGCAGGCACACCAGGACCGCCGATTTCAATTTGCATGTCCTCCCTTCGGATACGTTCACCCTCAAAGGCAGGACCATAAGCTACCGGGATATCCAACTTATGAATCGAAATCTTTAGGCCGCGTACTTCGACACACTTATCAACGATCTTGTCAACCGGTACCCTGGAAACTACGTGTTCGTACGTGCAAACCCCCGTAGGTAATATTTCGGGAATATCAATATTGGTGATCGTCGGAAAACCATAATTTATCGCACCGGCGGCATTCGCATACTGCTCGTCGGTAACTCTCGTACCTAATGCCAGAACAAATGCAAAGATACGGTTCTTATTATAGAGGAGATTCCTCCTGAAATCGCCAGGCGGCACGTTTCCAAAGGAAAGCGCTGCCCTATTGGCAAAACCCAGGGAATACACGGCAGCAGAGGTTTCCTTACCAAAAGGCACAAGTCGGGTATCCCAACCCATCTGTACCCCTTTTTCAGCCAACTGTTCGGCAAAAGATACACCCAGGTTATCGGATTGAATAAACACATACAGGTTCTTTTGCTGGAGTTCTCTGGCGATCTTCACGGCGGTGTCAGAGTCTGGCGCACATCCAACAATAGCAGCAAACCCAGGCGCCGTGCCGTCCACAAATTCAATACCGCGTTCACGCATAATAATATCATCAGCAGCGCCTAACCATATCCCATCTACGGGATGAGGTCCAATAAGATATTTACAGACTTCATAAATCTCTTCTGCAAAAAGCGTTGCCATGCCCGCATCCAACGTGTGCCCCAGGTATGGAACCCAGTGGTGTTCGGCAGGCAGCGGAGGCAGCATACTTCTTGCCAATCCCAACACATGTACACAGTCCTCGAGTGTTTTCACCGGTATGCCGGTCATTGAGTAAATGATAGGCAAATAATAGGCTGTATTGGGGAATTCTACTTTACAATCACGCCCTTTTTGCGCAATTGCATCCGAAAGCTTTTTATCAGCCTTGTCTACAATTTGATAAGCGCCGCGAATGGCGGCCGAACAGATAATCTTCGACATAAAAAATTACCCCTTTATATCTTTTTGTTAATGATGACCTTCTGGAACAGGTTTACATTCCCTTTCCAGTGCCCTTCTCTCCGCCATATCGTAAAGCTTTCTCTCTTTTTTCACGTTTATGCCAAGCGCGTCTCTCTTCTTTTCAATGTGGTCCATCACCATCTTACCTATTTTCTTCAGGTCTTTTTCGAAATCCCATCTGGCGCCAACCAATTCCTCCATCTCTTTTGTCAACAACCTTAACATGTCCGGCGCGCCAGTTACAGGTGAATTCATACCAAAGACCGTATAAACACCCGATGCGACAAAATACTGCCCAATGGCAATAGCCTTTTCACTCATCCATTCCAGGCATACCCCTGCAACCGGCAAATCACTGATATCATTCCCCAGGCCGCCTTCTTTTGCCATCTCAGACACGGCTATAAGAATACGGCTGTTATCGACACAGGCGCCAGAATGCAAAATAGGCGGTATACCCACGGCCTCACAAACCTCCTTGAGACCCGGGCCGCAAGCATCCTTCATCTCAGGAATCATCAATCCACCAGAAGCACATTGTCCGGCGGCACATCCGGTCGCCACAACCAATATATCGTTCGCTATCAACTCCTTTACCAGATTTACATATGATTGTTCACTCGCTTCTACCCTTGGACTCGTACAGCCAGCGATCCCAACTACCCCACGAATTCTTCCATTCATTATGTTATCATTTAAAGGCCTGTAGCTCGCCCGGAATCTGCCACCCAGCATATACTTAATCGTTTCGTGACTAAAACCAGCAATAAGGGTAGGCTCTGCGCTACTGGGGATAAATACCTTTTTATTGTCGCGATTTTTATAGTTTTCTATACCCATCATGATAATCTTCTTTGCCGCTTCAAGGGCATGTTCATCTTCAAACTCCACATGCTCTGCACCGGTGATTTTAGCCTTCGATAAGGTCGTAACAAGTTTTGTATGGAAGTGCTTTACCGTCTCTGCCAACGCCTGCATCACACACTGGATATCAACAACCATTAACTCGACAACACCTGTTGAAACGGCCCCTTCCTGTATGGTCATATGGCCAGCCATGGGAATCCCATGCCTGACAAGAAGCTCATTCGCTGTGCAACAAAGACCGGCAATTACGACACCTTTTGCCCCTACCGCGGCGGCAGCTTTTGCAACATCTGGATCACCGGAGGCAAGGACAATAGCCTCGGCAAGTTGAGGTTCGTGTCCGTGAACTACTATATTCACGTGATCTTTTTTCATGACACCGAGATTCGATTTTCCCTGCACGGGCTTCGGAGTGCCGAACATAATATCCTGTAACTCAGTTGCTATCATGCAGCCACCCCAACCGTCTGCCAAAGCTACACGCATGGCTTGTTTATTGAGATTCTTATAGTCCTGATCGCCGCCCATACTCGTCCGGTGCATGCTTTCGGTAACTTCGCGGTCGATCGCTCTTGGAGCAATACCTAATTTCTCCCATATTTTTTGGCGAGCCTCTGGCGCCCTTTTCAGAAACAACAAAGTGCCGTAAGGTTTCCCAAATTCCATGAGCGCCATCTCACCAACCTCTTCAGCAATCTCATTTATCTTGCGATCTTTCGTCTTTACCCCAAAACATTCAGCAACCATCATAAGCTTGTCTACATCTTTAATCCTGTATCCCGGGGCCTCGCCTCGTGCGGTCGCAACCAAAAGGTGCGCCGCAGCACGTGCATGGTCAGAGTGACACGCAGTACCAGCGCCAGCCATACGAAGGAAGTGTCGTGCCGCAAAGGTATTAGCATCTGCACCACAAACACCTTTCTTGGGACCTTTGCCGAAAGGGTCAATATTACACGGGCCATAATTACAATGACGACAGCATAACGCAAGACTACCATATCCACATTGTGGAAGTTGAGCCTTGTATCTGTCGTACATGGTCTCTATTTTCATTTCCTTCATTCTATCAAGCATTACTTCGTCTACGTTTTTTTGTTTTTCTTCCATGATATCCTCCTTAACTTTTTCTGATACGAGCCGGCTGCATGGAATTAACCACACAGTCGCACCAGACATCCATCCCCATTTGAGGGGGCTTAGAACAATTGATTATAAATTTTAATAGATTGAAATCAAGGGAAAATACAAACTTTTACTTGATTTTTATACAATCTTCCAGCCGAGTTTTTATTTGCCTGACTTCTGACAATAACTGGCTATTCCCGGTAAAGGCCGCTCGTCCTACAATATCCGACTCAAGGATTTTATCGTTAAACGAAATAAACCCTAAAACCGGAATGCCATTCAATCCCTTTTCTATCAATGAACGATGGCTGTCGGAGTCCACTTTGTTACCTACGGCAAAAATCGATTTGAGTCCTATATCGTCTGCCAGTTTTTTGACCTGAAAGGCGGTTTGAATACTTTTGGAACCTGGCTCAACGATTACGATTAACGCATTCACTGACCTTACCGTAGCACGACCGAGATGCTCAACCCCCGCCTCCATGTCAACAATCACTACCTCGTCCCTTTGCACAATGAGGTGACTCAGCAGCGCCCTTAAAAAAGCGCTTTCAGGACACGCACAGCCACCACCCCCGCGTTTTATAGCGCCTAATACCATAAGCTTTATTCCTTCATGTTCCAGAGAAAGTTTTTCAGGCAAATCAGAAACTGTGGGATTCAGCGAAAAAAATTTCCCGTATTCATCTGAAGCGCCCGTACGTTCCTTTATCAATTCCTTCATCTGGCTGATTGGTACTATCTCCGATACATTTTTGATACCCATGGTCACTGCCAGATTAGACACAGGGTCTGCGTCTATCGCAATAACCTTTTTCCCGTTCTCCGCAAAAACCTTTGCGAGTGTAGCCACAAAGGTCGTTTTCCCGACACCACCTTTACCTGAAACCGCAATTTTCATAAATTTTACCTTTTGAATTCAAACAATAATTGTGTAATCATTACTATTTACTAATAAATATTACATCAAATTTTAGCAAAGTTCCTGAAGATAAACCACGAAAATTTTAAAAAATAAATTTTGCTTTTACTGTTTATTTGCTTTGCACAGAAATCTTCGAACGAAGCTGTGAAAATCCCCACGAACCACCTTTACTCAATGGAACACGAGAGAGATTACTAAAGGTAGGCAATATTAGGAATTACCTTTTGGAAGGGAGTAATTTATTTTTCTGATTAAATTAATATGAACAAGCTATTCCTTTGAAAGCATCAGCAAAATCGCCTTTTTACAATCCATGAGATTGGAAAGAGTCAAGCCAAAGATACGTTGTCCAAAATTAGGAATCCATGCCCGTATGGACAACCGGCAATGACGCTTTCCACCTTCTTTCGTGAGGGATGGGTAAATTGCCACGTCGTATCCTGACGCCTCACGGAAGATATTCTCATGTTCCCGCTGCCAGACCTTTTCATCTATCTCCAAATCCAGCCCAAACCTGATAAAATGTTCGCCGAGAGGAGTCTCGCAATACAATCTATCCTCTTCTGGATTATCCTTAAATTTTATCAGAAATACGCCGTTCCAATTCCCATCAAAGGGGAAGTCCTCTGACTCCAGTTTAAAATCATGTTTGGCACATGCGAAATCCAGTATCTGGTTTCTAATAGCCTCTAAATCTAACCTATCCGGTCTTCTTTTTTCTTTCATAAATGATTACTAAACACTTTCCATGAATTAATGTACAAGAATTTCAATCTGGTAGGGGCAATTCATGAATTGCCCCTACATGCAAATATAAATAGTAGCCGAAGGCCTACTGTATAGTTACTTATTTTTCAGCCACTGTGCGGCATCCTTTGCCCAGTAAGTAAGAATCATGTCAGCGCCGGCGCGTTTGATGCCTGTTAAAATCTCCAGTGCCACGCGCTTCTCGTCAATCCAGCCCTTTTCTGCCGCTGCCTTCACGACTGAAAATTCACCGCTTACGTTATAGGCTGCGACGGGATGATTGAATTTATCCTTTATCATCCTGATAATATCGAGATAGGCCAATGCAGGTTTTACCATCACGATATCAGCCCCCTCTTCTATATCCAGCGCCACCTCACGCAATGCTTCATTAGCATTGTGCGGGTCCATCTGGTAAGACGAACGATCCCCAAATTCCGGCGTAGACTCAGCGGCCTCACGGAATGGCCCATAGAAACCAGACGAATATTTAGCAGAATATGCCATAATAGGGATATGTTCAAATCCCTCCTCATCAAGTCCATCACGGATTGCCCCTACACGACCGTCCATCATATCACTGGGTGCAACAATATCCGCACCAGCCTTCACATGGGAAACTGACTCTTTTGCCAGGAGTTCCAGGGTCATGTCATTATCCACATCAAAATGACCTGTCTTGTCGTCTCTTCTGACAAATCCGCAATGTCCGTGGCTGGTATATTCACACATGCAGACGTCCGTAATCACAAGGATATTCTTTGCCTCTTTTTTAATAGCGATAATGGCCTTTTGAATTATCCCTTCATCCGAATAGGCATCAGAACCCATTTCGTCCTTCTTATCAGGAATCCCGAAGAGAATAATTCCAGGAATTCCAAGCCCTTCCAGGGTTTTTACCTCTTCAACCAGCTTATCAACGGACATTTGGTAGTTCCCCGGCATAGATGGTATCGGCTGCTTAATGCCTTTTCCCGGACGAACAAAGAGTGGCATAATCAGGTTATCTACGGACAGTTGTGTTTCTCTGACCAGTCTTCTTAAATTTTCATTCTTACGTAATCGGCGTAGTCGATGTTCCGGAAATCCCATAATATTTTCCCTTCTAAAATGTTTTGAAAAATTATATTCAACTCACGCCGATATATTACCACAAAAAGCAGATTTTTACATATTTTTTTAACTGACGGAGAATCTTATCGTAATTCACATGAAACTATTACACAGATAGTATGTTAAACAATAATTAAACGTAAAATTACATTGATAAAAAGAAAGTCTTACAATAGAATAATCAAACGTATGAATTAGTAATGGGAAAACGTTTTGCAGGAGGTAATAATGCCTATTCAATTAGGGGAATTAAAACTTTACTCACTAAAAGAGTTATCAAAGAGTTTGGGTATCACAGCGTTTACTTTGAGGACATACATTCGACAGGGAAAGCTCAGAGCAAGGAAGATGGGGACTAAATGGCTTGTCACAGAGGATGCCCTAAGAGAATATTTCAAAGAAACCCAGGAGTTAAAAAAAGAAGTTCGCATTTCCCTCCATGGAATAACAAGCAATAGTAAAGTAACCGAAAAAAACATTGAAGAAGCAAAAAGTATATGGAAATAACTTTGGATACTCACGCCTTTATTTGGTATTTAGACAAAAGCCTGAATAATAAGTTATCCCCAAAGGCATTGAAGGCCATTAAAGAGGCAGAAGACTCATATACGGTTTACTTACCAATAATAGTTTTAATGGAAGTACTTTATTTGATAGAAAAGGGGCGTGTTAATTTATCGTTTCATAAGCTTCTATTAAACTTAGAAGAAAGCGTTAATTATGAGATAGTGCCTTTTGACACCAGATTATTAAAAATAGCCGAAACAATAAAAGGGTTAGAAGTACACGACAGATTAATACTTGCAACCGCAATATTAACTGGTAGTCCACTTATTAGCAACGATAAAGAAATACACGCTAAAGGAATTAAAGTTGTATGGTGAAAATTAATATTTCAGTTTGGTAAATTACTCCGCTTTCTGCACCTTTCCATATCCCTCTGTCTTCCAATCCTTGTCATAAATCGTAATATGGTTATCTTTAATAATCACATGCTCTTTTACGTTTCCCTGTCTATTGTATATGTCGATTGTCTGGCGTTCTGTCTGATTATCTTCAACCGACGGTAAGGATGCACAACCAGCAATTAGTGCCCGAACGAAAACGCATCCTTTTGTCATTTCGACTGAAAGGAGAAATCTGTAAACTCAATAATTTCAATAGACAAAAGATTTCTCGCTCCGCGCGAAATGACAGTTTTGCGAGTTTTCGTTCAGACACTAATTATGATGCATACGATTGACACAACTACACTTATTTTAATTCAAACGCTATCGTACTTGTAGTATTTGCTTTTACCTCAACCTGCCTGTCCTCTGCCTTGTACCGTTCGTTCCATAGTTTTACCACATATTTTCCTTCAGGTATATTCGTGATGGAAAAGCTCCCGTCATTATTAACCCTCGCAAAGTATGGATTTTGGAGGACCAGGACATAAGCCAGCATATCGACGTGCACATTGCACAGCATGGAGGCAACCCCTAATTTGTTGAATGTGAACGGCCTTACTTCACCCTTAAGCCATGTCCCCAGGTTCACGTTATCTGCGACAGCGTCAGGTGAATAGACGTTGTGCTGAACCATATCACTATTAAGGAAATCAACGGTAGTTCCCTTTAACAGTGGAAGTATGTGCGGAATAAAGGCCATATTCTTCTGATCCATAACGGCATGTTCCTGTGGGGGGTCAAAGGAATTTGTGACATTCTCTATATAGACAAGGGTGTCTCTTAGATATTTGGCTTTTTTGGCCTTGACCGTGCCATTGATAGTACTCAGTCCCTTTTCTTCGGCAAAAACACGAATAGTAGTAATTGCCGTTATTAAAAATACTGCGAAAAATAAGACGCTGAGCGTTTTTCTGTAAAGTTGCTTATTACTGCACATAGCTGTAAAAATCTCCTTTTTATTAGTAAAATAATGGTTCATGCATCATTGAAACTCTATTAATGAAAAACGGTTATTCTTTCTCAATCAGGACTATTTCCATTATTTATTTCTTATAGAACGCTTCTAAAAAAAACAGAGAGAAATAGCCCACTAATAAAATAAACCAACCAAAGGTAATGATAAATTCCAAGGTGGTGGAAAAGGACATGGAAAAATTTTCAGAGATCATGCTGTAAATATCTTCCAGGGCATCAAGCGTTTTGTTAACATTTGACTTCCATGCCTCCAGGTGTAATTTTTTGGTTATCAGGTCAAACAAACGGGCTGAATACCAATCCCCAATGAGGTTAATATTACGTTCTGTGGCAGCAAATTCCTGGATGGATTCAGTACGGATCTGTATAATTTCACGCAAGGAATGTCTGATCTCGCGTGATTTGAGCCATGGTATCTTCCTCCCGGTAGTTCTTTGTAAAAGCCGTGCAGCTTTCTCCAATCGTTCTTCTACCTCATGTTCCAATACCCGCAATTTCAATAATTGAAGATTGGCAATTTCGAAAAGCTCAATATTGCTGGCAAAGTCACCGCGCGGATCAAATACGAATGCCCCATCCCAGTCCACAATTGTAATATCGTCCTTTAAATATTTAATATTAAATTTGAGCGTTGTATTAATTTCCTCCTCGTCAAGAGGCATCCGTTCTGTCTTCAGAAGTCCTGCAATACTATCCTTACGTTCTGAGATAACATTTTCAGGGTCTCCCTTGTAATCAGAAACACAGTACACACTGTACTCCTCGTCGAAATAAGGGTTGCAATGGTATTCCCACAAGATCGCCCTGCACTCTATAATAAGACTTCGTTTGATATCAAAGACATGATCACCCAGGATATTCTCCAAATCGATTGATGCCTCCACGATGACAACCCCCGGCGGGCAGAATTTTACGAGAAAATCAACCATCCTGTCATCTACCTTCCTCTTTTCAACCTTGACCACCATCTGTTTTGGAATTACGTCAGGATACGATGGAGAGCTTTTGAGTTTTTTTACGTCAACAATTTCTGAGGTATCGGGACTGAGTTCTGTAATCCCGACAAGAAAGGTGACCAGAGTGCCTTTGACCGTAGAATTGACATTCATAGGCTAATCCTCAAATAGCAATAACTTGATTTTATAGTTAACGCGAAAAGAAAGTTGTCATTGCGAAGGCGCAAGCCTGAAGCAATCTCAGGGAAGGATTGCTTCGCTCCGCTCGCAATGACGATTATATGTCACCTTATTTAAAACGTCTACTATAGATTGCGGGATGTGAATTTTGGATTTAACAATTTAATCCGCAATTCGCAATCCGAAATCTGAAATGAGAACATCCGTAATATGTAACACTTCGCTATCCAAAATGTTTTAGCTGGTTCAATCTTGCAGATTGAACCAAAATGTTTTAATTCAGGCTACAAACCTGCAGGAAAAGTTATTCCTTTGAAATTTAACCTTAATGTTCTGGAATTTCAAACAATTAGTTCCTCGCCCTTGATGGGGAAAGTTGCAGTTGTAGTACGAACTTTAGTTCGCATAGGATGTAAGCGAACTGAAGTTCGCGCTACATTTGTAACTCACAATTTTCAACTTCTAAGCCGATGTCTCATCAAAACAGCGAATAACGTTTTTCTAAAATTCCCGTCCACAATTGGGGCATTTGACTGAGGTGCTTTTTTATAATGCCCATGCATTTTTCTTCCGCTGCTTTTTTTGCAAGGCTCGAATGGATTTTTACATGTACCGTTTGAGGTTCCGTGATGGGCACTCCTATCTGACTTACCAGATAACAGTCAGCCCCAAAAATATCAGGGACATTGGTTATTTCTCTGGATATTTCGTTGGCAACCACGTTGTATAATTTGCCGGTATGGGTAATAGGATTTTTTCCTGCAGTGGCCTCAAGGGTCATTGGCCGGTAAGGCGTAATCAACCCATTTGCCCTGTTTCCCCTGCCCACCTGGCCGTCATCGCCACACTCAGCGCTGGTACCCGTTACCGTTAAATAACAGATGTCTTTCTCATAGTTGTCTGCCGCATTGATGGTAATGGCGACATCGAGAGTCGTCAATTTTTTCACAAAGACCTGGATATATTCAAGCAGATTCGCCTTCATTTTAAAATATTCCTCTTTTGACGAAATAAATTTCGAAATGAAAGCTATGGCAATCGTAAGGTTGATATGGTCATGTATTCTTATGCCCATGATTTTGATATCCTCACCAACCATCGGATATGCCTGTTTTACTTCTGGTGAATTCAGAAACTGTTCGGTGCGGTAAACGAGCGACTCCGTTTCTGTCAGTGGAGAAAAACCGACGCCAATCGAGGTATCGTTTGCCAGTGGAATTGAGCTGTCAAAGGTCGCTCGCAGATCAACGCTGCCTGTTCTAATCTTTGTTTCGACAACAACATTTTTTTCCGGCTCCAGGCATCGCATCCGTTCTCTGAGCCATCTATGAGTCGTTTCCCGGGCGATTTCTTCCAGAGGCACCTTTTCATTTCCTACCGTTTCGACTGCCCTTCCTACAACAATCAACTGTATGGGAGTCGTTACCTTACCCCCGCCAAAACAGACGTCAGAACGTCCACCCACCAGAAGGCACTTATCGATATTATGATGCAGCACCCTGCCGAACTTTTTCAGATAATATTGAGAAAAGGCAATGCTCAACTCTTCCGCCGCACGGTCGCACAAGGTATCCGGATGCCCCAGTCCCTTGCGTTCGACAATTTCGATGGAAGATTTTTGAACGGGTAAGTCCTTCGTTTTTTCAATAATTATTTCCATGTTAAAATTTAGTATGCCATAATTAGATTAGTTGTGCAACGCCGAGTTAACCGGCGTGCAGCTTTTTCACACGTCCGGTTGAGCGTTTTGATAGGCGTGTCGTTTTTTGCGCAAGTTTTATCAATGACAGAAGTGCAGTATTAACGGCTTCTTCGTTTGGAAAAGCCTCGGCAACTTCCGGTTTAAGAATAATAACATTTGATGACTCACGCAGGCGATTTGCATACTTGCCACGCACCAGAGGGACTGGGAAGTCTGAACGTTTATACTCCGCACGCAATTCATCTTTTTTTGTTTGTTTAACCTTCTTCATAAATCTTTCGCTCTCCTTTGCCCGCTATGCGAGCGCTTATAATTCGTATAGTCTAGCCTCGCTCGGTGTGTGCGACCACTAATAACCGACCTCGTTCCGAAACGCCGAAAGTAATGTATCTAAATTCACCAATAGAATGATCTGGGTCAGCGCCAGTTGCAGCCATCGGATCACTCAACGCCCTTGAAGCTTCCTCGAATGAGACCTTGTGCTTTCGCAAATTTGAGAGTGCTTTCTTCGGATCCCATTCGAATTTCATTTCATGTTCCTTTAAATGTTATATCAAAAATTGGATAGCGTTAAGCAAATTTATAATTTATGGCAGTAATTAATCACTCTGTTATCATTCGAAATTGGGGACTGGGAATTGGGACCATTTATTTAACGGTCGCTGTCCCTATTTTCAGTAATTGCCGTAAATCTTTCATTACGCCTAACGGGTATTATACAGACCCGTATATGCTACTAAAAGCGGGATATACGAGAAAAGGCGCGTTGTGTGCCGGAATTAAATTATGCAAAATGGTGGCTGTTTCCACACTGCTTCCCACAGTTAGTTCAAGTTTGCCCACCCACAGCGGGTTCAAGTTTGTAACTTGAACCTTAATATTTTATACAACTGAATCAACGTTAATTTTACCCTCAGTATTCGCAGACGACCACACCCAATCTTCGGGATTTTTTACGTATTGTTTCCGTACCGGATTTGCATAAATATAATTTATTTTTTGGGTTAAATAATGCTCGCCCTTAACCATCTTTGGCATATTCGTCTTCTCCCAGAATTCAAATCTGCCATTTTCCATCTCGAAAAGCTTTAAAACATTTGGTTCTGTAGCAATGATATTCTTTTGTATCTCTTTTGACGTGAATTTTTTAAAATCCCTGACAAAGGCGATCATATCAGGCGACGATGCAATCAAATGAATATGGTTGAGCATAAAGACATACGCATATAACTTAAGTCCTTTGTGTTTTTGACAGTATTTTAATGAATCAGCAAGAATTTCAAAGCGGTTGTGCCTGTCAAAAAGATAGTACCAGTTCTTGACGGTGAAGGTAAGATAATAAATTCCCGCCGTACATTCTTTTGAAATTCTTATAGATGGCATATCACTATTCTTCAATAAAATTCACGGCGGGCTCGGGTTTGCTTCACAGCGGGTTCTGGTTTGCAACCTGAACCCCATAGTTCGTCAGCTAATAACGCTAGGAATTCAAACCGGCGGATGAATCAAATTGTCAGGTTCAAGTTGCAAACTTGAACCCGCTTAGTGCCTTACAGGTTTCAAGTTGAACCTTCCTCAATGATTTGGATTTCCTCCTCCGTCAATCCGTACCGTTCGTACACCAACTGGTCAATCTGGCGGTCGGTGGCGTCAATCTGCCGCTGGATGACGGTCTTGTCATGGTCTGTCTTTGCCGATGTTAATTGCTTGTGCATTGCAAGTGCGTTAGGTTGAGGTACAAGCCTAACTTTACCTTGCCTTTAAGTGTTTTATTATTTATCACCAGGCAATTTCGCATTTTGTTTCTCTACAACTTTTTTATATTCTGTAAAGTATTTAGCCAAGTTTTCTGCCTCAGATTTTAAATCAGGGGACTTTGCTAGTGCCTGATTCAATAAATCAACAGCTTTATCTATTTTATCCTGACAAGCAAATAAAAATGACTTATAGAGCAATAACCACCTAAAATCTTTTTTAAGCTCTTCAACTATCTTAAACTCTTTTTCAGCATTAGGATAATCTTTTAAGAGGGTTAAAATAAATCCGCGAATACATCTTGCATGAAATGAATCAGGTTCTGCCTTAATAGTATTATCTAAAAGAAGAATAAACTGTTGCGCATTACCGGTATTAATTCCGTGAGTCATATCCTCTCGTGCCTTTAAATACTCTTTATAGGGCGATTGGTATTTTGTTTCCACCACCCTCTTACTTCATCTATTTCCAACGATCGAAATAACTTCCCAGTTAGATAATTCAGCAAAAGCGTTGTTCTCGCAATTACTCGAAGATTTTGTTCTGAATTTACAGACTCACACAGTTCCTGGACAACATTTTCTTTTATTTTGCCCTCTTTATAATAAGCAATTAAGGTATCTATTGCTGATTCTCTCAAATCTAATTTAACATCTGATTCACGATACTCATAAATAACCTCTTCAATAGAATAACCAGGATCTTCTTTAGAAATAGAATCCATCAAAGTGGGAACTACAGGCTGATACTTAATTGCCTCATAATAAAATTCAATATCCTTAAGAGCCGCATCAACAAACTCTTTATATTCTAATTTCTTTTCTGCAATGCTTTTTAGTTCTTCATATTTATCACGTTTACCAGCTTTTGCAGCGACTACAAATTGCTGTATATCTAATTGTTCTTTTAGCAAAGTTTGGGCATTTTCGATGTCCCTCTGCTTTGCGATTATTTCGCTACTAATCTTTTCAATATGCTCTGACAATGTATCGGATTCTTTTTTTAATGGATCAATTTCTCCTTTTACAAATGCGGACATTTCATTAACTATTGTATTTTTAGCAACTTTTTTAACGCCGGTTTGGTCATATACTCTTTGACATATACTTTAAACCATTCTTTTAATATTGTTGGTACTGCCAAAATACTAAGCACAGCAACAACTGTTGCAGCAATTGCCCATATCCTCCATCTATCAGATAGCCTCTTTAATTCGACTTGGTTATATTCACGTAATCGACTTTCTGCCCCACCAAGTTTCTTATCAATTAAATCTTGTACCTGGAAAGCGAGTATAGAATTAAGTGATTCAAGGGAGTTTTGAGGCTTTGGTGTATTGTTTTCTTTTTTAATATTTGTAGTATCGAGACTTGGATCACCCATAGTTACACCTCCGTTTATTTCATCTAATTAATTTGTATTTAACTGCACGAAATGATATTTGAGGATGTCTGAAGTTGTAAATAGTAAACTCTTCGAAGTCGGTAAGTATACTCAGGGGGAGTTTGGCCGACCATGCGTAACGGCGCAACTGGAATGCAGGCGAAATGTCGTCTTTGAGGTTGACCGAGGGTTTCTTTGTCTCGACAAAGAACTTGCGCGTCCCGCCGATACGAAAGCAGTAGTCAGGCGCCTTGGTGAGACCTCCTACCTTGATGGAGTCCTCGTGGATAACGTCCTTGTAGGCTTCGGCGTAACCCTTTTCGTTGTTTACGTCCCAGCCCAGGATTTTGAAAAACGGGTCAACGAACTCACGCCGAAGCTGGGTCTCGTTGTATGCGCCTGAGCGATACGCCTCGCGGTTATTTTCAAATCGCCCGACCAGCCCAAGTATTTCCTGTGGAACAACCATCTTTGTTCCTAATTAAATGTTCAGGAATTTCAATCTTTTATAATTCCCCTCTAAAAAGAGGGGATAAAGGGGTGTGTAAATTTGCCGTAACACCCCCCCAGCCCCTCTTTCTAGAGGGGAGCTTTAAAAGTCGCTGCCGAAGGCAGCCTAATTAAACGTTAAGGAATTTCAATGTTGTAGGGGCAATTCATGAATTGCCCCTACAGTTTTATTCTAAATCTTCCTCTTGGAAGTGGCGCGTCTTTCCGTGTCTAACCTTACCTTTTGGTTCCTCACAGTGTATAAAATCCATCTCTCTTTTTAGAAGGTCGATTTTATAGATCTTCACCTTTACAACTGCCCCGATCTTATACATTTTTTTACTTCGTGTGCCGACGAGCGCCATGTTCTTTTTGTCTACACGATAGATGTCATCAGACAGGGTGCGGATGTGGACGAGTCCTTCCACGAGGTATTTATCGAGTTGAACAAAGAATCCATATTCCTGAACACCGGTAATAACGCCCTCCAGAATGGCGCCAATCCTGTCTTCAAAGAACCGGAGCAATTTGAGTTTGGTAATTTCCCTTTCAGCATCGTCCGCCCTGCGTTCGGTCATGGAGCAATGCGCTGCCCAATCGGGCAGACAATTCGCCCATGCGCCTTTCACCTGGGGTGATGACAACTCACCGGAAAAATACTGGTCCAGAATCCTGTGGACAATCAGGTCGGGATACCGGCGTATAGGCGAGGTAAAGTGGGTATAGTGGTCCATTGCAAGCGCAAAATGCCCCCCGCCTTCTGCCTTATAGACGGCCTGTTTCATGGACTTTAACAGCACCAGGTTTATGGTATATGCCTCAGGCTTCCCGCGCACTTTGTCCAGCAATCCTTGCAACTGCTTGCTTTTGAAGGGGTCTATTTTCGTATGCTCCAGCCCCCGGGCAAAATCGGCGAATTCCCGCATGTCCTCCTCGTCAGGCTCAGGATGGACACGGCA
>Ga0082335_1006227_pt1 | contig 15585 bp, 16 predicted proteins | sample Subgrocontami58m_FD_72375 | JGI IMG/M metagenome (GOLD analysis project Ga0082335, IMG submission 72375) | Subsurface groundwater microbial communities from S. Glens Falls, New York, USA - GMW37 contaminated, 5.8 m (SPADES assembly) (version 2) ... | reverse complement strand
CGCATTCCATGGCTCTCCTGGCCGACGCCGGCCATAACCTGAGCGATGTTCTGGCGCTGGCTCTCGCCTGGGGGGCCAGCGTTCTTGGCCGGCGCGAGCCGTCCCAGCGCTTCACTTACGGACTGGGCAGTTCCTCCATCCTGGCAGCCCTGGTCAATGCCATGCTGCTGATGCTGGTGGTCGGCGGCATCGCCGTGGAGGCGGTTCAGCGCCTGATGAACCCGGTTCCGGTCGCCACCATAACGGTCATCTGGGTGGCCCTGTGCGGGATCGTGGCCAACACGGCGACGGCGCTGTTTTTCCTGCGCGGCCGCGAGCATGACTTGAATGTGAGGGGGGCGTTCCTGCACATGGCGGCCGATGCGGCCGTCTCTCTGGGGGTAGTGCTAGCCGGCGTGGGCATGCTCTACACCGGATGGACCTGGCTCGATCCCGCCATGAGTCTCGCCATCGCGGCGGTAATTGTCGGCAGCACCTGGGGGCTGCTGCGCGATTCCCTGAATTTGTCGCTGCACGCGGTTCCGCCACGCATCGACACCGAACTGATCCGCGGGTATTTTTGCGCGCTCGAGGGTGTCGCCGAAATCCACGACTTGCACATCTGGGGCATGAGCACCACCGAAACCGCGCTGACGGTGCATCTGGTCATGCCGGACGGACATCCGAGCGACCGTTTCATCGCCGAGGTCGCGAACGAGTTGCGCCAGCGCTTCGGCGTCGGGCATGCAACGATTCAGGTCGAAACCGGCGACGAACTCCATCCCTGCCCGCTCGCGCCGGACCACGTAGTCTAGGCGAGGAGTTTCACGCCAGTTCGGACTCAAAGCTGAAGCCCGCGGCGGCATCCTGCGCCAGAACCTTTGTCAGGTATGGCATGGTGAGATCCAGGGCCTCGGGCAGCAGCCACGGCGGGTTCAAAATGAACATGCCGCTGCCATGCAGGCCGAAGCGCCCGGCCACCGGCTTCTTCACGCTCAGGGTAACGTGCAGCCAATCCTTGTGCTGCAGCTTCTTGAGCTGCCCGGGAAAATGGCGCGACTCGCGCCGCTGCACCTGCGGATACCAAACCGCATAGACGCCGGCCGCGAAACGCTTCTGCGCGTCGCGCAAGGCCGCCAGGACCCGCCGGTAATCGCCTTTGTCTTCGTAAGACGGATCGATCAGCACCAGAGCGCGGCGCGATGCCGGCGGCAGCACGGACTGCAAGCCGGCAAAGCCGTCACCGGCCTGCACGATCGCCCGCGGGCCAGCGTCGTGAAAATATTGCAGCAGCAACCGGCTCTCCGTGCTGTGCAACTCGAACATCCGCAGCCGGTCCTGCTTCCTCAGGATCTGCATCGCAAGTTGCGGCGAACCCGGATAGCGGCGCAATACACCGTCAGGATTGAGCGCGCGCACCTGTCCGAGGTAGTCGGCCACTGCTTGCGGCAAGTCCTCGCGCGCCCAAAGACAGCCGATGCCGCTCTCGTATTCCGCATTCTTCTTCGCGTAGCCCTCATCCAAAGCGTATACCGCGGCACCGGCATGGGTGTCGATAAACCAGAGCGGCTTGTCCTTCTGCGTGAGGTAGCGCAACAGATGCACCAGGACGACGTGTTTGAGCACGTCGGCGTGATTGCCCGCGTGAAACGCATGGCGGTAACTGAGCATCTATATACGGCGTCCTAAGTACTGTCGCATGCGAGCGGCAGGCATTGCGCGCTACGCGCGCCAACCGTGATTTTGGATAAAAGCAACAACGGCTTGGGGCTGTTTTTATACAAGATCGCCGCTTGCGTACGGACGGCTTTTCGTCCGTGCGCAAGCGACGATCCGCGCGGACGGTTTCTGGTCCGCGCAACATCGCAATTCTGCAACAACAGTAGGCGCGATTTAAGTCGGTACGTACAATGTCCGCGAAAGCGACTCCCGCTTTGAAACGTCAATACTTGTCGTATTTCGTTGCCTTGCCGCGCACGCTGTCGGCGGGATATTTCCCGGCGTTGATGGCAATTTTTTCTGCGGCCGCCGCAATCAGGTCGACGCCGAGCTTGTCGGCCAACAGAACCAGGTAGATGAGCACGTCGGCCATCTCATGGCGCGCCGCCGCAAGCGCCTCCGGCGGGAGCCGGACCGACTGCTCCGGCGTCAGCCAATGAAACTCTTCCATCAGCTCGGCCGCCTCGATCGCCACGCCCATGGCGAGGTTCTTCGGGGTATGGAACTGATCCCAATCCCGCTCCTCGGCAAAAGCGCGGATAAGGAGCGCGAGTGCGTCCAGGTTGCCCGGCGGTGGACGCTGCATCATGGCTCCGTTACGCCGGCTTGGCGCGCGCGCGCAGCGCCGGGGCCACGGCCGCGGCCGATTCGCGAATGAGCTTTGCCGTGGTGTCCCAGCCGATGCAGGGATCGGTCACCGAGCAGCCGTAAATCAGCCTGGATTTGTCCTCCGGGATCGGTTGGTTGCCTGCCACGATGTTGCTCTCCAGCATCAAGCCGACGATGGAGTCATTGCCTTCGATGATCTGGTGAATGCAATCCTTGAACACCAGAGGCTGCAGCTCCGGCTTCTTGCGCGAATTCGCGTGCGCGCAATCGATGACCAGGTTGGGGCTCAGTCCTGTCTGCAACAGTTCCTGTTCCGTCAGCGCCACTTGCGCTGTGTCGTAGTTTGGGCTTTCGCCCCCGCGCAACACGATGTGCCCATAGCGGTTGCCGCGCGTGCGCACGATGGCCGGCGCCCCATCAGGGGTGATGCCGAGGAAGCTGTGCGGCTCGCGCGCCGAGCGGATGGCATTGATCGCCACGCCGATGTTGCCGTCGGTGGCGTTCTTGAATCCCACCGGCGCCGAAAGGCCGCTCGCCATTTCGCGATGCGTCTGCGATTCGCTGGTGCGGGCGCCGATCGCGTACCAGGCGATTAAGTCGCCCAGGTACTGCGGCGAGGCGGGATCCAGGGCCTCGGTGGCGGCAGGCACGCCCAAAACCGCCAGATCGCTCAAAAACCGGCGCGCGCGCTCCATGCCTTCCTCGATATGGAAGGAGTCGTCCATATGCGGATCGTTGATGAAACCCTTCCATCCGGTGACGGTCCTCGGCTTCTCGAAATAGACGCGCATCACCAGATAGAAGCTGTCTTGCACCTCGGCGGCGAGCGCGCGCAGGCGCTGCGCGTAGTCCAGGCCCGCGGCCGGATCGTGAATGGAGCAGGGGCCGACGATCACCAGCAGCCGCGGGTCGGCCCGGTCGAGCACCCGGCACAGGTTTGCGCGCGCCGCGGCGATGAATTGCGCGCCTTCATCGGCAAGCGGAATGCGTTCGTGCAGTTCCCGCGGCGAGGGCATCGCCTCGAACGAGACGACGTTCAGGTTTTCGGTGGAGGGAAAGCTCATTGCGCCACCCCGAGCATGCCTTTTTTCGGATACAGCAGCAACATTAATGTCAACAATTTTCTCATCATTGCCCCTATCGTATCCGCTATCGGCGTCGCTGGGAGCAAAGCTCGCGCGCAGCGCCGAACCCGAAACCCACAGAATGCTGCATAAGTCCCATTTTATGCCGTCTTGGCGGCGAAAATTAGCGGAAGTCTCCGGCAATTTGCACCCGGGTGCTAGATTGCCCGTCGCGAGCCCGCTTAGGAATCCCTTGAAAGATACTCCCTTGGATTGCTACGCGGCAACGCGCGTGCGGGCCTGCCTTATGCGCCTGACGAAATCCGTATCCTGGTGACACGTCATTAACAACATGTCCATTGCGCGAGTCATCGCCACGTAGAGCAATCTGCCGTCTTCTTGCAAATCAAACCTTTCATTCGGCATGTATCCAAGCCCCGGTATCGCGACGACCGGGAACTCCAGGCCTTTACTGGCATGCATAGTCATGACTTTGACACTATCGTCGCTGGGATCAAAGGTATGTCTGCCATTTGCTTCACCCAGCCATTCGACCGGTATCCCCTCCGCACGCAACCGTCTAATCATCTGCTCGCCAATTAAGCGAGTCCGATAAACTACCGCCATGTCTCGCCAAGGCCATCCCGCTTTATTAATCGCCATCAATTCCTTCGCGATAAATTCTCCCTCCCGTTGCAGATTGGGAAGCTGGTTTAGCACCGGAATAGGTCCGTGTCTGCCCGCACTTTGCGGCTGGATCAATGGCACCCCATCTTCCTCGGCCTCTGCAGGCGTCATAAAGTCTTTGGCAAATTCATATGCGAGTGACAGCACTTCAGCCGTATTTCGATAGTTGAGGCGCAGGATTGTCGTTCTGCCTTTGGCCTGAACTCCAGCGCTGGAAAAACTGAATTTGCTCGCCCAGCCCCACTTGCCCACCTGCGCGAGCCACTCGACGTCGGTGGTGTTCTGCGCGAAATGGTCGTCATGGGCCTCGACCTGCGCGCCGGTAGCACGCAAGGCTTCCGGCACTATGAAACGACCGAGTTGCCGGTCGACGAAGAAAGTAAGGGATGCGAGCCGCGCTGCGTCACGCTGCGCGAGGTTCGCAGCGGAGCGCGTTCTCGATCACTTCCGGAGGGACGCCATAATCGTGCGCAAGCGCGTCTATGCTATCGCCGGCGTGGAAGCGCTCCGCCAGGATAGCGGTTCGCACGCCAAAGCCGTCCAGCACCGGCCGGCCGAAAGAAACGCGCGGGTCGATCACTACGTCGCCCTTGGCCGCAGAGCCGCGCGCCGGAAACAGGACAATTCTTTCCGGCACGCCCTTCAGGTCGCGGCGAACATCTTTCAGACGATCGAGGATGATCTCGCGCAACTGCACCTGGCCTTCTTGCGTTGCACCCACTAGCGCGCCGAATTTCTCGACAAACAGATCGACCCCGTCTGTCGCGAACTGCTCATCGGCAAGCGGGCGATGCGTCTTGAACGTGCGGCGCAGGTAATCCATCGCCTTGCGCACCTTGGGCAACGGGATGGTATGTTCGCGGCGGATTGCAGAAAGAACAAACGCTTCGACCAGGTTGATGAAGGACAAGCGGCGCTCCTTTCGATCGGCAATTTCGATCACGGAACGAAACGATTTCTGGCCAAGCAACCACGCACGCAGGGTCGATTTCGGCACGCGCAGATACCCTGCCGCCTCGGCGATCGAGTAGGCGGGTACTTCCCGCAAATCGCGTTCGGTCAAAACTCTACGGTTCATCGGCTACCCCCCAAGTAACGGACCGAATGGTAATGCTTATATTGCCCAGGAGCAATCCCTGTTACGGCGCGCGATAGCCTAGCCGGCCGCGCGCGCTTCCAGCACTTCCAGCGCCGGCGGGAAGCGCGCCGGCAGTGCGGCGTTTTCGGGGCCGCTCGCCCCGGCCGCGGTGACGAAGAAGCCGCGTAACTTCGCCGCCGCGGCGCGGCCGGCCGATTGACTCCATTCCACCTCGAACCCCTTCAACCCGGTCGCACCTCGAGCACGACTCGGCCTATGGCCTTGCGGGATTGCAGCAGTTCCATCGCCTCGCGGAAACGCTCCAGCGGGAGCACCTGCGAGACATGCGGCCTTAGCCGGCCCTTGTCGGCCCAGCCGAGCATCCAGTCTCGATAGGCAGCGCCATCCTTTGGCTTGCGTTTGACGTGCTCCACAGCACGCACCCCGACGATGCTGAAGCATTTGAGCAGCGGTTGATTCATCTTGATTTCCGGAATCCGTCCGCCGGCGAAACCAACCACCAGCAAGCGGCCGCCCCAGGCGATGCAACGCATGGACTGTTCGAACACCTCGCCGCCGACGGTGTCGAGGATGACGTCGGCCCCGTTGCCTGCGGTGATCTCCATCACGCGATCTTTGAAGTTGTCGCGCGTGTAGTCGATCGCATGGTCGCTGCCGCGGTCTTGCGCGATCCCGAGTTTCTCCGGGCTGGAGGCTGTGGCAATGACGGTCGCGCCGAGAAGCTTGCCGACCTCGACGGCCGCGAGACCGACACCGCCGGCCGCGCCGTGTACCAGCAGCACCTCGCCGGATTGCAACTGTCCGCGCTGCAGCAGCGCGTTGGTCGCCGTCGACACCGCCACCATGAAAGAGGCGCCTTCGGCAAAGCTGAAATTCGCGGGCAGCGGCAACACCTCTTCGACCGGCGCAATCGCCTCCTCGGCGTAGCAGCCGTGCCAGGCGCGAAACATGACGCGCTCGCCCGGCCGTCGATGTACTACGCCGGATCCCACCTCGGTGACGATTCCCGCGGCCTCCATGCCGGGAATGAAAGGCATGGGCGGCTTCAACTGATACTTGCCTGCCACCATCAGGATATCCGCGAAATTGAGGCCGGCTGCGTGGACGGCAATTCGGACTTCGCCCGGCCCGACATGCATGACCGGCACATTTTCCAGCTTCAGCAGATCGGGAGTGCCCAAGGTACGGCAGACAACGGCAGACACCATCAGGAAAGCCCTTGCTCTGACTCCGATTGATCGTTACGCGGGGTGTAACGCGGCTCCATGCTCAGACGATGATGCCCTCGGCACGCAACTGTTTGATCTGCGCCCGCCCGATGGCCGCGCTTACCCTGTCCCGGCTGCCTGGCGCGCCGGCGCACCCTGCGCGATGCGCGCAATACCGGCGTCGTCATAACCCGCCGCCTGCAGCACCTCGCGGGTGTGCTCGCCCAGGCGCGGCGGCGGCAGGCGAATGCTGCCGGCTGTTTGCGAGAACCGCTGCGGGATCGCAGTGGTAATCAGCGGCCCTTCGCTGGGGTGCTCATACCGTTCAAAGAAGTTCGTCTCTCTAAAATACGGGTCGGCGAGCAGATCCTGCAACCGGTTCATGGGCCCGTTCGGAATGTCCGCCGCGTCCAGCCGCGCGCGCCACTCCCCGGTGGTGCGCAGGCCGATCTGGTCCGCCACGATCGAGTACAAGGCGTCGATGTTCTCGGTGCGCCCCTCCATGGTCGCGAAACGCGGATCGGCCGCGAGTTCCGGCCGGTCGAGCGTGGCCAACAGGCGCTTCCACTGTTCGTCGCTGTTTGCGAGCAGGCAGATGAAGCCATCCTTGGTTGCATAGGGCTTGCGTTGGGGCGACAGTGCACGCCCGTAGCCGAGGCGGCCTTCGTCGCCGAACGCACCGGCCCACAGATGCTCGACCAGGTTGAACGACAGCATGGTTTCGAGCATCGGTATCTGCACCTGCTGCCCGCGACCCGTGCGCTCGCGGCTGAACAGGGCCATGCCGATGGCGGAGGCGAGAAACACGCCGCACAGTTTGTCAGCCACGACTGTGGGCAGGTAGCCGGGTACGCCCGTGGCCAAATGCACCATATCGGCCAGTCCGCTCTCGCCCTGAATCACATCATCGTATGCCGGCCGATCGCGATACGGTCCGTCCGGGCTGTATCCCGGCGCCGAGGCGTATACCAGGCGGGGATTGCGCTCTGCAAGCGCGGCGTAGCTCAGGCCCAGGCGTTCGGCTGCCCGCGTTCGCATGCTGTGAACGAGCACGTCGGCATCCCCGACCAGACGAAGCAATGCCTCGAGCGCGGCCGGGCTTTTGAGGTCCAGCACCACGCTTTTCTTGTTGCGATTCATGTTGAGATAAAAGACCGACATTTGCGCATGCCGCGCCGGCCCGGTATCGCGCATCGGGTCGCCCTGCGGCGGCTCGATCTTGATTACGTCGGCGCCCATGTCGCCCAGAGTCTGGGTCGCGAGCGGCCCCAGGACGTTGATGGTCAGGTCGAGCACACGCACTCCGGCGAGCGCGCCGACAGCGGGGGTGCCGATGGCGGTTGTCACTCCCCGGCTTTAAGTGCACTGCGGCACTTGATCATGCGCAGCGGCGTGTAGGTCAGCACCACCTGGCCGTTGTGTTTGATCACCTTGTTGCGCGTGCGCACCAAGCCGCGGCCAGGGCGGCTTTTCAACAGCCGCGCTTCAATCACTTCGCATTCGACGTGGATGGTGTCGCCGGCAAACGCCGGGTTTTCTATGTTGAGTTCCATGTTGAGAAACGCATAGCCGGTCTTTTGCATCGTCGCCTGCGCCAGCAATCCCTCGGCATAGCAATAGCTCAGCGAACCGGGGGCGAGGCGACCCTTGATATCGGACTCGTTCTTGAGAAATTCCATGTCCGTGAACAGCACTTCGGTCATGTGGACGACGTTGATAAATGCGCAGATGTCGGCATCCTGAATAGTGCGCGCCACGGTCTTGAAGGTTTTACCGACAGGAAGGTCCTCGAAGTAAAGCCCCAGTCCGACAGTTTCCATTGCCGCTCCTTGTTACTGTTGAGAATTCGATTCGCAGTCTGCTAGCGCGCCGCTCGACCAAGCAGGTGGTTGGCGATGATGTTGCGCTGGATCTGGTTGGTGCCTTCGATGATCTGGGTGACCTTGGCGTCGCGGAAATAGCGGTTGATCGGATATTCGTTGGAAATGCCCGAGGCGCCGAACAACTGCACCGCGTCGGTCGCCACCTTCATCGCGATGTCGGTCGCGAAGCACTTGGCCATCGCCGCGATCGGCGCGAGATCGACTCCGGCGGCCCCGGCGTCGACCATCGCAGCCGCCTTGTAGACAAGGCTGCGCGCAGCCTCGGTCTGGATCGCCATGTCGGCCAGCATCCAGCGTATGCCCTGGAAGTCGCTGATCTTTTGGCCGAAAGCGACACGGTTCTGAATGTATTCGCTGGCGTGGTCGATCGCGCCCTGCGCCAAGCCGACACCGCGCGCGCCGATCAGCGGCCGGCTTTTATTGAATGTTTCCATTACCAGCTTGAAGCCCTTGCCGGATTCGCCCAGGATATTCGATGCGGGCACGAAGACGTCGTCGAGAAACAGGGGGCAGGACGGCACGCCGCGCGCACCCATCTTCTCCTCCTTGCGACCGACTTTGAAGCCCTTGGTGCCGCGCTCGACGATGAACAGATTGATGCTGCCGGTGGATTTGTCATCGGCGGTCTTGGCGGCCACCAGCACGAAGTCGGCGATGTGGGAATTGGTGCACCAGGCCTTCGATCCGCTCAGGCTGTAGCCGCCGGCGACCGGCGTCGCCCGCGTCTTGATGCCGGCCACGTCGGACCCGCTCTGAGGCTCGGTGGTGGAGAAGGCAGCGCGCAGTTCTCCCGAGGCCAGGCCGGGCAAGAAGCGCTTTTTCTGGTTTTCGGTACCGCCGGCCAGGAACGCCCCGAAGGGCACCCACTGCAGCAGCAGCAGATAGGCGGTGTTGTAGCAGACCCGACCGAATTCCTCGATCGCCAGGCATGCGGACACCATGCTGTTGGTGCCGCCGTACTGCTGCGGAAACGGCAGCGTGAACAGGCCAAGTTGCCTTAGCAGGTCGAACATGTCCTGCGGGTATTCGGCGCTACGGTCGATCGCGTCGGCACGCGGCGCAACCTGTTCTTTGGCGACCCGGCGAATCAGGTCGCGGATCTGGATTTGGTCTTCGGTCAGGGCGGATAACAAGAGCGGATTTCCTTGCGATGATGATCACGCGGCGGGCAGGAATAGCGCTTCCCACCTTGTTTCAGCATCGATTGCAACGAGCTTCTCGCTTTCTGGCTTCGCCGTGGTTCTATTATATGAACGATATCCAAAAAAATAAAGTGGATAGGCGCGAATTGTCCTATCGTTTATCGTTTCGTTTCACTAAACCTTTAAGGAGGCGCCATGACGAGCTTATTCATCACCACCGCACGGATGTTAACCATAGGGTTACTAATGGCCTTTGCCGGTTCCGCCCCCGCCCAGCAGGCGTATCCCAGCAAGCCGATCCGCCACGTCATGCCTTTCTCGCCCGGTAGCGGAGGGGATGTGATGGCCCGGATCATCGCCCACAAGCTCAACGAATCCCTGGGCCAATCGGTGGTGGTGGACAGCCGGCCGGGGGGATGCGGCATCATCGCCACGGACGCGGTGGCGAAGGCGGCTCCGGATGGCTATTCCATTCCTTTCGACCTCATCGGCATTGCAATCGGCCGAGTGCAGGCGCAATATCCCATGGGCACGATGCTCGGCGGCGCTAAATGAGCAGCAAACCGCTGCCATCGACCCGACGCGCGAAAAGAGGCAGGATTGAATTTCCTATCGTTTACATGAGCGGCGCCGAGCTGGTGATCGACGGCCGTTATACCGCCAAATAGCGACTGGCAATGGACGAATCGAGGAGCGGACCATGAAGATGAAAAGACGGTTTGTTGTGGGGTTGGTGGTCGGCATAGGGCTGATCATGGGGACATCGGCAGTGTGGTCCCAGGCTTATCCGAGCCGGCCTATTCGCTTGATCGTCCCTTATCCGCCCGGCGGGGCGGTGGATCCCATCGCCCGCACCATCGCCCAGAAGCTCAGTGAGGCGTGGGGCCAGCCGGTGGTGGTGGACAACAAGCCCGGAGCGGGAACCATCATCGGCACCGAGATCGTCGCCAAGGCGGCCCCCGACGGCTATACGGTGATCCTGGCTACCATCAGTCATACAATGAATCCGGCAATGTACGGCAAGCTGCCCTACGATCCGGTGAAGGATTTCACCCCTCTCAGTTTGGTATCCCTCATTCCCTTGATGCTGGTGGTCAATCCCCAGGTTCCGGTGAAGTCGGTAAAAGAACTGATCGATTTGTTGAAGGCCAAACCGGGACAGTTGAATTTCTCTTCGGCTGGTAATGGCACCTCCACCCACCTTGCAGCCGAACTGTTCAAGGCGTTGGCCGGGGTGGACATCGTGCATGTCCCGTACAAGGGCAGCGGCGCTTCGGTGGCGGCAGTGATGGCGGGGGAGACACAGGTGGCCTTCGACAGCGTGTTCCTGCAAATACCCCAAGTAAAAGCGGGTAAATTGCGGGCGCTGGCGGTCACCGGGACGAAACGGACCTCTCTGGCGCCGGAGTTGCCCACCGTCTCCGAGGCCGGACTGCCGGGCTACGAAGTTTCTGCCTGGGTGGGACTCCTGGCGCCGGCGGGAACTCCGCCAGAAGTGGTGCAGAAATGGAACCGGGAAATCGCCCGCATTCTCCAGCTTCCGGAGGTCCGGGAGCGTCAAATCAGCCAAGGGAACGAGCCGGCGGGCAGCACCGTGGAATACTTTGCCGACTTCATAAAAACCGAAATAAACAAATGGGGTGAAGTAGTCAAACAGGCGGGGATCAAACTCGACTGAGAGCTTGTGAAGAAATCGCCGCGAGCAGGCTGAGATGCGAGGCGCGAGCGAGCGAACGACGAGAAAGCCGGAGGCTCCAGACAGTAGATTTCCTATCCTTCGTTGAGCACTGGGCAGCGAGATAAAGGCACCTGTGCCGTCGCCGCTAATGCGCTCAATTCACGTGAGAGGGCACCATGGACAAAGTATTCGCTACACCCGAGCAGGCGATTGCGGACATTCCCGACGGAGCAACTATTGCGATAGCGGGTTTCGGCGTGATGCACCGTTTCGCAACCAGCCTGATAATTGCCTTGCGCGACAAGGGCACCAAGGAACTATGCATCGTTTGCAACTCCCTTGGTGACTCAGGAGAAACTCGCGGCCAGATACTGGCCGAGAACAAGCAGGTGAAGAAGCTGATTGCCGCGTTCTCCGTGCGGCCCGGCACACATACAGCGAGCGAGGACCAAATCGTCTCCGGAGAGATGGCCGTGGAACTGGTCCCCCAGGGCATCCTGGTCGAACGCTGTCGCGCGGGCGGTGCGGGGATACCGGCATTCTACTCACCGACCAGCGTCGGCACCGCCGTCGCGGAGGGCAAGGAAATCCGCACTTTCGATGGCAAGCCCCATGTCCTGGAACATGCGATTCACGTGGACTACGCTTTCCTGAGGGGGTATCGCGCCGATCGCTTAGGCAATGTTCAGTTTCGCGGAGGCAGCCAGAATTTCAATCCCAGCTTCGGCAAAGCCGCGCGCGTTGCGATCGTCGAGGTCGATGAGATCGTGGAGCCTGGCGGGATCCCGCCGGAGCTCGTCGATCTGCCGGGAATATTCGTGTCGCGCGTGCTCAAGACAACTCAAGCTCTCGATGGCAACGTCAGGGGCCTTGCTGAGCGGCGGCCTTCAGACAAACCGCGTCTCTACAACGGCAAACCGGGTCTGACGCGGGCTGGAATTGCGAAGCGTGCAGCCGCGCTCATCAAGGAAGGCGCCTATGTGAATCTTGGCGTTGGCATTCCGGCGATGGTTTCGAACTATATCCAGGACCGGGATGTCATCCTCCATGCGGAAAACGGCATCCTGGGCTACGGTGAAGTGGTGAAGGGCGACAAGATCGATCCGGATATCTATAACGCCTCCGGCCAATTCGCGTCGCTGCGGCCAGGCGCGTCTTTCTTTGATAGCGTCACCTCATTCGAGATGGCGCGTGGCGGTCACCTCGACACGGTAATCCTCGGCGCGTATGAGGTCGATCAGCACGGCAGTGTCGCCAACTGGAGCACATCGTCGGACACTACGAGAGGCGGCATCGGCGGCGCGATGGACCTGCTCTCAGGCAACGCCGAGCTGATCATCGTCATGGAGCACTCCGACAGCAAGGGCCGCCCGAAACTGCGGCGGGAATGCACCTATCCGCTCACGGGGAAAGGATGCGTGAATTACGTGGTCACCGACTTGGCGCTGTTGCATTGGCAGGATGGCCGGTTCATCCTAAAAGAAGTGGCACCGGGGTTCACCCCGCGAGAGGTGATGGATCTTACGGAAATGCAGATCGCCGCCGGGTCGGACATTCAGACCATGGATTGATCGTGGCGTCGTGTCCACCCAATGTCTAGCCGGCCGCGCGCGCTTCCAGCACTTCCACCGCCGGCAGTTTCCTGCCTTCGAGGAACTCGAGGAATGCGCCGCCCGCAGTCGAGATGTAGCCGATATCCTTGGCCACGCCGAATTTGTTGATGGCGGCGACGGTATCGCCGCCGCCCGCGATCGAGAATCCCTTGGAGGCGGCGATCGCCAGCGCCAGCGTTTTCGTGCCCCCGGCGAACTGATCGAACTCGAACACCCCTACCGGCCCGTTCCAGACGATGGTGCCGGCGCGCTTCAGGCTCTCCGCCAAGCGCGCCGAGGTCTCGGGGCCGATATCCAGAATCATTTCGTCCGCGGCTACGGCCGTGGCCGGTTTCACCGTCGCTGCCGCGGTCGCGGCCGATTCTTTGGCCACGACCACGTCGGTCGGAATCGGCACCGCGGCGCCGCGCGCTTTCATCGCCGCCATGATTTTCTTCGCTTCCTCGACCAGATCCGCCTCGGCCAGCGACTTGCCGATCGGCAGGCCGGCCGCAAGCATGAAGGTGTTGGCGATGCCGCCGCCGACGATGAGTTCGTCCACTTTCGCAGCTAGCGCGGCCAGGATGGTGAGCTTGGTCGACACCTTGGACCCGGCCACGATCGCGATCAGCGGGCGCGCCGGCTGCGCCAGCGCCTTGCCCAGCGCCTCGAGTTCCGCCGACATCAGAGGCCCGGCGCAGGCAACGGGCGCATACCTGGCCGCGCCGTAGGTCGTGGCTTCGGCGCGGTGCGCGGTGCCGAACGCGTCGTTGACGTAAATGTCGCACAGCGCCGCAATGCGCTTGGCGAGGGCGTCGTCGTTCTTCTTCTCGCCCTTGTTGAAGCGGCAGTTCTCCAACAACACCACCTTGCCCGGTTCCACCTCCACCCCGGCTAGCCAGTCGCGCACCAGCGGCACCTCGACGCCGAGCAAGCCCGACAGGTGCCGCGCCACCGGCGCAAGCGATTCCGTTTCGCTCCATTCGCCCTCTTTCGGGCGGCCGAAATGCGACACCAGCATCAGTCGCGCGCCCGCGGCGAGCGCATGGCGGATGCCCGGCAGCGCCGCGCGGATGCGCGTGTCGTCGCTCACCTTGCCCTCCTTGGCGGGCACGTTGAAATCCACGCGGATCAGCACGCGCTTGCCGCGCAGGTCGAGGTCGGTCATTTTAAGGAAGCTCATGTCGTTCTCGCTAAGAAACGGTTGCATAATGAGTTAGCAAGACCTTGCACGAACGATAAATCCGTCCGTGCGGATCGTCGATTGCATGCGGATGATGAAACTATCCGCATGCAATCGACGATCTCGTATCGAACCCAACGCCTTCCCTGCTTTTACCCATAACCGCGATTTCTCTACGGATGCTTTCTATCCGTAGAGAAATCGCGGTTGGCGCGCGTAGCGCGCAAGGTCTTGGCAGACTCTGCACGAACGAAAAACCCGGTTTTCTCATTTTGAGGCTAAGCGGACTCTAAGCGATGTCGGCCCGCCACTGACGCGGGCCGGTCCGCAACACAAGCTATTTCGCGTTTATGAACGCAACCGTCGTATCGAGCATGCGGTTGCTGAATCCCCATTCATTGTCGTACCAGGCGGACGCCTTCACCAGCGTGCCGTTCGACACCTTGGTAAGCGTGGAATCGAATATGCTGGAATGCGGATTGTGGTTGAAGTCCACCGACACCAGCGGCTCCGTGTTGTAGGCGAGTATGCCCTTCAGGCTGCCTGCCGCCGCGTCCTTCATCACCTTGTTGACTTCCTCCGCGCTGGTTGCGCGCTGGGCGATGAAACACAGATCGACGACGGAAACGTTGATGGTGGGCACGCGCATGGCGTAGCCGTCGAGCTTGCCGTCCAGCTCCGGCAGCACCAGGCCCACCGCTGCCGCCGCGCCGGTCTTGGTCGGGATCATGGACATGGTGGCCGAGCGCGCGCGGCGCAGGTCTTCGTGATAGACGTCGGTCAACACCTGGTCGTTGGTGTAGGCGTGGATGGTGGTCATCAGGCCGCAGACCAGGCCGATCTTGTCGTGCAGGGGCTTCACCATCGGCGCCAGGCAATTGGTGGTGCAGGAGGCATTCGAAATCACCGTGTGCGCCGCCTTCAGCACCTTGTGGTTCACGCCATAGACGACGGTGGCGTCGATGTCCTTGCCCCCGGGGGCGGAGAGGATGACCTTTTTCGCGCCGGCCTTGAGGTGGGCGCCCGCCTTCTCCTTGCTGTTGAACAGCCCGGTGCACTCCAGCACCACGTCCACGCCCATCTCGGCCCACGGCAGTTCGGCCGGATTGCGAATGGCGCAAACGCGGATCTTGTCCCCGTTCACCACCATGAAGTCGCCCTCTACCGCCACCGTGCCCGGGAACTTGCCGTGCGTGGTGTCGTAGCGGGTGAGGTGGGCGTTGGTCTGGGCATTGCCCAGGTCGTTCACCGCGACGATCTGGATATCGTGTTTCTTGCCGCCCTCATACAGCGCGCGCACGATGTTGCGTCCGATGCGGCCGTAGCCGTTGATTGCGACCTTGATAGTCATGACTTGCTCCTAGCGGAAAATGGAAACCACGGGTTCACTCAGGATAGAGGCAGATATACACGGATCGTCTGAACGTGGTTTGAGAAGGATCAATCCGCCGATATCTGCCAGTATCCGCTTTAGATCACGCTTTTCACCGCGGCCACCACCTTGTCCACGGTGAAGCCGAAGTATTTGAACAGTTCCGGGCCCGGGGCGGACTCGCCATAGCGGTCGATGCCGATTACCGCGCCGTCCAGGCCCACGTACTTACGCCAGTAGTCGGACACGCCCGCCTCCACCGCGACCCGCGGCATGCCGCGCGGCAAAACGCTTTCGCGGTAGGCGGCGTCCTGGCGGTCGAATACGCTGGTCGACGGCATGGACACCACGCGCCCGCGCACGCCCCCCT
>Ga0082335_1006226_pt1 | contig 15586 bp, 6 predicted proteins | sample Subgrocontami58m_FD_72375 | JGI IMG/M metagenome (GOLD analysis project Ga0082335, IMG submission 72375) | Subsurface groundwater microbial communities from S. Glens Falls, New York, USA - GMW37 contaminated, 5.8 m (SPADES assembly) (version 2) ... | reverse complement strand
CCGCCACGCCGAGCCACGCGCGCTTCCGCAGCCGCGAGGAAGTCGGCGCGCTGATCACCTTCGGCGTGAAAGGCACCCTTTGACGCCCGGCATCGTTTCTCCCCGTTCGCCAGCAAGGCCCCCATTTGAACGCGCTCAATTGTCTCCGTCTTGGCCCCGCTCCGCTGTTCGGCTTCGGTCCGCGCCCGCGGCAAAAATTGCTTCCACAATGAACCGCTTTTCAACCCCCGTCCGCAAACGCCCATTCCAGCCTCAAACCGTGTCCCCTGAACACAGCCACTTCCTCGCCGATCACGCACGTCGCGACCGACGCCAACTTGGTTTCACCATCTCTCGCCAACCCAACGAAAACCCGATCCCATGAACGCTCCCCGCACCCTGCTCGCCGCTGTCGTCGGTTGGTTCGCAGCCGCAGCCACCACCGACGCCCAGACAACCACTCCCGCGACCGCACCCACCAAGGACGAGGCCATCCATCTGTCACCCTTCACCGTTAATGCAGAAGCAGACACGGGCTATGTCGCGAGCAGCACCCTCGCGGGAACCCGCCTGCGCACCGACCTCCGCGATGTCGCGGCCTCGATCACGGTCGTCACGAAGGATTTCATGAACGACATCGCGGCGAACAACCTCGAAGACCTGCTCACTTACACCGCCGGCACGGAGGTCGATGGAGTCGCCGGTAATTTCAGCGCATCCGGTTTCAATTCCGGCGGCTTTCAGGAGTTCACCAATACGATGCGCAGCACCCAGAGCAACACTCGCGTCCGTGGTCTCGGTGCCGCCGACCAGACCCGCGACTATTTCATCACCGACGCGCCGATGGATGGTTACAACGTCGACCGCGTGGAGGTGAACCGCGGGCCAAACGCCATGCTTTTCGGCCTGGGCCGACCGGGCGGCATTATCAACAGCGGCCTGATCCAAGCCCTGCCGAACCGCACAAAAACCAAGGTTGAAGCCCAGTTCGACCAGGAATCTTCCCGGCGCTTTGTGCTCGACCACAACCAAGTCCTGAAAAAGGACGTCCTCGCATTGCGCGTCGCGACGCTCCAGTCGGATCAGCGCTATGAGATCGAGCCCGCGTATCTCCGCAACGAGCGCTATTTCCTCACCGGCACCGCGCGTCCATGGAAAGGTGCCCAGTTCCGCGCCAGCACCGAAATGGCGAAACAGACCTCCAACAAACCCCACACCGCTCCGCCGATGGACTCGTTGTCGTGGTGGTTTGCCATGGGCAAGCCCGTCTACAACCCGACCACCGGGCTCGGTTCCTACCTCGGCACTCCCTCGACGAATCCCGCCCTTCAGCCGTTCAATCCCGTCACCGGCGCCAGCAGCGCCCAGATCAGCGCGACCAACCGCCCGGGAAACCTGCACAGCGGAATTAATAATAACTCGTCCCTGAATATTATTGCGGAAGACCCCAACTCTTCGCGCCTCGGCATTACCGGGTTGAATCCATCCATCATTGCCATGGAATTGGGCAACACCCGCGGGCGACTGACTCCCACGGGAGCATACGCGAATGACGGCATGCGCAAATTGGGCAATCCCCAGGAATACATGCGCCAATCAAACGTGTACAAGCCGCTCCTGTATGACTTCTGGCAGGATCCGCGCATCCTGGACCCGCAGATCTTCGATTTCTACCATCAGACGCTCGACGGTCCCAACAAGCGGGAATGGGCCTTCTGGGATGCCCGCAACGTCAGCTTCACGCAGGACCTCGGCCGCAATGCCGGCGTCGAATTCGCCTACGACTGGCAGAAAATGAAAAACGGCTACGTCCAGCCGCTCCAGTTCCGGCAGACTACCCTGACCATCGATATCAACACGCATCTGATGAACGGCATGCCCAATCCGAATTTGGGCCGTCCGATGGTGAATACCGCCCTGGGCTTCCAGAGCTCTGCCGCGACCGAGCGCGAAGCCTACCGTGCGACGGCCTATTACAAACTCGATTTCTCCAAGGACTCGACCCACTGGCTGGCCAAATTGCTGGGCCGCCACGTTTTCACCGGGTCCGGCACCCGCCAGCAACGGGACAACACCGGCTACAGCTCACGACTCGACACGCTGGGTAACGACTACCAAGCGGCGAAACTCATCAACTCCCCGGGTGACCTACCCGCAGCTGCCGCCAACAATCCCAACCGGGTTTTCAACGCCGGCAGCAGCGAGCGCACCATCGTCCGTCTGTCCTACCTCGGGCCCAGCCTGAGGAATGCATCTTCGCTGGCAGGCTATTCCGCCCAAGGGGTGACGGCCGTCCAGAATATGGACGGGGCCACCAGCCTGACCGCGCTCTACTACGAACGGCCGCCCAATGTTACCGCCCCCCTGCCGCGTCCGCTCGGTGATTGGAAGACCGGCACCTTCAGCGTCGTGCCTCAAGGCAAGTATGATTTCAGTAACGTGACCACCAGCGGCCAGCGGCAGTTCGAACAAGTCGACTCGATGGCCCTGGTGGCCAACAGCTACTGGTGGGATCATACCCTCGTGAGCACCGTGGGCTGGCGCAAGGACAAGTATCAAAGCCAGCGGTATAACGGCCCGCCCATTGGCCCCGATGGACTCAGGCTGGTCAGCGAACCGGCGACCCTGGGTGTGCCGGTGCCCTTCAATGCCTCCAAACTTAACTACGGCCTCGTGCTTCATACACCGCCGTTTCTGCGGCGCAAGCTGCCCTTCGGGGCCGATGTCTCCCTTGCCTACAACAAGTCGGACAACTCTTCGCCGACCGCCCAGCGCTACGACATTTACGATCGACCGATCGACCCCGTCGGCGGCGAGACTGAGGAGTGGAGCACCTTCGTCAGCCTCTTCGACGGCAAGCTGCAACTGCGGGCCTCTAAATATCAGACTACTTCGGCCCGCTCGAACGCCCAGTTTACCGAAATCCAAAACACGATTGTGCGGCGCCTCGAAAACATGGCTGAGGTCGTCCGCAACACCGCCTACCGCGACGAGGTGACAGCGAAAGGTTTCGGGACGGAGCTGGCGGCTTGGGACGCGTGGGAAAAGTCACCGACCGCCCAAACCTTGTTCAAGACCTATAGGTTCGTCATCCCGTCCGTTCCGAACACCGCCAGCAACGCCAACATCACGACCCAGGAACGCATTGGTGAAGTGGTTGCCGTCCAGGACACAGTCGCGGAAGGCATCGAAGTGGACATGACCTACAATCCGACCCCGCAATGGCGAATCTCCCTCAACGTGGGAGAGCAGAAAACGGTCAACGACAACACGGGCACGGCAACCCGTCAGATGATGGACGAACTCAAAGCGGTTTGGGGCGGAACAGCCGGGCGTCTGCCGCTCGGAATCGGCACGACCAACGACCTCGGTTCGGATTACAATGGGATCAATGTGAATGTCCTGAAACAGCAACTCCTTGACGGCGGCCCCGCGCCAGAGCAACGCCGCTGGCGCTTCAACGCCGTTACGAATTACACGTTCAAGGGGGGCAAGCTCGACAACGTGCGCATCGGCGGCGGCTACCGCTGGCAGGACAGGGTGGCTATCGGTTTCCCCGTCATCCTGGGGCCGGACGGCGCCACCGGCATCATCGATGTGAGGAATCCATACCTCGGCGGCGCCGAGAGCAACGTCGATCTCTGGGTCGGCTACAGGCGAAAGGTGTTCAGCGACCGGGTCAGTTGGAACGTGCAGTTGAACGTGAAAAACGTCGGCCGGGGCAACCAGCTCATCCCGGTGAGCACCCAGCCGGATGGCACGCTCGCGAGCGCGCGCATCTCCAGCCCGCAAACCTGGACTCTCACGAACACCTTCGAGTTCTGATCCGGTCCCTCCAACGCGAAGGAGTGTTTTCCTGGGCAGAGAAAGACTCTGAACGGAAGATGGTTCCTTTTGCCTGATCAACACGGCGGCGACTCACAAGAGCGCCGCCATTTTTATCCTCCATGAAAGAGAATCGCCTCATTCGGGTTGGTCTGACCGTGCTGGCATTGGCGCTGGCCGGACGCGCCAGTGGCGCGGTGGACTACACGCGCGACGGAGGCCCGCTAGGAAAATGATATGCGTTCCATGCCGAGATGAACTTCCTCTTCCGCCAACTCCACTCCACGCACATGAAAATTACCCTTTTTGCGTCCGTATTTCTCGCACTGGCGGCGACCGCGGTGGCCGCGAACCTCAGCGTGACCAGCGAACCGATTGCCGGCGCGCCAGGGAGTTTTGTGGCGGCAGAAATCCGCCGTGAGGCAGCCGCGCGTGGCATGACGGTCGGTGAAACCGCAGGCGCGGTTCACGTTGTGCTCACGGTCGAGAAAGCCGGCGCCGCCGCCGCGCAGAGCTATTCCATTCGGGTGAAGAACGAGGGCGCCCGCCGCAGCATTACGGTGCGCGGCGCGGATCCCCGGGGCGCGATGTATGGAGGGTTGGATATCGCGGAGGCGATCCGCCTCGGCACATTCGATACGCTGGGAGACTCCGACCACACGCCGTTCATCGCGCAACGTGGCATCAAGTTCAACATCCCCCTCGACAAGCGGCAGCCCAGTTTCGACGACAACGGCACCTCGGGCCAGGAGAACTTCCAGCACGTCTGGGATCTGTCCTTCTGGAAGGACTATCTCGATACCATCGCCAGGCAGCGCTACAACGTCCTGAGCCTCTGGAACCGGCATCCGTTTCCCACGCTGGTTAGAGTTCCCGGTTACGAAGCCGTGGCCCTCGACGACGTTTACAACAAGAAGGGCCAGCTGATCCGGAGAATGCCGCACGCCGAGAAAGTGAAATTCTGGAACGACGTGATCGCCTACGCCGAGTCCCGCGGCATCGACGTCTGGTGGTATGTGTGGAACATCCACGTCTACGGCAGCGAGGAGACCAGCTACGGCATCACGGACAGCCCGGACAATCCGACCACCAAGGACTATATCCGCAAATCGGTCACCCAACTGTTCCTCACCTATCCGAAGCTCAAAGGCCTCGGCCTGTGTCCGGGTGAACACTTTGGCGACAGGAACAAGGATCACGACTTCAAGGAGCAGTGGTGCTGGGACGTCTACGGCGAGGGCGTCCTCGACTACAAGCAGACGAATGCCCAGCGCGAAATCGGCTTTGTGCACCGCTACTGGCTCACGGATTTCAAATACATCGGGCGGCGCTTCGAGAAACTTCCCGACGGCTACGACCTCGAATATAAATACTCCAAGGCCCGTCTCTACTCGGCGCCCAATCCGCCGTTCGCCAAGAAAGACATTCTCGACGCGACGCCCCCCACCATGAAGACGTGGTGGAATCTCCGGAACGACGACATCTTCCTCGTTCGCTGGGGCGATCCGGAATATGTGAAACAAGCGGTGCTCAGTTTCCCCGGCAACGGCCGGACCGCGGGGTATGTTTTGGGCTCGGATCGCTTTTGCTGGGGGCGCGAGAGCGCCAGCAAGACTCCCAGCTCACCCCGCCAACTGGAAAACGAGAAACACTGGTATTCCTTCCTGCTCTGGGGCCGGCTCGGTTACGATCCGGAGACCTCGCCCGAACTGCTCAAGGGCCTCATCGCAAGCCGGCTCAAGACCACGCAAAGCGCCAAGCTCTACGACACCTGGCAGGCCGCGTCGCGGATCATCCCGTTGGTGAACCGCACCCGCTACGTACCGTGGGACTACATGTGGTGGGTGGAAGGCTGCCGGGGCAACCTGCTCGACAAAAGCATCCAGGGTTTCCACACCGTCAACATCTTCCTCGACCCGCGCTGGGGCGGCATGGAGGGCACCCAACACATCGGCATCCCCGAGTTTGTCTCCGGGAAGAAGACGTCCGGCATCGCGCCGCTCGCGTCCGCCGATCAACTCGATGCGCTCGCGAACGATGCCTTGAAAGGCGCCGCGGAAATCAACGACGGAGGAAATACCGAGCTGCGCGAAACCCTGGGTGATATTCACGCCCAGGCACGGCTCGGCCAGTACTATGCCGCGAAGATCCGCGGCACGGTGTCGGCGGGACTTTTCCGCCGGACCGGCGAAGCCAGGCACCAGACCGAGGCCGTGGCCCACCTCGAAAAAGCCCTCATCGCGTGGCACGACTACGCCAGGGAGCTCGATGCCAATTACACGAACAGACTCTATATCGCCGGACAGAAAACGTTCGATTGGTTCGATGATTCCGGGCCAAGGGCGGACATCGAAATCGCCCGAAAGGGAAATCTATGAGAACCGCGCTCACTCGACCCGGCTTCACGCTGCACTGATTCCTCTCACGTAAGAACGATTCAAACATCAACCCAAACCCCAGAGACATGACCTCAAAATCTCGCACCCTCCTCGCCGCCCTCACCGGTTGGCTCGCGTTTGCTTTGTCGCTCGGCGCCCAGACTGCCGTCGTTCCGGCAGCCAACTCGACCGCGTCCACCGCGTCCGAGACAGTTCAGTTGTCGCCCTTCGAAGTCGCGGCGGAAAAGGACGACGGCTACAAGGCCAGCGGCACGCTGGCCGGCACGCGCCTGCGCACGGACCTCCGCGACGTCGCCGCCTCGATCACCGTGGTCACCAAGGAATTCATGCGGGACATCGGGGCGAACAACCTGGATGAGTTGCTGACCTACACGCTCGGCACGGAGGTCTCGGGGCTCAGTGGCAACTTCAGCAATCCCGGACAGGATGCCAATTTCACCGATCTCTTCGGCCAGATCCGCAGCGCGCAAACATCCAATCGCGTGCGCGGCGTGGGCGGCGCTGACCAGACCCGTGATTATTTCATCACGAGCGTCCCACTGGACGGCTATAACACGGATCGCGTGGAAATAAATCGTGGGCCGAACGCGATGCTCTTCGGCTTGGGCAGTGCGGCTGGCATCATCAATAACGGACTGATCAAGGCGATGCCGAACAAGACCAAGAGCAGGGTCGAAGCGCAATTTGGGGAATATGGCACCTACCGCGGCTCGCTCGACCACAATCAGGTGCTGGTCAAGGACCGCGTGGCGCTGCGGGTAGCCAGCCTCTTTGGTGAAAAAAAATACCGGATCGAGCCCAACTATATCCGCGATGAACGCATTTTTCTCACCGCCACGGCGCGCCCTTGGAAGACCGGAACGCTCCGGGTCAGCACCGAATATGCGAAACAGTTTTCGAACAAGGCCTACAACAGCCCGCCGACCGATGCGTATTCCTGGTGGTGGGCGCTCGGCAAACCGGTGTATGATCCGACCACGGGCGTCGGCCAGTATCTCGGCACGGTGCCGGCGGACGTGAACCTGCGGGTGTTCAACGCCACTGGCGGCATCACGGGCAACCTTATCAGTTCGCTGACGAGGCAGCCGCTGCTGGTTTTGGAGAACCCCAACGTGGCCAGATTGGGCATCACCGGGCTCGATCCGTCCATTCAGGCCATCGAGGGATCGAATACGCGCGTGCGACTCAACGCGGCCGGAACCGCTTTCGCCAACGACAGCATGCGAACCCTCGCCAACCCGAAGGCCTACCTGCAGGCGTTGAATCAGGCCACCAACCCCGCGGTGGCCAATTTTTGGAAGGATACGAAGCTAACCGATCCGTCGATGTTCGACTTCTATCATCAATCGCTGGAAGGCCCGAACAAGCGTGAGTGGGCTTTCTGGAAAACCTACAACGCCGCCTTCGAGCAACGCCTCGGCTCCCACGCCGGATTTGAGGTTGCGTTCGACAAGCAGTTTCTGGATGCGGCCTACGTTGAGCCCAACCAGTTCCGCAATCATATGATCACGGTGGACATCAACACCAAGCTCCCCAACGGCGCGCCCAACCCCAATGTAGGGCGGCCGGTCGTCTATGGCGCGGAGGGGTTTCAATCGCAAAGTTACACCAAGCGCGAAGCCTATCGCGCCACGGCGTATTACGACCTGAACCTCACCCGCATCCGGAACAACCGGCTGGGAAAGCTGCTGGGGCGCCACGTCTTCACGGGTTCATTCACCAGTCAGGAGCGGCGAGGCGAAAGCGGCGGCGGACGCCCCTACCAACTGGGCGTTGATTATTGGCAGGCGGAGTCGGCGAACGAAACGCGATCCATCGTGCTCAATGACAACAACCGGCTCATGTCCCGTCTGTCCTACATCGGGCCAAGCCTGCTCAACGCCGGAGGCCCGCAGAACAACGGACTGCAAGGCATCCGCGTCAACAACGGCATCGACGGCGCATCCTCGGTCAACGTCCTCTACTATCAGACGCCACCCACCACGCCGGTGGCCCTCGCCCCGTGGCAGGTTCGGTCATTCAGCATTGTCCCGACCGGCAAATACGACCTGACCAGGACGCGCACGGGTCCTTCGCGCAACGGCGATGATATCAAATCATCCGTCTTTGTCGCCAACAGCTATTGGTGGGATAACACGCTCGTCAGCACGCTCGGGTGGCGCAAAGATGCCTATAAGACTTACGACGCCGGGACTTCACTCACCGACTCCGCCACGGGCCTCAAAATCACCGATCGCGCCGTATGGAAGTGGACGGCACCGACACTGGACGACTCACAGCGGTCCTTCAACTACGGGCTGGTCTTGCACCAGCCGCCTTTCCTGCGGGGGAAGCTTCCGCTGGGCGCGGATGTCTCGCTCACCTACAACAAGTCGGACAACTTCCGGCCCAGCGCGCAACGCTACGACCCGTTCAACGAGAAAATTGCTCCTCCGACCGGCAAGACCAAGGAGTGGGGCGCCCTGGTTTCGCTATTCCACAACAAGCTCGAGTTGCGCGCGGTAAAATATGAAACCGCGGCGGCATTGGCGTCGGCGGGTGCGTTTACCGAGCTGCAAAACCAAGTCGTGCGGCGACTCGATTCGCAAATCGAGAATATTTCGAACGAGGCCTACCTCGCCGTCGCGCCCCCTGCGGCCATGGCGGCATGGAATCAGTTTCTGCAGGGCCCGGTGGCCAAGCAGCTTTTCACGACGTTTAATTTTGTTTTCCGTCCCGGGCCCAACAATACAACCATTGTCGATCATGACGACAAGGTCGGCACCGTGGTGAGCACCACGGACGTCCTCGCGACCGGCTACGAATTCGACGTCGTCTATAATCCCACTTCAAATTGGCGCATCGCCTTCAACGCGGCGCGCCAACAGACCGTCAGTGGAAATTCCGGGGCGAGCTTCAAGAAACTGATTGAGCTGCTCGATCCAGTCTGGGGCGGCACCGCCGCCGCTCTGCCGGACGGAGCCACGTCTACGACCAATCTCGGGCAGACTTGGGCCACGGTGAAGGCCAACGCGGAAAAGAATATCGCGCTCGACGGATCTCCCTCGCCCGAGTTGCGCCGCTGGCGTTTCAACGTCGTCAGCAACTATTCGTTCAGACAAGGCGCCCTGAAGGGCTGGCGCCTCGGGGGCGCCTACCGCTGGCAGGACAAGGCGTCGATTGGTTACCCGGTCAAGGCCTTCGCAGACGGATCTCTCATTTACGATGTGAAGAGACCTTTTTACGGACCAACCGAACACAACGTGGACGCTTGGATCGGTTACGGCCGCAAGGTCTTTGGCGACCGAATCAACTGGAGCGCTCAACTCAACGTGAAGAACATCGGCGTCGGCAACCGGCTGATTCCGGTCAGCGCCCAGCCCAACGGCACCTACGACACCATGCGCATCGCCGAACCGCAGACGTGGCTGCTGACAACGTCCTTCGAGTTCTAGAGACGACAACGTTGCGCCGCTTATGCCCCAAGCGGCCAGCCTGCGACCGAGCCAACGCGCGGAATTCGATTATGAAAGCGAAATGGATCATCCCCGCGCGGCTCGGTCTGACTGCGCTGGCCGTCCACGCCCAATCGCCGCCGGCCAGCCGCGGCCTTTATCACCGGAGTTCGAAGAGGCGTTTCGGTTCGCCGCCAAATATGTTGGCTTTCACGCCTCGCCCGAGACATCGCCTGGGGCCTGGGTGGCCTTCCGCGAAAACCACGTCGCCTTGGCGAACTGATCTCGGTTGCTCGGGACGTCGTTGGAGTTCTCACCCAGAACAATCATGAAATCGTTTCCGTTCTTGTGTGTGATAGCGCTGGCTGCGTTTGGCCGGTCGGCGGCGGCCGCCGCGGAAACCCGGGAGGTGAAAATCCAGCCGGGCGAGCATTGGTGGGCGGGCGTGATTGCCGAGGCGCACCGGATGCCCTTCACGGCCGAATCCCGGTTCGCGTTCGACTTCTTCGCCGACGCCGCGGGCAACCAAGGGCAGCCCCTGTTGATTTCGGATCAGGGGCGCTTCATCTGGTGCGAAGATCCGTTCCGATTCGAATTCGACCGCGGGGTGATCCGGCTGCGCGCCGACTTGCGCCCGCTGCAGCTTGGCACCGGCGGCACTTCGGTGGCGACCGCGCTTCAGCAGGCCAGCCGCAGCTTCTTTCCGCCGTCGGGCAAGATGCCGGACGCGTTGCTGTTCACCCGCCCCCAATTCAACACTTGGATTGAGCTGACCAACAATCAGAACCAGGTGGACATTCTCAAGTATGCCCGGGCCACCGTGCAGCAGGGTTATCCGCCGGGCGTGCTGATGATCGACGCCGGCTGGGCGAAGAATCACGGCAATTGGGATTTCGACCGCAGTCGTTTTCCCGATGCCCCGGTGATGATGCGCGAACTTCATCAACTGGGCTTCAAGGTGATGCTCTGGATGTGTCCCTACTTCACCACGGACGGCTCCACTTTCAAGGCGCTGTGGCTCGACCAGCGGGAAAAGGGCATCGCTCCTTGGATCGTCAATGCGCAGAAACCCAATCAGCCGGTGCTGATGGAATGGTGGGGGGGCTTCGGCGCCGTGGCCGATCTGACCAACCCTTACGGGCGCCAGTGGCTGAAGGCGCGGCTGGATTTCCTCGTCACGACTTACGGGGTGGATGGCTTCAAATTCGACGGCGGTGACCCCGAGCATTATTCCGCGAAACAGATGCTGACGCCGGGCCGCGCATTCCAGGCCGATGCCACGCCGAACGAACACAGCGAGCTCTACGCGCGCGTGGGCCTGGATTATCCGCTCAATGAATACCGCGCCTGCTGGAAAATGGGCGGCCAGGCGCTGGCGCAGCGTCTCCGCGACAAGAATCATACTTGGACCGATCTGCAGAAGCTCATCCCTGGAATGCTCGTGCAGGGCCTGATGGGTTATGCCTTCACCTGTCCAGACATGATTGGCGGCGGCGAATGGATGTCGTTTCGCAATCTGGAAAAAGTGGACCAGGAACTGGTCGTGCGGGGCGCCCAGTGCCACGCCCTGATGCCGATGATGCAGTTTTCCGTCGCACCGTGGCGCGTCCTGAGTCCGGAGAATGCCGCGCTTTGTGTGGCCGCGGCGCGGCTGCACGCCAGCATGGCCGACGAAATCCTGGCCCTGGCGGCGACTTCGGCGCGCACCGGCGAACCGATTGTGCGCCCGCTCGACTACGACCATCCCGGCCAGGGCTACGCGACGATCGTCGACGAGTTCCTGCTCGGCTCCTCCATTCTCGTCGCGCCGGTGCTCCAGAAAGGTGCCGTGCAGCGGTCCGTGCAATTCCCACCTGGGGACTGGAAGGGTGACGATGGCGCTCTGGTTCATGGCCCGTGTGTGGCCGACGTGAAGGCGCCGCTGGATCGGCTGCCGTGGTATCGAAAAATCAACACCGCCGCCAAATGAACTCTGAAGCCTCCCGTTTTCGTGCGAACACCGCCAAGGCTGACGCTGCGCCCGAGACCGGTCGCCAGCCCCCAGACGCCAGTTATCTGAGTCCCAATCCGCGAAGGGCGCGCTGGTGATTACCACGGAAAAGTTCGCCCGCACCGTCACGCTGGAAGGCGATGCGAATGGCGGCGATTTTCGGCAGCGTCCTGCCGGGCAACTACACCGTGGCCGTGTCCGACGCTGGCGGGGCAAGTGGCCGGATTCTGGTCGAAGTCTACGAACTACCCTGATGTCGCCCGGCATATTCGCCCGACAGACGGTCACTGCCCCGGCATCGTGGCGATTCGCGCTCGTCGCCGGCTTGGCCACTCTCCGCCTCTTCGCTCAGACACCCGCCGTCCCGCCCGCGATGGCGCCGGTTGCGCGCAATCTCACTGCGTTGCACGACGTCACGCGCGTCCTCGTGAATCCGCACAAGGGATGGTATCACCATTATCCGGACAACCATCCCGACAAATATCGCATCGCCCGCGACGCCGACCTGCTCGAGTTCCCCGGAATGGACCACATCTACATCCGGCTGGCGTGGGCATATCTCGAACCCCGCGAGGGCCAGTTCGACTGGGCGATGATCGACCGCATCATCGAGAAGTGGACCGCGCACGGCCTGGGGATCGCCTTCCGGATCAGTTGCAAGGAGACCAGCACGGACCGAATCGAGCAGCAGTATGCGACTCCGCACTGGGTGAAGGAGGCCGGAGCACAAGGCGGACACTATCGGGCGGGCGAGGCCGTCGGGCCGGACGGCCCGTGGGAACCACGCTTCGACGATCCCATCTTTCTGGAGAAACTCGACCGGTTTCTCGCTGCGTTTGCCGCGCGGTATGATCGGCAGCCGTGGGTGCGTTACGTGGACATCGGCAGCATCGGCGATTGGGGCGAGGGCCATACATGGGCGGGCAGCCGCCAGACCCTGTCGCTCGCCGTACGGAAACTGCACGTCGATCTGCACCGGAAGCACTTCAAGCGCGCTCCGCTCGTCATCTCCGATGACTATGTCTACGCGTTGAAGGATCCCAGCGAGCGCGACATTCTGCACCGGCACATTCTGGCCAGCGGCATCAGCTATCGGGACGACAGCATCATGGTGAACGGATATTTCTCGGGCACGAGCGACCGTTTCACCGTGCGCAGCCCGGAGTTCTTTGCCGACGCCTTTCCACGCACCCCGACGGTGCTCGAGCTGGAGCACTACGGCAAAGTGAAGCAACTCGGCAACTGGGACGCCCGGCCGGAATCGGCCGCCGCCAAGTCCGGCCGCGGCAAGACCGGGCCGGACTTCTTCCGCGGCGCGCTCGAACTTCTGCACGCCACCTACATCGGCTACCACGGCGATGCGCGGGCGTGGCTGGACGACAACCCCGCGTTGACGCGCGAACTGCTCAACCGCTGTGGCTATTGGCTGTTCCCGATGTCCCTCGAACTTCCGTCGATGTTGGTGGCAGGGACCGTCGCTCCGATCCGTCTGACCATCGACAACCGCGGCGTCGCACCGCCCTATCAACCCTACGAGCTGCGACTGAAACTCTCCTCGGATCGGGCATCCTGGGCCGCCGTCGTGGGCCGGGCCGACCGGACGTGGCTGCCGGGCGCGCCCGTCGTCGTGCTCCACCAACTGGCTCTGCCGGCGGATCTCGAGTCTGGTCGCTACGCGGTAAGCTTGGGGCTGTTCGATGTTTCATCGCGCACAGACCGCCCGGTGGAATTCGCGCTGCAGGCCGCCCTCCGCCAACCCGAGGGTTACTACCGGGTGGCAGAGGTCGAGGTATCGTCCGCCGCGAATCCGAAGCAATGAGACCGCTCCTCTCTCCGGACTCCCATGCGGCCAACAGTCACCGCGAGTTGGATACCATAGACAATCAACTATGAAACACCTGCCTTTGCTCTTCAAAACGCTTACCCTGGCGCTGCTTTTGTGCGGCGCGTCGCTCCAAGCTGTCGAGATCACCGCCACTGCGCCCGATTCGCCGCTGCTCCGTTTCGCGCTGGGCAAGCTGGAAGCGGCGCTCCAGCGGCAAGGTGTCACCTTGAAGAGGACAACGGCTCAACCGCCCGGACAGGGCGCGGCCATCGTTGTCACCGTTGATCCGACTGTGTTAACCGAGCTCGGTGCTGAGGGTTTCCGGCGAGTCAGCTCGCGCCAGGGCCTGAAGATCACCGGGGGCGACGAACGCGGCGCGATGTATGGCGTGCTGGACGCGGCGGAACAGATCCGCCTCGGCACGCCGTGGGATAAAATCGAGGACCGCACGGTGCAGGCGCAGTTCGAGTTTCGCGCCATCAAGTTCAACCTGCCATGGGCCGCCTATCGCACGAGCCCGGTCATCGAGCAGCACGATGCCACCTGCCGCGATCTGAAGTTCTGGGAGGCGTTCCTCGATATGATGGCGGAAAATCGCTTCAACGTGCTCACGCTTTGGAGCCTGCATCCCTTCCACACCATGGTTCGGCCGAAGAATTTTCCGGAGGCGTGCCCGTTCACGGAAGCCGAGCTGGCCGAGTGGCGGACCCTGTGGCGCGGCATTTTCGCGATGGCGAAGGCGCGGGGCATCGAGACCTACCTGATTAATTGGAATATCTTCGTCTCCCCGGAATTCTCGCGCGCCCACAACGTCGCCCGCTGGAGCGATGGCGGGCGGCACATCGGGTCCGAGGCCGAGGACAGCGAAATCGTGGTCCGCTACACGCGCGAAGTCGTGGCCCAGGTGCTCGATGAATATCCCGATCTCACGGGGCTGGGTATTACACTGGGGGAACAGATGGGCGGCATGTCACCCGACCAGCGGCGAGGCTGGCTCGACCGCACCATTTTCGCCGGAATCGCCGACGCGAAGCGTCCGGTAAAATTCATCTACCGGGCACCGCTTTCGGCGAACACCGGATCGGGCGGCACCACGAGCGAGGAAAACGACCGCCGGACCCGCGCCCAGATTGAGGGCCTGACGAGCAACATCACCGGGCCCGTGTATGTGGAATTCAAGCACAACTGGTCGCACGCGCATTCCTCGCCCGAGCTGTTCATCGTGCACGGCGGCAAATTGTCGGACGCCTACTGGAATCCAGCGCCCACGCGCCACAAGATCGTATGGACGATGCGCAACGAAGACATGTTCATCCTGCGCTGGGGCCAGCCCGACTTCGTCCGGGCTTTCGTGCAAAACCAACGCAAGGCCTACGTGGGCGGCGCCATCATCGGCTCCGAGTGCTATGTGCCGGCGCTCGACTACATCACGGCGCCGGGCCCGCACAAGAATTGGCGCTTTGCGTTCGAGCGCCAATGGCTCTTCTACGCGGTGTGGGGCCGGCTGCTCTACGACGGGGCGACGCCCGATCGGGTCTTCGCTGCGCTACTGGAGGAACGCTTCGGAGCCGGCTCCGGCGCCGACCTGTTGCAGGCGTGGAAACTGGCGAGTCAGGTGCCGCTCCATTTCGCCTCGTTCTATCGGGGCACCTGGGATGGCTCACTCTACACGGAAGGATTCTCGTCCTGGATCGATCGGAATGACGGGGCGCGCACCTTTTTCGACATCGACGCCTTCATCAAGCGTCCGGTGCTCGACACGCAACGCTACATCAACATCGCCGATTTCGTGAAGGCCGGTGGTGTGGCCGGTCCGAGTGTCCTCTCGCCGCTCGCGCTCGCGGCCCAGCTCGATCGCGATGGCACGGAAGCGACGCAGCGCGTAGCCGCCATCCGTTCGAGGACGAAGCCGTCGCCAACCTTGGAGTGCGAACTGACGGACATCGAAGCGTGGGTGGCCTACGGCAGCTACTTCGCCGAAAAGCTGCGTGCCGGCGTGGCCCTCGCCACCGCGCGGGCGAAAAATGACACGAAGCAGCAGGCGGTCGCCATCGCCGCGCTGGAGCGGGCGTTGGTTCATTGGGAACGCCTCGCTACGCTCGGCGGGGAGGTCAAGTGGCTCCCCGTTCCCCCC
>Ga0082335_1006225_pt1 | contig 15588 bp, 15 predicted proteins | sample Subgrocontami58m_FD_72375 | JGI IMG/M metagenome (GOLD analysis project Ga0082335, IMG submission 72375) | Subsurface groundwater microbial communities from S. Glens Falls, New York, USA - GMW37 contaminated, 5.8 m (SPADES assembly) (version 2) ... | reverse complement strand
GGCAGTGGAAGAAAAATTATTGCAGGATATGTGATTCGCAAGGCTTCCAAATACCTGGAGGAGCGTTTATGAACAAAATCCTACTCCCTCTTCTTGCTTTAATCCTCGTTGCCTGCGCTTCGCCGAAGGTAACTGTCGTCTCGGAAGTGACCGTCACCTCCTCACCGCCTACGGCGACCCCCATCCCCACGCCAACCTTGCATCCCCAATTTGTTGCCCTGCAAGAATCTATCGCCGCTTCTGGCGAGAGATTCACCCTCCTACCTGACGGGACGATCCAGGACGGCGCAACAGTCGTGCCAGGGCTCTCCGTAGACAAAACCGGCGCAATCACCCTGCGAGGACTGTCCTCGCAGGTGGCGCTCGACGCCGCGGACGTGAGCTTTGATGATGAAAAAGGCGTGAGCGTGAAAGGCTACACCCTGGACGAAGCCACGGGCAAGTGGGCGGTGGAGCGACCGATCAAGGAATTCCCATGGTGCAAGGATATGCACTTATTTGAGCAGTGCGTAATTGACCCAGCTGATTTGCAGGAACAGGGGAGATATGCACAATCGACCTTGACTGAGGGTTTGTTTGATCCTGCACAGGTGAATTTTGTACCTATGACTCCAATGAGCACATTTAATTTGATGAATGCGACGTTTTTGACGCCAAATATAGAGACTGTGCCAAATTATAAAATAGAAGCAACAAGACCTTTTAAGAACCAATATATGTTTGGCAAAACAACTATAGATGGCGTAGAACAGTATGTGATACAAGTGCCATATTATATTGAGGGAGTGGTGGCTCAAAATTTCCCCGTGATAACTGGAGTTAATCCAGTAGGTGCTGGTGGATATAAGAATTCCAAAGCTGGGCAATATTTAACTCAAATGAATGTTCCAGTGTGGAATATAACTGATTTGAGCTTGGCGATACAATATCCAAATCCTAAAACTGGAGTGAACTTTACTATGGAAGAAGTCCAAACGATTGTAGAAGAAATGAAAGTGGGTAACTTTGCTAATACTGATGGTTTGGTTTTAAACTTTTTGATCGGAGGTAGTACAGACGGATGGTTTAGATAGTGTTGCTTGTAAGATAAATTTTTTTCTGCTTTAATAAAGATATGAAGAAGTGGGTGATTGTCTGTGGGGCGTTAATATTATTATTGGTACTTAGCATTGGATTGGTTTATCAGTTTGGAGGGTTAAAGAATTATGTTTTAGCAACAAGAGAGATAAGTAAATTGAGTGATGATCAGAGGGATAGAGCATTACAAAATTTTAATGGGAGGATTGGAGAAAATGGATATCGCGGAATGTTGGGATATGTAAATAAGATTGGTTCCGGGGGGTTGTGGATATGGGGCAAAAATGGTCCCAAGTATTTCAGTGCTGACGAATATACAGTTTATTCCATTTTTACTGGATGTAGTGATCAAATTTTGAATGCTAAACCAGAAGATGGCGAGATCGAAGTTGCTCGGAGAGTATATACGAATGTTTTAGAGTGGAGTCGAGACATAAAAAATGGGAGCTACGTGACAATATTTTTGGCAGGTGAGGGGAATGGGGGGAATATTGGGAAGATTCGTGAGATATGGGCGTTTGATTGGTGGAACTTTTTGCCAAAAAGTATGGGGGAGTTATGCGCAAAATAATCGTAGCAATAGCATTGTTGGTAACTTTTTTTAGCTGGGGCGTGAGTCAAGCTAGGGCACAAGTTACTGGTTGTACGGGATGGATTATCACTACTGTGTATGTGGAGGGTGAAGGTAATTATACGACTGGTAGCGGGACGCCTCCTGGATGTGACGAAAATGTTACTAATATTATTGGTCAATCAATTACGTGTCCTCCTGGGTATTTTGTAAGTAATAATATTTGTAATAAGATTGGAACGGGGGGCACGGGAGGGGGGTGGGTGTATGAAGAGATGGGTGGCGCAAATTGTCCGGCGGGGTACAGGGCTGATTATTCTCAACCCGCAAGGAGTTACTGTACATCAGACTATAAGGATCTGGAGATCCGGGAAGGCGAGGCGCGAAAGATAACCGGATGTTGTAATAACTGGAAAGAGAATGAAGATGGTGATACGGTGTGTGGAGGAGGTAATTATCAATGGACCGATTACGCCTGCGTGCCGATATGCACGGCATCCGCGCCTGCGGCGCCGACTTTGATGAGTCCCTCTAATGGGTCGAGCCAAAGCGGTACCACGGCGAGCCTGTTGTGGAACTCGGTATCCTCCTGGGGGACGGCGTGCACGGGAGCCAACAACCAATATTATGTTTATCTGGGGACCAGTAACCCGCCTAACTATTTCACCACGGTCGCCGGCAACGTCACGAGCCTTAACGCCGGCAATTTGACAAGAGGCTCAACCTACTACTGGCAGATCACGGCGAGCAACGGACAGCTTTATAGTAGCAGCGGCGTGCGCAGTTTTACCATTTTGAATAATCAGATCGCGGGGACGGTCTTCTACGACGCCGCCAACAACTGCGGGGGAGCAGGCTGGAGTACGGGAGGGGTCGCGGTCTCGCTCAACGGAGGATCAGGCAACGCGGTCTCGGGGACGGGCACATTTTCGATAGCTGAACCCTTATCGGGTCCCCACACGCTCGCCGTCTCGATCCCCGCCGGCTTTATCTGCTCGACAGCGGCAGGGTGCAATAGCTGTAGTAAAGCGGGGATCAACAGTCCCTCCGCCAACAACAACTTTTACTTGACCGATCTCTACGAAGCCTGGTGGCAGGCAGAGGGAGCGGGGGTATACGTAGGGAGCATGGCGGGAGGGGTGACGATCAGATCGGAGCTCCCTACCGCTTTGACTAAACTGATTCTCCCCGGCGCGGGGGGGACCTCGGCGGCGCTCCTACGCGCTTCGGGGCAGACCGATTTGGGGGCGGGCTCGGTTTCTACGGAAGGGTGGAGTACCCTGACCAGGTACCGAGGCAAACGGATGGACTACCAATACTTTGCGGCGCGGATGGGGGTGATACGGGGAGTGGACAAACTTTGATGGAAAAGGTATAAACCTCCTTGAATTATGGAAAAACCTCCCGTCAGCATTGCCTTTGATGAAGATACTTCGTCCTCCCGAAAGTGCATCGGGACGATGTGAGCGGAGCGGCGAGTGTTTTTCGAGGAGCGCAGTCGAAGGACAGGTGGACGAAAAATTTCATTACGGAGAATTTCATGCTTACCTATAAACAACGCACACTTAATTTTTTAGAGATCGAGTGGGCAACTTATGTTGAGAGATTTAATCGCTGGCCTGCTGAAGAGGGAATAAAGCGCGTAGAAGCTCAAGGGTATCAGCAATTCCGCGATATGCTCGCGCATATTTTGGCGTGGTGGCAGGAAGGCATGGAGATCATTCTTGCGATTGCGGAGGAACGCGAATACGAACGCAAGAAGTATGATTTCGATGCATTCAACGCGGAAGCGGTGGCGAAGTATAAGGATTGGGATGAGGCTGAGTTCCTTGCTCATTTTGAGAAAACGCGTCAGAAAACCGCGGCAGATCTAAAGTCTATGAATGAGGCGGCCTGGGAGAATCGGCGTGTGCGGGCGTGGGTCAATGGCATTTTTATCCATCATGCGCGTGAGCATCTGGTCGCATCCAGCCGTTTTCTTATTTTGGATGCACTTCAGAATGAATGGAATACATATGCAGCAGATTTCGAGAGGGTCGAGGACAAGGATGCATTTCTGAACAAACAAGGCGTCGGGAGCTTTCGCGAATTGCTTGGGCACGTGATTGGCTGGTGGGAGGAGGGTGAACGCATCATCACTGGCATTTTGAAAGACCCAAATTTCAAATGGCACGATCGTGATACAGACACTTTCAATGCTGCATTGATCGCGAAGTATAAAAAACTTTCTGATGCAGCAGTGCAAACTGAATTTGAAAGGAAGAGGCTGGCTATGATCAAACTTGTGGAAGAACTGCCCGAGGAGGCTTTCACGAACAAGGATATTGAAGGCTGGCTCGCGGCGGACGTGGTTGAACATTTTGATGAACATGCAGTTCGTGTATAAAGCCGACTCGCAGATGATGGTTTGGCATCTATTTCTCTGCCGCGCAAGTTACAGGGAAATGGACCGTCAACCCCGATCCTTCTGTGTTCGAAAGCCCTGCAACCAAATCCATTTTCCCCCGTATACTTTCTCAGGCAAAATAATCTGTGGAGGTTTTTTCCATGCTGAATAAATTTATAATTCTTATCGCGGTTCTCGCATTTGCGTCCCTCGCTTGCGGATTCAATATTGACCTGCCCCAAAAAGCACAACCCGGGCCCGAAGTTATGGAAGCCATCAGTGTGCCGTATCCCAAAGCAGATGATGTCAGTTTGAAATTATCATTTGGCGCAGGGGAATTGGTACTGTCACCGGGCACAGGTCAGCTTGTGGATGGCACGGCCGCCTACAATTACGAAGAACTCAAACCCGAGGTCCTGATCAACGGCGGTGAGGTTCAAGTCACAATGGGTGATATGGGTGTTAATTCCCTCACCAACTTTAACAATCTCAAGAACGAATGGGATTTCAAACTTGGCGGCCAACCCATGAACTTGAGGATTGAATCAGGCGCGTATGATGGCACCTTTGAGTTTGGCGGACTGGCACTCACCAGCCTGGCCGTTAAAGATGGCGCGGCGGATGTGGGGCTTGCATTCTCCGAACCCAATCAAGCGGAGATGTCTGTCTTCAGTTATTCCACCGGCGCATCCAATGTCAAAATGAAAGGCCTGGCCAACGCCAACTTCAGCATCTTTGACTTTTCAGCCGGCGCAGGGGATTACACCCTCGATTTCTCCGGTGAACTGCAAAGGGACGCCTCGATTAAGATTGAAACCGGGTTAAGCAATCTGATCATCATCGTTCCCGAGGGCGTGAACGCAGTTGTCACAGTGCAAAGCGGGCTGTCGAACGTCAACGCAGGCTCAGGCTGGAGTCAGAACGGGAGCGCCTATCAACAAACTGGCGAAGGTCACATGCTTACCTTTGTGATCGAAATGGGAGCGGGAAATTTAACCCTCTCCAAATAACAGCCAGCCTCAGCACGATCCCATGTCAGCAAATGGCATGGGATTATATTTTTAAAAGCCTCGCAGGTTCATTTGTGAAACCATGCCGCTCTCATAATTCAGAGTAAAAGGTCATAATTCATCCATGACCTCTATCACTTGCCTTGAAACCGATAGCCGAATAAAATCGTGATTGTTGGTAGGTTTTACCTGTTTCAGTGAGGCCCAAATGCAGATCACCCGTCAAGCAGATTATGCCGTTCGCGCTGTGCTTTATCTCGCCCGTAATGGCGATCAGCGCACAGCAACGAGTATGATTGCGGAGAAACAACGCATTCCGCCGTCCTTCCTCGCCAAGATCGTTTCACAACTATCCATTGCAGGGCTTCTGCATACTTCACGCGGAGCGCGCGGCGGCGTTAGCCTGGCCCGCGCCCCCCAGGAGATCACACTTTTGGAAGTGATCGAAGCCATTGACGGCCCCATTCAACTCAATGAATGTGTTGGCGATGCGGGCGCATGTTCCTTTGATGATGACTGCCCTCTGCGCCCCGTCTGGTGTGATGCGCAGGAGCAATTGGTTAACAAACTGAAAGGCACGAACTTTGCCGATATGATCGCAAAGGGTCAAAACTCCGCATAAACTGCTTCAACTCAATAAAGCCTCTCGGCTATAATTGCCGGGAGGCTTTTTTTGTTAGAAACGGGAGCATCTAATTGCACAACGAAGGATGGAAACCATGAATACTCGACGCGCATCGCTTACTGCGCTGATCCTTTTTACAACGATCCTGGCCTGTGTTGTGCCGGGACTTCCCGCCGCTTCCCCCTTCGGGGAGGATGCCAGCCCCTCGCCGACACCTGATATCAGGCTGGACATCATGATCGCTCGGACAGTCTCCGCCGCCCTCGATTTGACCGCTCTCGCCGTACCCACTGTAACGCCCACCTTGCCGCCCCCAACAGTGACACCCACGCCGCAACCCTTCGCATCTATCAGTACCCTCGTCAAACAGGATAATGGCTCCACTCTTTTTGTAGATGAAAGCGCTGGATATGAGATCACCGTTCCAGCGGGCTGGCTGGCTGTCCGCATCAACGAGAAGGAATATTACGACGCCTGGACTCTCCCGGAAAATGCTGACATCCATATTCAAACGTCACTGTTGAGCATTAAAGAGCAGGAGCCTGCGACATTTCGCCTGCTGGTTTTAGATACTCAGGAGGGTCATATTAAAAATGAGATCGTCACCAATATAAACTTTATCTGGGATCCACAGACCGTTCTTTCATTCGACACGGATGTTGATCTGCGAGCCTTCGCTGATGAATTGCCCTCGATTACAGATGGGCTGACCGTCTCCTCTATGGAAATTATTGTTCCCCCCAGCGGTGCTCCGTATGGTGTGATCACATCAAAAGTGGGAGGTTTTAATGCCTCCGGCGCACAGGTCAGCCTGTATCAAAAAATGGTCCTCTTCGATCTCAAAACTGGCGTGCTGGTCATTACATTTGCAACCGAAAATGGGTTTGCCGAAACCACCCTGCCTGTATTTGATGCAATGCTGGGAACGATTGTTGTTGAACGCGAATAATATACTCACCTTACGCAGATGGTCGAGTAGGCGGCGGGTTTTGAAGCCGGTTTTGACCTATTTTCTTTGGCCGCCGTATCGAGACCATATAAAGTGAATAAAATATTCAAAAGGAAGCGCCCATGTCCACACCCCGCATCATCCGCTCGCCGCGCGGCACACAACTGACCTGCAAGAACTGGCTCAGCGAAGCCGCCTATCGCATGATCCAAAATAATCTCGATCCCGAAGTAGCGGAGAAGCCCGAAGACCTCGTCGTCTACGGCGGACGCGGAAAAGCCGCGCGCAATTGGGAATCCTTCGATGCCATCCTTGAATCACTTAAGAATCTCGAAGAAGATGAAACCCTGCTCGTGCAATCGGGCAAGCCTGTGATCGTTTTCAAAAGCCATAAAGATGCGCCAAAGGTTTTGATCGCAAACTCAAACCTTGTGCCGCACTGGGCAACCTGGGAAAAGTTCGATGAGTTGGATAAAAAAGGACTGATCATGTACGGTCAGATGACCGCCGGCTCATGGATCTATATCGGCACACAGGGTATTTTGCAGGGCACTTACGAAACCTTCGGCGCGCTTGCCAAATTAAAAGGCTGGGGTTCGCTGAAAGGCAAATTTGTATTAACCGCAGGTCTCGGCGGCATGGGCGGCGCACAGCCTTTATCCATCACCATGAACGAGGGCGTTGGATTGATCGTTGAAGTAGACCCCGAACGCGCCGAACGCCGCCGCGCCATCGGTTATGTGGATATGGTTGTGGATACTCTCGAAGAAGCGATGACCCTCGTTGAAGAAGCCAAAGAAAAACAAATTCCTAAATCTATCGGCCTCATCGGCAATGCCGCAGATGTGTACAGTGAACTCGTTGCGCGTGGAGTGATTCCCGATGTGGTCACAGACCAAACCTCCGCGCATGAAGCTTTGTTTTATGTTCCGTCTGGATTAAGTGTCACAGCCGCAGATCAATTGCGAATTAGCGACCCTGAAAAATATAAAAAGATGGCAATGGACTCCATGTCCACGCATGTCGAAGCCATGCTTGCGTTTCAACGCGCAGGCGCGGAAGTTTTTGATTACGGCAATAACTTGCGTCAGCAGGCATTCAACAATGGCGTGGGCGATGCCTTTGAATTCCCGGGCTTCGTGCCTGCATATATTCGTCCGCTTTTTTGCGAGGGCAAGGGACCGTTCCGCTGGGTGGCGCTCTCCGGCGACAAGGAAGATATTTACACCACCGATCAAGCCATCATGGAACTTTTCCCCGAAGATGCTCATTTACATCGCTGGTTGAAAATGGCGCGCGAGAAAGTCCCATTTCAAGGGCTGCCATCTCGTATTTGCTGGCTCGGTTATGGCGAGCGTGCAAAGGCAGGCTTGATGTTCAATGAATTGGTCGCAAGTGGAAAAGTAAAAGCGCCAATCGTCATCGGGCGCGACCATCTCGACTCGGGTTCTGTCGCTTCGCCAAACCGCGAAACCGAAGCCATGAAAGACGGCTCGGATGCAATTTCTGATTGGGCGATCCTCAATGCGCTGATCAACGCGGTGGGCGGCGCGACCTGGGTTTCGTTCCATCACGGCGGCGGAGTGGGCATGGGCTACAGCCAGCACGCGGGTCAGGTCATCGTGGCGGATGGCACGCCCGAAGCCGCCCTCAGATTGGAAAGAGTCCTTACAACAGATCCAGGCATGGGCGTGGCGCGTCACGCTGACGCGGGGTATGAAATTGCGATTGGCACCGCAAAACGTCACGGGTTGAAGATGCCGATGCTGGGGAAATCATCCTGAAACGTTTTTTTGCTCTATCCTTGATTTTATTTTTGACGGGATGTCTTTCCAACCCCAATCTTTGGGGGAGTTCACTTCCGCCTGAGCCTGCTGTTACTTCAATTTATTACCCAACAGAAACAGCCACGGCCACATTAACTCCACCCCCAACGAGTACACTGTTTCCAACCAAAACATCCGTCCCAACGATAACGATTATCCCAACGCCGTCTAAAGCAAGTATTGAGCGTGTTCTTATCATCAGCTATGACGGTATGAGACCCGATGCAATTGGGGAAGCGCCGATGCCCAATTTATTAAAGCTGACTGAAAATGGCGCTTACTCGTTTACCTCAGATCGCACTATTGATTATCCCGCCACATCGCCCAGCCATGCCTCGATGCTTTCGGGGTTGTGTATGGAAAAACACGGTGTAGTTCTTAACAAATACTTTATGTATATGGGATATTCCAAAGGCGTGGATATATTTGATCTCGCGCACGCAGCGGGCTTGAAGACCGTCATGATCGTTAGCAAGGATAAACTTCGGCAGATGGCTGAACCTGAAACCACCGATGTCTTTGAAGTCCGCTATGGTGAACCTGCCGTTGCCAGGGAGTCCATTGCGCAAATCGCAGAGGGTTTTGGATTGATGTTCATTCACTTTGCAGGCCCTGATAATCGCGGGCATAAATATGGCTGGATGTCTGGCGAACAACTTAAAGTTTTGCGTGAAGGCGATGTCGCCCTGGGTGAAATTCTAGCCGCACTGGAGGAAAATAACCTGCTCGAAACCACGCTGATTATTGTTACTGCCGATCATGGCGGTCATGATAAGAATCATATCGGGCTTATTATTGAAGATTACCGCATCCCATGGATCGCTTCTGGGCCGGGTATCGTTCCTGTGGAATTAACTCTCCCCATGTATACGATGGATACGGCCGTAACAGCGGCTTACGCATTGGGTCTGCCCCTTCAGCCAGATTGGGACGGCATACCGATTTATGAAGCCTTTGGACTGCCAATACAAGCCACTCATGAAACCGATCCCTGCAAGTAATTGGAGATTGACTCTGAAAATGATTCAACATATTTGGACTTTGACTCTCTTTGCGATTCTTTTGCAAAGTTGTGGATTATTCGCTTCTGTTCCCCCGCCGAGCATTGCCGCTCCCATCAAAGAGACTCTCACCCCAAGCAATACCCCAACGCTTCCCCCTGCAACCGCGATACACACTGAGACTCCCTTTCCGACCGCTGGCGCGACGCCTACGCCCCTACCCAGCGTTGAACGTGTTTTGATCCTCAGTTTTGACGGCTTGCGCCCCGATGCAATTGCCGAGGCGAACATGGTTAACGTTCTGGGTCTGATGCAAAACGGCGCATTCACATTGAGCGCACAGACCATCATGCCGAGCCTGACCTTGCCCGCGCATGCCTCGATGCTGGCGGGCACCTGTCCTGCGAAGCACATCGTCCGCTGGAATGAGTATGTGACGCAAAATGGATTCGCGCTTGGCACCGATATTTTTGACCTCGCACACGCAGCCGGGCTGCGAACCGCAATGGTGGTTGGCAAGGAAAAACTGCGCCAGGTCACCGAACCGGCCAGCACAGATTATTTTGAATTTGTGGATAAGACTGATAAGATCGAAGATTCAAGCACAGTCTTAAGACTTGCCCTGACGCAGATCAATGAAGGCTTCAGCTTGATGTTCGTTCATTTTGCCGAAGGCGATCTTGAGGGACACGCGAATGGCTGGATGTCGCGCGCGCAATTGGGCGTTTATGAACGCGAGGACAAAGGGTTGGGTCTGCTCATCCAAGCCTTGAAGGATAGGGGCATGTACGAAAGCACCATGATCATCATCACCTCCGATCACGGCGGGCATGAGACCACGCACGGCACAGACCTGCCCGAAGATATGACCATTCCATGGATCATCAGCGGCCCGCGCATTGCCCCGGGTGAACTATCCACGCAGGTTTACACCATGGACACGGCCGCCACCGCCGCCTTTGCGCTCGGCCTGCCTCTTCCGCCCGAATGGGACGGCGCGCCGGTCTTTGAAGCCTTTGGGATGCCTGTGGATCCGTTTGGGAATCCAGGCTGTTGAAAAAGACTTCCTAAGGCTTGTATACAAAATCAACATGGCTATGTCATTCTGAGTATATCCATAGCGGGCGAACACCGCTATTCTATGCGAAATGACACTCTGTGTCATTAGTAGGAGCGGAGCGACGAAGAATTCCTACCTTTGCCCGAATTCACCCGATTTAGGGCAAAACGAGACCCTGCGCCCGCCCCTCCTCACTTCGTTCAGGGCTTGGCTCAGGGTGACACAAATTTAATTTGCATACACATTCTAGGAAAATCTCAAGTGGGTCAGGCTTGCAACCTACGAATATTTATACAAGGGATAAAGAAAAATTTTTTGGAGAAAGAATGAACGATCAATCGCGTCGAATGTACGGATTTTTCCTGGGCATTGCTTTTGGTTTACCCTATGCGCTAATTTCACAATATATCAATGTATGGATGCTGCCCGGCATCCCTCTTTTTGAGCTGCCCATCGGGCGGGTTGTCTCTGTGATTCTTACCACCCTTGTCATGGGCATGGCTGGGTTGATCGTGGCTTGGGATGAAGAATCATTTTGGGGATTAATGGGAGCTTCCTTGTTTTTGGTGTTGGCAAGTTCCATGCAGGCCTATCTAAATTCGGGTTCCTCCCAGACAGTTACATTTTTCTTTCTCTCCCTGTTCACCTTTTTACCTCGTTTGATCATCTATCTGCCTCTGGCTTTCACTTTCCGCTGGATGGTGGGAGTTCTGGAGGGGAATGCGCGAGGCAGTGGATTGGTGCGGCTCTTGAAAGTGACTGTGGTGATCCTCGTGCTTGCCATCCTGGGCGGCAGATTCTCGATGCTTGTTCCTGAGGCACAGGAGGCTCTGCAGGATATGAATACACTGGTGCTGGAAGGCCTGTCTGCGGCGGCAAACAAGGATGATCTGCCACCGGCGCTTATCCCCGTAGACGGCTTCCCGACTTATGCAAGAGGCTCCTATACACTTGAATGGAGCAGCGACGTGGACAGGCTGCCCGTCACAAGATCCGTTGCAGGCTATGGCATCACTGAATCACTCATCCTCATCCGTTTTGAAAGCGGATACCAGTTTGGGTGCGCTTTCACGCCTCCCAGCCATGTGCCGAAGTGCATCAATATCACCCGTGTCAGATAGTTAGTGGAATAGTGCTTTGTAATTTGATGATCAGGAATACGCCCGCGAAACAAAAACGGGTTGACGGCTTGGCGACTTGTGCTTACAATGTAACCACATTTAGGAAAGTGAAAACAATATGAATATCGTTCACACACAGATCGTAAAAATCGGAAACTCGCGCGGCGTGCGCCTGCCCAAGTTATTGATCGAACAAATGGGGTTTACAAAAGACGTGGAGATCGTTGTCCAACGCGGGCAGCTGGTGCTTCGTCCTGTCACGCGCCCTCGTCATGGATGGGATGAGCAATTCCGCGCAATGGCAAAGCATGGTGATGACAAATTGATTGATGAACCTGTGTCTACACAATGGGATCGCAGCGAGTGGAAATGGTAGCAAAGCGTTTTGAAGTGTATTTGATCAATCTCGACGCGACAGTTGGTCGTGAGATCAAAAAAACGCGCCCCTGCCTTGTTATCTCTCCAGATGAAATGAATGCCCATATTGCCACTGTGATCGTTGCGCCCATGACTACACAGGGACGCCCCTATCCAACCCGTGTTTCCTGCAAGTTTCAAGGTAAGGATGGGCAAATTATTTTGGACCAAATACGAACGGTGGATAAAATTCGATTGGTAAAAAAACTGGGAACGATCAGCGCGGCGACTCAAAAGGCAGTGCTTGCTGTGCTGACGAAAATGTTTGCGGAATAAAAAGATTTGTAGCTGGTGGATGGAGGGCGCAGTGAGCTGGATAGAAAGATGGCATGGGGTTTTATCCACACCATCATTTTAATTGCGCATTGACTATTTTTTAATTGCCGGCAAAGGCGAGATGCCAATAATATTGTATCCATCAGTTGTGGGAATGGCGTCATACTGAATGACGTCACCATTTGTTGACACAATGATCATTTGCGTTTTGTCCTCGTTGCCATTGAAATAACCGACAAGAGCAATGTGTTTGTCATCCGGGAACCATTCCATGGATAAATATCCAGGCTCTCCTGAACTGTAAATCTTTTTTTGGTTTGAACCATCGTAATTTGACGTATAAATATCACCTGTGTCTGTAAAAATCGCGATCCTGCTGGAATCATGCGACCAGATCATTTGCCCACGAGGAAGACTCGAAGGATAAATTTCCCCGTTCAATAAATCCTTCACACGAGAACCGTTTTGTTTTTCATAATAAATAGCATATTTCCCATTCGGGGATAGTGCGTCAAAACCGACATCCATTCCAGATGCAATTTCCAATAATTCATCACTCAGAACATCATAGGTATAGTAACGCACTTCTGTGAGAAATTTCTTCGATGTTGCCCCTGTGGAAATATCACAATGAAATAAAAATTTGGTGGGCGTTATCCAGCCAAGCGGAGTTTTGAAACATTCCTCAAGACCAATATCGAGTTTGACAACTCTTCCTGACGATGTTTTTATTAAAACCAAATCTGACGCATAAGGGTCTTCTACCTGCACGCTTTCTACCAACCATCTTGCATCAGGCGAAATATGTATCTGGGATTCCGGCTTCAAAATTTCAGGAACAAGAACACCACTGATTGCAATTCTCCGTTCCAAATGATTTAGGATAAGGATTTGCGTATCACGATAATAAAAACCATTTTCGCCGTCAGGCATCCAGTTTACAGGGCCATAGAAAGATTCGCCATCAGGAAATGGAATTGACTCAGTGAAACCACAGTTTTCGCCGCCAGGGACAAAACAATCTACTGCAACAAAGACTGCTGCAAAATGAAAAGGCGGCTCCAGCGATTGCAGAAGCAATAACACTTCATCGTAATACCTCGTGAATGCTTCCGGCGGAACTTGTAAAGCACCTCGCGGAGTATTTACGGGCACAGTTTGTTCATTGTTTGGTGTGGAGGAATCATTATTAACTTTTTCAAATTGCAAGTAAACAAATGCTCCCACTGCCACCAAGATCGCAGTGATGCTCAGGATAATTGAGATCTTAGTACGGTTCTTCATGGCTATCTCCTCTTTCGGATCAAAGAAATGTTTTTCCTGAGAACTGTACTCTGCTTGAGCAGATTGATCGCCTGTGGATCGCCATAGGTTTTCGTTTTGCTCCTGAGCTATGGATTTCCTTAGGTTATCTTCCGATAGTTGCAGAACTGCTTCTGTCCTGGAATTTACATCGAGCTTGACGTAAACATTTTTCAAATGAAATTCAACAGTGCTTTTGGAAATGTTCAATAGAAGAGCAATTTGCTTATTGCTCTTTCCCTGCAACAACAATTTGATGACTCCTTTTTCTCGTTCGGTAAACTGATTTGAGATTTTCATGAAAGTTGTATCGATTATAAACAACTACTGCAAGACTCTTACATTTCTCTTATCCCCACTTTCTTGACAAAACCTTAACTCCCGCATATAGTTAATCCCACTTAACTAAAAAGCAGGCTTAACTATGACCAAACCTACCCAATTTTCCAACACTCTGCGCGTCTGGATGGATACCTTCATGCACCGCTCCATGCGTGGATGGAGTCACTTCGCCAAAAGCACGGGATTGTCCATGCCGCAATTCAGCATTCTTATGCAATTGCATCATAAAGGTCCTTGCGGCATGTCCGAGATCAGCGAACGATTTGACGTTTCTGCCGCGGCCGCCAGTCAACTGGTGGATAAACTTGTCCACGCAGGTTATCTCGCACGCACCGAGGATCCCACTGACCGCCGCGCCAGGTTATTGGCCTTGAGCGATAAAGGCAAAGAATTGATCAATCAAGGCGCTGAAGAACGCCATCGCTGGATGGACGAACTCGCCGCCAAAATAAGTACGGAGGAACGTGCCAGGGTAACCGAGGCATTGGAGATTTTGATCAAAGCGGCGCACCAATTGGAAGAGAAATATTAATCTCTGCAAAATCTCTCCCACTTCTACATAATTCCTCTACATTCGCATGCTATTTTCAAATTGATTCTTTCACATGCTCAAGTCGCCAAGAGCAGGGAAAACTACCAATTACTTCAAAAAGGAACTCCATGCAAGCAGCCCTTACCCAACCCCAAATCCGCGCGCGCCGCGAAAGGACATCTTTCAAAGGTATCGGACGCGCAATCAAGTACCTGACACATTATGGCCGTCAGGCAGCTTTACCGTATGTATTCCTCGTCATTGCCACGCTTTCGCAGCTGGCGGTGCCGCGCATGATCCGCAATGTGATTGACGCGGTGACCAGCGGCTTTCTCGCAGACCAGGTCTTGCAGGCACTGGATAAGATCCCTGCGTCATTTACGAGCGCGGCGCTGCCGAAGATTCTCAATGCCTTGGGCTATGACTCCGCTACGACGCTGGACCAACTCAAGGTCACGCTTGAAGCGGATCTAAATAACGCTCCGCGTGCTTTGGTCACAGCCCTGGTCGCCATTGTCGTCTTCGCCCTCCTGCGCGGACTGTTCTCCTTCCTGCAGGCATTTTGGGCGGAGAAGAATTCGCAATCGGTTGCATATGATCTGCGAAACGATCTGTATGCAAAGATTCAGGAACTGTCGTTTGCATATCATGATAAAAATCAAACAGGTCAGCTGATGATCCGCGCGACGGATGATGTGGAAAAGGTGCGTGTGTTTATCGGCCAGGGTTTGCTGCAGCTTGTGGGCGCAGTGATCTTGTTGAGCGGCACCGTTATCATTTTGTTCTCGTCGAATGTTTCACTCGCGTGGACGGCCATGCCGATCCTGCCGGTTGCGATAATTTTGTTTGGCGTGTTTGCCAGTATCAGCCAGCCATTGTTTACGAAAGTGCAGCAAAAACTTTCGACGTTGAATACGGTCTTGCAGGAAAATCTTGCGGGCGTAAAAGTGATCAAGGCCTTCACGCGCGAAAAAGAACAGCAAGTAAAAGTCCGCAACGCCGCAGACGACACGATGAATCAATCCATCACGGTCTCGCGCTTGTTTACATTTTTGTTTCCACTGGTATTCTTGATTGCAAACCTCGGTCAGGC
>Ga0082335_1006222_pt1 | contig 15597 bp, 13 predicted proteins | sample Subgrocontami58m_FD_72375 | JGI IMG/M metagenome (GOLD analysis project Ga0082335, IMG submission 72375) | Subsurface groundwater microbial communities from S. Glens Falls, New York, USA - GMW37 contaminated, 5.8 m (SPADES assembly) (version 2) ... | reverse complement strand
GAACGATTGCTGTTTTGAAAGCGAATGGCTCTCTCAAGATGCTCAATCTTTTTGGACTCGATCATATTGGCTACATAGATGCGTACTACATCCCGCAAGGAGAAAAAGGCGAAGATGCGCCGCGTAGCGATGCTCGCTTCTATTATCTCAAAGACCATTTGGGCAACATCAAAGTCACAGTTGACCAAGGGGGCAATGTTGCGAGCTATGATGATTATGATCCGTTTGGGATGGGGCCGAGGGGCGGAGTGGAAATTGAGCGCATTGATACTCGCTTTGAGCTTTCGACCAAAGAGCGGGACGACGCACAAGACGACGAAGACAGAAACAGTGCCGACTATGATGTTGGGAGAGTAGCAAAGTTGGCGGGCACCGCAACAAGCGTTTCCCGCTTTTCATTTGATTCACACCTTATTTTTCTCTACACTCTCAAAGCAGAGAATCCTTCCACCATTACTTTTTTCTCTCGAGGAACTCTCATATCTCAAAACTTAGACGAATGCATCAAGTTTTTTTTGACAGGATGAACGGGATTAACAGGATTGAGACAGCAGGAAACAAAACCTCATCCCGTACATCCAGTTATCCTGTCAAAGATTTTTTGCTTTTACTGGTCGGTTTGAGGCGAAGCTTCGCTAGTTTAGCAGAAAACGTTTCTGTTCTTTCAGATGATGAGGTGAAGTCATGACAAAAGTCGGTCTTTCCTTTCTCGGTATTTTTCTCCTCCAACTTCAGCAAACGCTATTTGCTGCTCCGCCACATGTAGTCTCTGTAACTCCAACCTCGCAATCCCTTACTGCCACTCGAAACAACCCAATACTGATAACGTTTGATGTTGCCCTCGAGCCTGCATCTGTGAACGTATCTAACATCACGGTTTTTGGCAGATGGACTGGCGTTGTGAACGGAACCTTGCAGCTTGAAAATAGCAACACACGTATTCGCTTCGTTCCGTCAACGTTGTTTTCTTCAGGCGATATGGTGATGGTTACGCTTTCAAAAGGGATCAGAAGTCAATCTGGCGAGAATCTTGCCAAAGGATACTCATGGCTTTTCTGGATTCGTACTTCACCCGGCAACCTGAATCTAACAGAGGTGGGGCGTGTTCCTGTACGACGGCTGGGAGAACCGCATATTCAGACGTATGGCGCTCACGGCTGTGATTTGAACAAGGATGGTTTTTCGGATTTTTTTGTGCCTAATGAGATCTCAAATGATTGCCGCGTGTTCATGAACGATGGAGCAGGAAGCTATTCGAGCTTCACAGTCTATCCAATTCCCAATGGCTCACGCCCAAGCACCAACGAATCTGCTGACTTCAACGCAGATGGGAATCCGGATATAGCCGTAGGCAATTCCACGAGCGATAGCGTTACTGTTTTTCTTGGCAACGGTGGTGGTGGCTTTCTTTCGATCAGAAACTATCACGCTGCAAGCGGAATTCGGGGCTTGACCGTTGCGGACCTGGATGGAGACGGTGATGCGGATATTGTAACAGCAAATCGGACGGGCAACAATATTGCGATGTTGCTGAATAACGGTAACGGCACATTTGCTCCTCGAACAGTAATGGAGGCAAACGGGAACGCTGAAACTGCGTGTGCAGCCGCCGATGCGAACGATGATGGCATTCTCGACCTCTTCGTAGGAGCCTATGCAAGCAGCGAGATTATTCTTCTGCTTGGCAATGGTACCGGCGGCTTCACGTTTTCAAGCAAAGTCGGTGCAGGGGGCGGCGGACCGTGGATGATTGCTGTCGGTGATGTGAATGGCGATGGAAAAGTTGATGTTGTGTCAGCAAACTCGAACGGCAACAACACTGCTGTGATTTTTGGAAACGGACAGGGCGGCCTCTCTGCGGCTGTTACGTATCCAACAAGCGCCTTTCCCTTGGCAATCGATCTTGGCGACATAGACGGTGATGGTGACCTTGATTTAGTGCTAAGCAACTACTTAGGAAGGAATTGGAATGTGTTTGAGAATAACGGAAGCGGAATATTTATCAACAGGCGAACACTTGCAGCATCACAAGCCGGGTCGTGTGCAACGCTTCATGACCGTGACAATGATGGTGACCTTGATATGACAGGCATAGATGAGGAAGATGATTTGATTTTTCTTTTTCGAAACGGTCCGCCGAATTCAGTTCCACCAGTGGCTACGCCGCCGAACACGTTTGCTCTTCACCAAAACTACCCTAATCCATTTAATCCCGGGACAGAAATTCGTTTCGATGTTTCTTCACCGACGATCGTTTCGATCGGCATCTTCAATCTTCTCGGAGAGGAAATCAAGACTCTTGTCAATGAAGAGAAGTCCGTTGGATCATATTCCGTTCGCTGGGATGGAAGAAACAATCGGGGGGATGCAGTCGCGAGCGGTATCTACATTTACAAAATGGTTGCGAGAGCAGGTGAGCAAACTTCTTATATCGGAGTGAACAAGCTTGTTCTTCTCCGATGACTCCGTTCAATGACATTGGAACATGACTTAATCACTGATGTTACGCAAACCAATCAAACCCAAAAATTCTGTAGGGACATCGGCTTGCCGTGTCCCATCCGAGCGTTACATCTGCCTCGGTTTCTGTGCAGTTCAAGGTTAGGACGGGGCATGCCCACGTCCCTACAAAAATGAATAATGCGTCTTGCGTAACATCAGTTAATCACTCACCATTCTTCTCTTTCCTAATAACCCTTTCTCAATTGTAGGAAAGCTCGACACTTAGTCGGGCTTTCTGGTTATCGAAGTCCACCAAAATCTGTCAATTGAGCCACTTCCTCCTCATCCCTGATGGCACATAACGTGAACTGAATATTGTGGAATATTCCATCATGCCGGAGGTGCTATGCGGCTCATGCGAACAATTGCTTTCCGGCTCTTTCTCATTATTGCTTCCGTTCAGACAATTGTGCTGGGGGTGTTGGCGATCGCAACAGTCAACATCCAGCAATCGCACTTGATGGAGAACGTTGAGCTGAGTGCGCAGCGAGTGAGCGAAGTGATTGCACGCTCAACTCGCCACAGCATGTTGCTGAACAGGAAGGAAGATGTCCAGCAAATCATTGCATCGGTTGGTAATGAGCCGGGCATGGAAGGCATCCGCATCTACAACAAAGCTGGCGAAGTCATCTTTGCTACGGTCCCCTCCGATATTCATTCCAAGGTAGATGTCAATGCTGAAGCATGCGTGAGCTGTCATTCGAGTCAGCAGTTGGAAAATCCTCGTCCGCCGCAGCAGAAGCTTTCCCGCATCTTCCAAAAACCTAACAGCAATCGCGTCCTTGGTCTCATCACTCCCATTCCTAACGAAGCGCAGTGTTCAAGCGCTGACTGTCATGCGCATCCCTCAAGCAAAACAATCCTCGGCGTGCTCGATGTGAAGATGACGTTGGCACAGGTTGACCAACGACTAAACGAAAGCAAAGCGCAATTGTTGAAGCTCAGTGTTGTCGCAGCGCTGATGGTCGCACTTGCTTCGGGTTTATTCATCTGGCTCGTCATTAAGCGACCGGTACAAAAGCTTGTACTCGGAATGCAAATGATCTCGACGGGAAATCTTGCGCACCGGCTTGAAACGAATACCCATGACGAGTTTGGACTTTTAGGGAAAACATTCAACCGGATGTCTGAAGATTTAGAATTTGCGAGAAAAGAGCTCACGGCATGGTCGAACACTCTGGAGCAAAAAGTAAAGGAGAAAACTTCCGACCTCGAGAACGCTCATCGTCAATTGGTGAGAGTGGAGAAGATGGCGTCGCTCGGCAATCTTGCATCGAGCGTTGCACATGAGCTGAACAATCCGCTTGAAGGCATCTTGACGTTTGCGAAGCTCCTCATCAAGCGCATCAAGAAATCTTCTCTCAAGGAAGAAGAATCAAAAACCTATTGCGACGAGCTGCGGCTCGTTGCCGACGAGGCACAACGCTGCGGCAATATCGTCAAAAACCTGCTTGTCTTTTCCCGTCAACCAAGTGTTTCTTTGCAAACCGTTCGTCTCTCAACCATTGTCGAACGTTGCTCGTTGCTCATGACGCATCATGCAAAGATGCATGGAGTCGAATTGCGGACAAGCAATATCGAAGACGACACGCTTGAGTGTGACCCGAACCAACTCCAACAAGCACTACTCGCGCTGATTGTGAATGCAGTTGAGACCATGAGCGGAAATACAGAGAAAGCTGCAAGCGGTAAAGTGGAGATTATTGCTGAACATGCATCAACCGCCGACAACCTTGTGCTTCGCGTGACTGACAACGGCGTCGGCATGAGCGAAGAAGTGAAGGCACATATCTTTGAGCCGTTCTTCACGACAAAGTCTGAAGGGAAAGGTGTTGGGCTTGGGCTTTCCATCGTGTATGGAATTATCGAGCGGCATCATGGTCACATCGAGGTGGAATCGGAATTGGGCAAAGGAACAACGTTCAGAATTACTTTGCCGAGGAAACAACCGGAAAAGGCAGAGACGCGAACTATTACCACGTTATCGGAAGGAATCGGTCATGGACAAACATGAAATTGGAATCTTAGTTGTTGATGATGAGCTCATTGTGCGAGAATCGCTCACGAAATGGTTTCGTGAAGACGGATTCCGTACCGATGCAGCAGAGAACGCAGCCGCGGCATTACGCAAGCTGCAAAGTTCTTGCTGGGACATTATTCTTGTTGACATCAAGATGCCGGGTATGGATGGCATCGAGCTTCTTCAACGAATAAAAGAACTGAAGAATGATATCATCGTCATCATCATCACTGCATTTGCGAGCGTTGACACTGCAGTGAAAGCCTTAAAGCAAGGCGCTTATGATTACGTTACGAAGCCGATAGATCCTGACTATCTTGACCATCTCATAAGCAAAGCGTTGAACGAACGGAGTCTTGTTCGAGAAAACATAAAGCTAAAAGATGCTGTCAGTGAGTTATCCGAGAAGGATGTAATCATCGGCGAGTCGCCGGAGATGCAGAGGGTGATTGAGATGGTGAAGACTGTTGCACCGACGGACACAACGGTCATGATCCGTGGTGAAAGCGGAACAGGAAAAGAGCTGATTGCGCGAGCAATTCACAATCAAAGCCAGAGAAAATACTTTCCGATAGTAACAGTCAACTGCGGAGCGTTGACGGAAACGCTGCTCGAAAGCGAGCTGTTTGGCCACGAGAAAGGCGCATTCACCGGAGCGCAGTACCGTCGTAAAGGGAAGGTCGAGCTTGCCGACGGCGGCACGTTGTTTCTTGATGAGGTCGGAAATATCAGTCCGAAGACGCAGATGGATTTGTTGCGAGTTCTTGAGACGAAGCAATTTATGCGAGTTGGCGGTAGTGAAATAATTCACTCGGATTTCCGGGTGATTTGTGCGACGAACTGCGACCTCGAAGCAGCGGTGAGAGATGGAAGGTTCCGCGAAGATTTGTATTATCGTTTAAACGTGTTTTCCATTCCTCTGCCGCCGTTGCGTGCGCGCCGCGGCGACATTGCAAAGCTTGCCCATTACTTCTTGGAGCAGTATTCGAAAGCGATGGGGAAACCAAGACATGGCTTCACAGCGGAGGCTATGCACGCGCTCAAAGCATACGATTGGCCCGGCAATGTGCGCGAGTTGGAAAACGCCATTGAGCGCGCGATGGTAGTGAGCGACGGCCCGGTGATTGACAAACAGCATCTTCCCGTGCAAACCGTCTTGCCGGCAACAGCGGATGGGAAACGACTGGAAGATGTAGAACGAAGACACATCGAGCGGATTCTTCACGAAACAGGATGGAACATAAGTCGAAGCGCGAGTATTTTGGATATTGACCGCGTTACCTTGTATCACAAGATTGAAAAGTTTGGATTGAAGCGTCACCAATGAACTCAATCTATCTTCTTCCACTCAGCGGAGTGGAAAAGGAGTTGACGGAAGCGTTGGTACGACCACTGCAGAAAGCCTTTCATGCAGAGATTGCCGGGATGAACGCCGCAGTCGATATGCAATCGTTCTACGACGAGCAACGGCATCAGTACAACTCAACTGAAATCCTTCGGTACATGCGAGAACATTTTAGCAACAACCATCTGCGCAGCCCCACGCTAAGCCATAGCAAGGCGTATCTCGCTATTGCCGCGCAGGATTTGTTCATCCCAATCCTCACCTACGTATTCGGTGAGGCGGAACTGGATGGCGACATTGCCGTAGTCTCGTATTATCGCCTGCAAAACGAGCGTTACGGTCTGCCGCCCGATCGAACATTGCTTGTCGAGCGATTGCAGAAAGAAGCAATCCACGAGCTTGGTCATGCATTCGGACTTGTGCATTGCCAGACTCAAGCATGTGTGATGCACACTTCAACATACGTGGAAGATATTGATCTGAAAGGGATACCATTCTGTGATGTTTGTCTGAAAATTCTGCAGCGATCAAAAGGCAGGACTTGACTTCCTCACTCTATCTGCGTATGCTTTGCCAAGCGGCGTGAGGTTTGCCTTACTCTCCTTATCCTCTCCTTCTTTTATTAGACAAGGTTCTTTCGCCGGAGTGTTCTTCTTAGATAGCCAAAGGCTGCTATGGACTGTCAGATTGCTGCTGCTTTCCGCTTCCATTCTTCCTCCTCCGTAAGGAGTCTCGACGAGGCGAGTCGTCGTCCTTCGGACCACTATCGCGTCGGCGAACGAGAAATTCACAGACACTTTTCAATAACTCTTTTCGAGAACTACCATCTGGAGCATGAAAGGCTGGCGTCCTTGAAAACTGATTTGTATTCTTGTCCCGATACATATTGTGAATGCTGTTGCCGTCGCTAAAGAAGTACGGCCTTTTTGTCAACTAACAAAGGAGGTTTCCATGTACATGGCTCGTGAAGTGTTCCATTGCAAACCGGGAAAAGCAAAGGACCTGGTCGAGAAGTTCAAAAAGTTCTCTGAAGTTCTGAAAGATTTGGGCTACAAGCCTTCACGGATTTACACAGATGTCAGTGGTGAGAACTACTGGACTGTTGTGATGGAACAAGAGATTGAGAAGATAGATGATCTCGCAGAAATGTCTCGCAAGACCATGAGCGATCCGCGCATGGCTAAGGCAATGAAGAATTATCATGAACTCGTACTGAATGGTCGGCGAGAAATCTATAAGGTGGAGTAACGTATCATGCCAAAGTATCTGATTGAACGTGGAATCCCGGGGGCGAGTAAGTTGTCTCAACAAGAGTTGGCAGCCATTTCACAAAAGTCGTGTAATGTGCTCGACTCGATGGGACCAAAAATCCAATGGGTTCAAAGTTATGTTGCCGGAGACAAGATTTATTGTGTATATATTGCTCCCAACGAACAGATGGTGCGTGAACATGCCCGGCAAGGGGGTTTTCCGGCGGACGTAGTAGCAGAGGTCAAGCATATCATTGACCCAACGAGTGGCGGAGCGTGACCCTTGGTTAGCAATCTAAATTTGCAATTTAGTAACTGATGTTACGCATGCCGAGACAAAAAGCTTTGCCACAAAGGCTCGAAGGGCACAAAGCTTCACAAAGTTTTTGATTTTTTTCGTGAAACCTTTGTGTTCTTAGTGTCTTGGTGGCTAATTTCTCAACGCTGCGTAACAGCAGTTAGTAACTCATGTTACGCAGAACACGATTGATCCTTGTAGGGACGTGGGCTTGCCCCGTCCCAACGTTGCCATACTCGTGAACTGTTAACCGAACCGAGACCGAGCTTGGGCACAGATGGGACACGGCGAGCCGATGTCCCTACAGAGAGGATCACGGGAGTTGTTGCGTAACATCAGTTAGTAATCTATCCAACGCACTATATTCGACAGAACGCACTGTCTAAGTATCAAAACAGAAAACAAACAACGGAGGAGTACGATGAAATACAGTAAAGGGCTTCGGGGGATTATTATGTTGGTTGTCGTGATGTTCATTTCCATCAGTACGGCGTTGAGTCAGGCTGAGGCAACAAAAGAAATAAAAGCGCCCAAAGGTGCGCTTGATGGAATGACGTTCGTTGGCGAAGCGGGCGAGAAAGGGAAAAAAGCCGATACGAAAGACATCATCAAATTCAGGAAAGGAAAACTTCACTCCGAGGGTTGCGATGTCTATGGCTTCGACAAAGGGAAGTACACAACGACAAAAAGCGGAGATGCAATAATGTTCGAAGCCGAAACACTCAGCAAGAAAGAAGGCAAGATGCACTGGAAGGGTACGGTCAAGGGAGATATGATTGAAGCGAGCTACGTTTGGACCAAAGCGGGGCAATCATCCATTGAATATGTGTTCAAAGGAAAACTGAAAGCCAAAGAGAAGAAGTAAGCGCACCCCTTTGTTTGTCCTCTGTCAACCGTAGGGAGGTTCACGTAGTACTGCACTCTCCTAGCGTGGCTGAAAACCTTGAGAAAGAATTGAAACCGCAGAGGGCGCAGAGAACGCGGAGAAATCTTTTCAATAAAAATTCATTTTGAAGGCTTTTTCCCTCTGCGTAACAAGCCTGTAGAATCATGTTTTCTCAGCAAGATTTTCCAAGCCAAAGAGAAAAAGCGAAACCATCCCGCTTTGCGGGACACAGATTAGCGCAGATTAGTCGTCAAAGTAGGTGTTGAAAGCTGCTCGAATTGAACTCATAAAAAATAATCTGTGAATATCTGTGGTTCATTTTTTCTTTGGTTGCCTGCCCGCCGCTTCGCTTTGGCAGGCGGGCGGCTCTGCCGCGAATTGTGCTTCAACTTTTGCATCTGAGCAAAACTTTCTTAAGTTTGAAACTGTACCTCTACAAGCCAATCAGCAAATACACAACCGTGCTCAACGCCGATAAAGCTCTTCAAACTATTCTCAAAGAAACGAAGACTCTTTCAAGCGAGAAAGCGAAACTTCGTAACGCTCTCGGTCGAACGCTCGCAGAAGATATTGTCGCCGCTGAGAACATTCCTCCATTCGATAACAGTGCGATGGATGGGTTTGCAGTTCACTCCGCTGATGTAAAGAAGGCGTCGCAGAAAATCCCAATCACGCTCAGCGTTGCTGGCGAGTCGAGTGCAGGGAATGTCTTCGACAAAAAGCTGAATCAAGGTGAAGCTGTTCGCATTATGACTGGGGCGAAACTTCCCGACGGTGCCGATTGCATTGTTCCGATTGAGCTTGTGAAGATTGGCGACGAGCAGAAGGTTGAGTTTTCAGCGCCAAGCAAAGCCGGCGCGCACATTCGTCGAGCAGGAGAAGACTTCAAGAAAAAAGAAGTGGCGTTGAGCAAAGGCGAGCTGATTTCTCCTGCGCAGCTTGGTGTGCTTGCATCGTTCGGATATTCGAAAGTGCGAGTTGTTTGCAAGCCGAAGGTCAACATTCTTGCAACTGGCGATGAGCTTGTTGAAGTTGCCGACAAACTTTCTGAAGGACAGATTCGCAACAGCAGCTCGTATGCGCTTGCTGGATTCGTTGAACAGGCGGGCGGTGAAGCAACCTTGCTCGGTATTGTCCGTGACAAAAGGAAACGCATTCGGAAAGCAATCAAAGCCGGGCTTGATTGCGACGTCTTGCTTATTACAGGTGGAGTCTCGGTTGGCAAGTATGATTTGGTGAAAGATATCCTCGCTGATCTTGGTGTTGGGATAAAATTCTGGAAAGTCAACATCAAGCCCGGCAAGCCGCTTGTGTTTGGAAAGTTCAAAAAGACACTCGTATTTGGTTTGCCCGGTAATCCTGCTTCGACAAGCGTAACGTATCTACAATTTGTTCGTCCTGCAATCCACAAAATGCTCGGTCGGTTTTCTCCCGGACTATTGCGACTCTCTGCAATTCTTGACGAACCGATAACGAAGAACGACGGCAAGCGTCACTTCATTCGCGGAATCGCAACGACAAAGGGCGGCACTCTCCATGTTTGCACGACAGGCACACAAAGCTCAGGTGCGATGAGTTCGATCTCGAAGGCGAATTGTCTCATCATCATTCCGGAAAAAATTTCATCCCTAAAAAAAGGGAGTAAGGTTGAAGTGGAAATGCTCCCTTAGTCAATGGTCATTTGTCATTAGCAATTCAATACTCAAACCCACTGCTGTCCGAAACAATTATTGGCAACGAAGAAATGCTCAAAACCGTTTTCCTTGTGTGGTTTTGGGAGTGAATGTAAAAAGTGGGTTTGTCCGAAGGACTTCGGAGTATTCTTGGTGAAAGTACATTCAACTCCGCTACGACCTCGTAGAGGAGTTCAATTGTGACGGCATTTTGGACAAGTGTGACTCAAACCTTTAGCTCAAACCACGTTTCCTCGACTCGAAACTCATAGCCCGAAACTTGTTCATGCGCGACGTCAGCTCAAAACCAAATACTTTACGTACCGCAAAAGCATCCGCAATACTCCGCTGTTCTCCAAACACAATTGAAGCAATCAAGTCCGGCAGCGTGCCGAAAGCTGACCCTCTTGTCGTCGCAAGAGTTGCCGGTATTCAATCTGCGAAAAATACGAGTCTTCTTATCCCTTACTGTCATCAAGTCCCGCTGGATTTTGTTGGCGTCGAGATTGAGCTGAAGGAGAACTCGATTCGCGTTCAGACAGAAGTCAAAGCTGTTTGGAAAACCGGTGTGGAGATGGAAGCATTAGCCGCGGCGAGTGCTACAGTCCTAACGCTCTACGACATGCTGAAGATAATTGATGAGACGATGGAAATCGGCTCAGTGAAGCTGCTGGAAAAGAAAGGCGGTAAATCGGATTTCAAAGCAAGAGACTTACAGTTGCTTCGCGTTGCGGTGCTCGTTTTGTCAGATAAGGCTTCACGCGGTGAGAGAGAGGATTTGTCCGGCAAAGCTATCAAGCAGCGATTAGAGTCTTTCGGTGTATCACTCCTCGAATTCAAAATTCTTCCCGATGAACAGACGCAACTGCGCGGCGAGCTTCTTCGCTTGTGCGACGAGGTGAACATTGATTTGGTAATTACGACGGGGGGAACGGGCTTAAGTCCACGAGATGTAACCCCGGAAGCGACTGATGCAATTCTTGATCGGACTCTTCCGGGAGTGAGCGAGCGATTGCGCTCGTATGGTCAGGAAAGGAACAGGTTCGCGATGTTATCGAGAGAAATTGCCGGAGTGCGAGGAAGAACAATAATCGTGAATCTTCCTGGCTCGTTGAATGCAGTGAACGAATCAATGGATGTGTTGTTCCCCTGGCTCTTTCACTCGTTCAATATGATGAGAGGTGAAGAGCATTAGCCCGAAGGAATGGAGCATTGGAGTGTTGGAGTGTTGGAGTATTGGATCGATGTGTTTGCACTCGCTCTCCATTACTCCATTACTCCATCCCACCGCTGCTTGCTGTTTCAACAGGAGTTGCTTCGTTGATTTTCTGACTCGCTTCTGCAAGACCGGTCAACTTCGCAATTACATCAACAGGCTGCGGCGGCACGCCATCCACCATCGTCATAGACTCCTGTACAATCTTCTGCGTTTGATATGCTTTGATGTCGTTGATGGTAGTGTGAACTCGCTGCAGAGCAGTATCAATCCTATCTAACCAGCCGACAGTTTCAGAATCGCCTTCATGTTTTCGATGAAGATTTTGTGAACTAACAGAAATGATAGCGAGCGGGTTGTTGATGTTATCCTGAAGGAGAGAAGTCATTTCGTCGAGTACCTGAAGCTTCGTCCGCTGTCTGTCAAACTCTAACTGAACTTTTTGTCTGTATTCTTCCTGCTCACGCGTTTGCTTTCTGTACTTCTGCAACTGAATCACGACTACAGCAATTACCCAGAGCAAAATCATCGAGTCGAATTGCAGGATAAAGTCGAAGAAGCCGGTTGTTGATTCGCGGCTTCTCAGGAAGTTGAACGTGCTGAGCAGGAAGTAGAGATAGATGACAACTCCGGAAACGATGATGGAGTATTTGTCGATGAAGACAAGAAACTTCGTCCATGCGTTCGACATGTACGGTTCGTATTTCCCCCCTTTTTTGAATTGCTCCAACAACTCGGTCTTCATTGCACTGCCTTGTAAGGGTGAAGGTTTGATAAGGTTGGATGAATATAGTAACGGAGAAATGAAGAAACAAATCGACGGCGCTTTCTGCCGTCGCTCTGAGGAGCGTTGTTTGCGACGAAGAGTCCAATCAAGGAATTGCAGTCATTCTAAGGAGCGTTTTGTGCGATGAAGAATCCATCCCTCTGCCGTCGCTCTGAGGAACGTTCTTCGCGACGAAGGACCACTTTACTGACTGATGTTACGCAACGTTGGTATTTTCTCAGGATGTCAATGCCCTCACCCTAAATGAGGGTGTCCAAAAAGAACTTCGGCGTTCGAGATTCCTTGTTCAATATTCGATATTCAAAGAAAATTTCGAATATCGAACACCGAATAATGAATGACAAAGTCCTTTTTGGACAGCCTCACTTAGTTGATATCCACGCTCAATCCTCCCCTCTACGACCTCTCTACGAGACCGTAGGTCGTAGAGGGGATGAGGGGCAATAACAAAAACAATACAATCTTTTCGTTTTGCGTAACATCAGTTACCGAATCACGATCATCATCGTCAGCCTGAGTAACGCCGGCGCTGTTTGTCTGGGGAGTCGAAGGCTGTCAAGCGCGGAACTTGCTTCGATTACCTCCGCTTTGGTAGTGCTCGTGAGTCGGTTGGTCAGCCTGACGGAGGTCTACTTTGCAGGCTTTGTTTGCAGTTGTGTATTCCACCCGGCAGGAAGCTTGTAGGCAATACGTTGGTTCTGAAGATTCAAAATGAGAGAATCGTTGCGTAGCGTTTCGATTGTCGCATTTGCCAATTCGTTCTCGTCCAGAAGCGAATCGAGATACAGCGTCATCTGTGTCTTGCCGCCTATGCGTTCGACTTTGGTTAGCACTTTCGCGTTGTTGAGTTGTTGCAATCTTTGTTGTGTTGGGGGAAGAGAGAGCGAGTTCTGTTGATTTAATGAATACAGAGTGCTGCTGACATTCCGGGCTTGCATGGCTCCTGCTTGTGTTCTATAAACGGATTGCTTTTTTGTGTTTGAATCAGCTTTGTACATTGCTCCGGGAGCGGCCTGTCTCTCTTCAGTTTTTGCTTTATCTCTGAAATCATCTTTCTCATTTGGTAGTATTGTTCCTTCAAGCCAAATGCTTTCAGATTCGCCTGGAGCAATCGTAACAGCTTCCATGGCTACTTGATCCGCTTGCACAATTTGAGGTTGATTGGCTGCAATTGCTCCAGCACCGGACGCAACGTTTCCCGTTTTGGACAGAGATTCTGCGAAAGGCTCATGTGTGGATTCCTTTGAACGTGTAATCGCTACTCGTGAGCGCTCTTCCCTACGATTTGCTTCTTGGGTTTTCTCGTGTGTGACAGACGGCGGTGACGAAGGCGATTGTTGGTCCACGCGTTTTTCAACGATAGAGGGCTGCTCGACTTCCTTGTCATTGTTAACAGTTGAAGGTTGCGGAGCAAACACCATGTTTCCATTTTCTTGCGGGTTTTGAAATTCGAGCCAGCGATTGTAAATGCCCACGCTAATGATGATGAGAACGACAGCCGCCGCACTAAGAATTTGTACCCACGGAGTTTGCTTCTCAGGTCTACGACCTCGTAGAGGAAGATTGGCGACCTTCCTGCTCAGCTCAGCCTTGAGCTGCTCACGCCCACCGCGACGGATGCCTGCGACAAGCACGCCCTCAGCGCGCACAGCACGCTTGCATACTTCACAAATGCGAAGATGGTCCTCAAGCTCGTTTCGTTCTTCCGGGTTCAAACGGTTCAGAACGAAGCGCTCGATCAACCCGGCATCGTCAGTCCAATGTTTTTCTTCCAGCTCTTTCACAGTCTATTTGTCAATAACTTTTGTAGCGATTTCTTGCATTGATATTTTTTTGATTTTGCGGTCGCGGCATTGGCAAACCCCAACCGCTTTGCAATTTCTTCCATGGATTCTTCTTCCCAATAAAAAAGAATGAGAAGCGTCTTGCATGGCTCGCCGAGTTGTGCTAACGCTTCTTTCACAAGAGCTGCCTCTTCGCTCTCCACCATAATGTCGAGTGCAGAAGAGGCTTCTATTCGTCCTGTATATTGTTCAATATCTGCCGGAGATTCTCGCCGCATCCGTGCGAGTCGGCGCAGCCACATGTTCTTCACCGTTGCATAGATGAACGTACTCAGCCGGGCGTTGTGCTCAAAACGATTTGCTCTGACACGCTCCCATAAAACAATGACCGCTTCCTGCAAAAGGTCCTCGGCATCGTCTTCTGTTCCGTTGTTGTGCGTGATGAATGCTCGAATCGGTTTCCGGTTCGCCTCATACAGCATCACGAGTCCTTCGTCATTCCCCGTGCGAATCAGGTCGAGAATCTTTGCGTCGGTGTTCAGAAAAAAGAGGGACGCTGTCATTTACCTTTCAATCGTTAATGTCATTAACTTGCGTAAGGTGAATGGTTAAAGATAACAAATTTCGTGTGACTTTCTAAACCCTGAGCGGAGCGAAGGGTCTCAATGGTGAAGGCAAAAGGAAAAAGTGAAAAGGCAAAAATGAGAAGCGTGAATTTAGAGGCCAGAAGCCAGAGAACCAGAAATCAGAAGTCAGAAGGCAGAGGTCAGAGATCAGAAGTCAGATGTCAGATGTCAGATGATAGGCGAACTCGATACTCGTAACATAGAACAATCACACCAATCAATTAACCAAAGGAAAAAAATCATGACAAAACAACTCTGTGTTTCTTTGCTCGCACTGGTCACGTCGGGCATCTTCGCGCAACCAAAGGCGGCGGGTGAGCGAACATCCGTTGACCTCACCATCTACAATCAAAACCTCTCGCTCATTCGTGAGGAGCGAACGTTCAATCTCTCCAAAGGAATAAGCACCGTAGTCGTTCCCGACATTCCTTCAACGATTGATGGAACGTCTGTTCACTTTGTCAGCCTCACGGATGCTTCAGCAGTCAAAGTATTAGAGCAAAACTATCAGTTCGATTTGGTGAGCCAGGGGAAGCTGATGGAAAAATACCTCGGCAAACAAATCGAGTTCATTCGTCTCGACGAAGCGACGAAGAAAGAGTATTCGGTCTCCGGAAAATTACTTGCGTCAGGCTTTCCGACGAGCTACGGAAACGTTTCGTACAGCGGTGGGATGATTGCCGAAATCAACGGCAAGATTGAAATCAATCCAGCGGGAAGAGTTGTGTTGCCGAGCTTGCCCGAAGGTTTGATTCTGAAGCCTCAGCTTGAATGGCTTGTCTCGAATTCAAAAGAAGGTAATCACAAAACTGAGTTGAGTTATCTCGCAGGGCAGCTTTCTTGGTCGTGCAACTATGTTGCCGTGCTTGACAAGAGTGACTCGAAGCTCGACATGATCGGTTGGGTAACGCTGACAAATAACTCAGGCACAACATTCAAGAATGCCGGACTGAAGTTGGTTGCCGGTGATGTAAACATTGTGCGAGAGCAGTTTCGGCAAGAGGGTGTAATGATGAAGAGTATGGCAATGGCTGATGCAGCGCAGCCGCAGTTCAAGCAAACGGATTTGTTTGAGTACAAGCTGTATTCACTCCAGCGCAAAACAAATTTGGCAAATAACGAGACGAAACAAATCGAGCTTACGTCTGGAAAGAATGTGAGCTCGAAGAAGGTTTTCATCTACGACGGACTTGCAAACGAAGGGCGTGAT
>Ga0082335_1006216_pt1 | contig 15608 bp, 13 predicted proteins | sample Subgrocontami58m_FD_72375 | JGI IMG/M metagenome (GOLD analysis project Ga0082335, IMG submission 72375) | Subsurface groundwater microbial communities from S. Glens Falls, New York, USA - GMW37 contaminated, 5.8 m (SPADES assembly) (version 2) ... | reverse complement strand
CCCCGCCCCCCCCGGGGCGCCCGGCGCCCTGCGCGCCCGGCCCAACACCCCCCGCCGCTATCTGGCCGAGCTGGAGCGCCGGGAGCGGGAGCGCACCGGCATCAAGAGCCTCAAGGTAGGCTACAACCAGGTCTTCGGCTACTATCTGGAGGTCTCCAGCCCCAACCTGCGCCTGGTGCCCCCCGACTACATACGCAAGCAGACCTTGGTCAACGGGGAGCGCTTCTACACCCCGGAGCTGAAGGAGTACGAGGGGCGCATCCTCCACGCCCAGGAGCGCCTGGAGGAGCTGGAGGCGCAGCTCTTCCGGGAGCTATGCCAGCGGGTCGCCCAGCACGCCGACTCCCTGCGGGCCGCGGCGGCAGCCGTCGCCCAGACCGACGTCTTCACGGGGCTGGCCGAGGCCGCCTCCCGCTACGACTACGTACGGCCCGTCCTCGACCAAGGAGACACCCTCGCCATCATCGCGGGACGCCACCCGGTAGTCGAGAGGGCGTTGGCCGACCCCTTCGTGCCTAACGACTGCTGTCTGAGCAACCGCGAGGCCCAGGTGGTGGTCTTGACCGGGCCCAACATGGCGGGGAAGTCCACCTACCTGCGCCAGGTCGCCCTCATCGTCCTGATGGCCCAGATCGGCTCCTTCGTCCCCGCCCAGGCGGCTCGCGTCGGGCTGGTGGACCGCATCTTCACCCGGGTGGGGGCCCAGGACGACCTGGCGGCGGGCCAGTCCACCTTCATGGTGGAGATGCTGGAGACCGCCAACATCCTGAACCACGCCACTCCCCGCTCCCTCCTCATCCTGGACGAGATCGGCCGCGGCACCAGCACTTACGACGGGCTGGCCATCGCGCGGGCGGTGCTGGAGTTCATCCACAGCCATCCCCGGCTGGGGGCCAAGACCCTGTTCGCCACCCACTATCAGGAGCTGACCGCGCTGGCGCAGGTGCTGCCACGGGTCCGCAACTTCAACCTGGCGGTGACGGAGGAGGGCGGGCGGGTGGTCTTCCTGCGCCAGATCGTGCCCGGCGGCGCCGACAAGTCCTACGGCATCCACGTGGCCCAGCTGGCGGGGCTGCCGCGCCCCGTTGTCCGCCGCGCCCAGGAGGTGCTGGCCGAGCTGGAGGGCACCGCCGCCAGGGAGGGAATACCGCCGACGCGGGCGCGGGCCGCCAGGCAGGCCGCCGGAGAGGCCCTGGCGGCGCAGCTCCCGCTGCTGGCGGAGCCCTCGCCCGTGGAGCAGGCGCTGGCCCAACTCGACCTGGACGGCCTCACCCCTCTAGAGGCCCTCACCGCGCTCTACGAACTGAAGGGCAAGCTCGACGCCCGCCCCTAGCGCCTTTCCCTGCCGGGGGCGTTGCGCAAAAAGTCTCATTCCTTCAATTTGCCTCTGCCCTTTTATGCAAAGCCGGGGAAGGTTAGGATGGGGGCCTCTGCTACAATGGCGTAACAAAACGCCATGGCTATCCGCATCCTTTCACCAGAGGTCAGCGCCAAGATCGCCGCCGGGGAGGTCATCGAACGCCCCGCCGCGGTGGCGAAGGAGCTGATTGAGAACGCCCTGGACGCCGGCGCCACCCGCATCACCGTCGAGGCGGCGGGCGGCGGGGTGCGGCTGCTGCGGGTGAGCGACGACGGCTGCGGCATCCCGCCCGAGGAGCTGGAGACCGCCTTCGAGCGCCACGCCACCAGCAAGCTGGCCTGCTTGGAGGACCTGGAGCGGGTGAGCACCCTGGGCTTTCGGGGGGAGGCCCTGCCCAGCATCGCGGCCGTGGCCGACGTCACCCTGGTGACCAGGCCCCCCGACCATACGGCCGGGGCCTACATCCATTTCCTGCACGGGCGGCTGGCGGGCCGGGGCGGCCGGGGCTGCCCCCCGGGGACCACGGTGACGGTACGCGACCTGTTCCAGTCGCTGCCCGCCCGGCTGAAGTTCCTCAAGAGCAGCGCCACCGAGGAGAGGCAGCTCGCACACCTGGTGAGCAACCTGGCCCTGGCCCGGCCGGCGGTCGCCTTCACCCTGGTGATAGAGGGCAGAACGGCCCTCCGTTCACCGGGCACGGGGGAATTGCGCGACGCGGCCGCCGCGGTCTATGGACACCAGCTGGCCTCCGGCCTGCTGCCCGTGGGAAGCGGCGCGCCGCCGGGCGATGGGCAGCAAGCCCAGGTGAGGGGCCTGGTGAGCCCTCCGGTCGTGGGGCACGCCAGCCGGGCCCAGCTCAGTTTCTTCGTGAACGGTCGCTGGGTGCAGAGCCGGGCCCTGGGCTTCGCCTTGGAGGAGGCCTACCGCGGTATGCTCATGTCAGGCCGCCACCCCCTCGCCATCATCCTGCTGACCGTGCCCGCCGAGGAGGTGGACGTGAACGTCCACCCCACCAAAGCCCAGGTAAGGTTCCGGGACGAGCGCGCCGTGGCGGCGGCGGTCCACCAGGAGGTCAAGCGTGCCCTGGCCTCCCTGGCTCCGGTGCCGACGCTCTCCCGCGAAGCCGCGTCCGTCGAGGCCCCTTTCATTGAGGCCTCATTGGAGCGGCCCACGATCACGCTGCCCCTGCCCATGCCCCAGGATTTACCTGGTAGCGGACCTCGTAGCGGGGGCCAGCTTCCCGACGCCGGCGCGCAGCGTCCGGCGGCCAGCCCCGGGGCGCCGGACGGCAGGCTGCCCGCCCTGCGAGTCCTGGGCCAGGTCGCCGAGACCTACATCGTCGCCGAGGGTCCCGACGGAATGTACCTGGTGGACCAGCACGCGGCCCACGAGCGGCTGCTGTACAACCAGCTCCGGGAGGAACGCCGCGGCCAGAGCATCCAACCCCAGGCGCTCCTGGAGTCGGTGGCGGTGGAACTTTCGCCCCGACAGGCGCGTATTCTAGAGGAGCAAGCCCAAAACCTGGCCCAGAGCGGGTTCCTCCTGGAGGCCTTCGGACCCGGCAGCTGTCTGCTGCGGGGCGTGCCCGCACCCCTCCGCGCCAGGGACCCCGCCCAGGCGTTGCGCGAGGTGCTGGATTTCTTGGACCGGGAGGAGGCGCTGGCAAGCTGGGAAGAGCGCCTGGCCGCGGCCATCGCCTGCCACGGCGCTGTGCGGGCCGGCCAGCGCCTGAGCGCTGAAGAAATGCGCGATCTGTTGGGGCGACTGGAGGTGGCCAGCGCCGCCCGCACCTGTCCTCACGGCCGCCCGACGCTAGTCCACATCGCGGCCAGCCAACTGGAGCGGGAGTTCGGACGGCGGGGTTGAGGTCGCCCGTGCCGTCTACTCTAACCCGCCGTATACTCTAAAGGAGTGCCGAGAGGATGTCGTCGCTAAGGCTTATGACGCTGGCGGTAGCCGCCGCGCTCCTCCTGACGCTGGCCGGGCGCGTCTCTCCCCCTGTCGTCCTGGCCCAGGGGGCTGGCCCCATCCGGATCACCAGCACCGCGGTGGAGAGTCGCTTCCCCGAGGGCGCGCTGTTCAAGCTCCAGGCCCAGAGCTCCAGCCCCATCGTGGAGGTGGTGCTGACCTACCAGATCGTCGGCGTGCCCATCAGCACCTTCGCCTACCCTACATTTCAAAAAGGGACCTCCATCAGCGCCGAGCACTTCCTCAAAACAGCAGGAGCGGCCGGCACGGAGGGAGGGAGCAACTATCAGCCTCCGGGCACCGAGATTGTCTACAGCTACCGGCTGCGCGACGAGGCCGGCAACACCCTGGAGACCAGCCCGGAGCCCTTCGTCTACATGGACCCTCGCTTCACCTGGCGGGAGCTGGAGGGTGGGGCTGGTCTCCTCAAAGTCCTCTACTACGGTCCCATCCAGTCCCGAGCCCAGACCATCCTCAAGGCCATGGAGGAGACCCAGGTGAAGATGGGGGAGGTGCTGGGGACGAAGCTGGCCCGGCCAGTGCGCATCGTCATCTACAACAACGTCAGGGATATGGGGGCGGCGCTGCCCTTTGTGAGCCAGGGCACCCGCAGCGGCCTCATCACCGAGGGGCAGGCCTCCTTCAACCAGCGGGTCGTGCTGGTCCTCGCCGACGACACCTTCGTCCGCGGGGTAGCCTCCCACGAGTTCACCCACATCCTGCTCTACGAGGCCGCCGACCCCGTCGGCTCCCGGCTGCCGTCTTGGGTACACGAGGGCGTGGCGGAGTACGGCAACCTGGAGTCCAGTGGCGTGTACGACCAGTACTTGCAGGAGGGCATCTGGCAGAACATCCTCTTCCCGCTCCGCTCACTGGGACGCACCGGCACCCCCGACGAGGTCATCCTCTTCTACGGCCAGTCCCGCAGCGTCATACGCTACCTCATCGACCGCTACGGGGCCGCTAAGTTCCGCGACTTCCTCACCGCCTTCAAGCAGGCCCCCAACTTGGACGCCACGCTGCAACGGGTCTACGGCTTCAACCTGGACGAACTGGATGGTCTGTGGCGGGTATCGGTGGGGGCAGCGCCGCCGCCGCCGACGCCCACCCCCAGGCCCTCGCCCACCCCGGGTGTGATGCCAACGCTGCCGCCCCTGGGATTCCAACCCACGGCCGTCCCCGGCGGCGCCGCGCCCACGGCGACCGCGGCCCAGACTCCCACGCCCCCGATTTCCACGGATAGCCCGCAGGGCGCCACGGAGGCTCCCCCAGAACGCCGCGGTGGCGGCTTCTCATGCCAGCCCACCCAGGGGCCTTTCACCCTGGACGGCGGCTGGTTGCTGATGCTCGCGGCGCCAGCGTTCTACGCCGCGTGGCGAAAGCCCCGAGGGCTCCGCCGACTACTCCGAGGGCTTTGGCCCTGGCGGCGCTAGGGGATAGCTCACCCCCACTATCTATTGTGATGCGGCTACCGAGTTGCCAGGGCTTTCCCGTTGACGCCGTCGGAGTCGAACACTAAAATACAGCCAGGCTAGGGCCTGCGCTGGGCGCAGGCATTTTTGTACAGTGGGCCTGAGTCCACCAGGCGCCAGAGGAGAACGGAGCGCCCCGCAAATGCCAGGCAGTGATTTTGCCCTCTGGGCGGTGAATGCATGAAGGAGACCCCTCCCACCGCCACCGTGGTGGAGCGGAAAGAGGTCACCCACGACCTCTTCATATTGAAACTGGCGCCTTCCATCCCCTTCACCTTCACGGCAGGCCAGTATTGCACCCTCGGCCTCGATGGCATCGAACGGCCCTATTCCATCGTGTCCGCCCCGCAGGAATCCACCCTCGAGCTGTTCATCGAGATGGTGCCCGACGGCGCCCTCACGCCGCGCCTACACCGGCTTTGTGTAGGCGATCAGGTGAACCTGCGGCCCAAAGCCAAAGGGGTCTTTACCCTGGACGAGCACTTCCGCACTCACCTCATGGTGGCAACGGTCACGGGGGTCGCGCCCTACGTCAGCATCCTGCGCTCCTACCTGCGCCAGAACCTCCACGGCCACCGCTTCTTCATCCTGGACGGGGCCTCCTACCAGGACGAGCTCGCCTACACCGCCGAGCTGCGGGGCATGGGTCAGACCACCCCCACGGTCCTCTATCTGCCCTCGGTGAGCCGGCCGGCGGATGCCCGCAACCGGGGCTGGATGGATGGGACGGGACGGGTGGTGCAATGGGTGGAGCCCATCCTCACCCGCCACGGCCTGAAGCCGGAGGATACGATGGTCTACGCCTGCGGCCACCCGGGCATGGTCGCCACTATCAAGGAGAACCTGGGCGCGCAGGGCTTCAAGGTGAAGGAAGAGCGGTTCTGGCGCGAGCAGGCGGGGCCGTAACAGAAAAACGGGAGCTCTAGGCTCCCGTTTTCGAAGCGCCGGGCAGACCAGCGGGTCAGGCGGCCTTGGGGGCCACGGCCCGGTCCTCTAGCCGCTTGATGGCGGTCCGGACTCGGGTCAGATGCTTGAAGATATTCTCGGCCGGCCCGAAGTTGCCCCCGATCTCCCGGGCAAAGCGGAGCTGCACCTTGTACTCGTCGTGGAGCAACTCTTCCAGGGCGCCCAGCCTGACGACATCGTTCCAGAGCTCCATGGCAACCTCCCTAAGCACAAGTCCCAACTTGCACTTTAGCTAGGTCAGCCCCTTTTGTCAAGCCCGCGCTCGCCTCTCCACACCTCTAACGGCGCGCCCGCGCCGCGGCCAGGGGGGGCTTGGCCGGTGCGCCCGTCCGGCTCCAGTACAGCCCGCCCACCACGATGTAGGTACGGGTGGACTCAACCCCGGCGAGGCCATGGACCCCCTCTATCACCAGGCGGTCCAACTCCTCCTGGTCGGCCACCTCGACCTTGGCAACGATGTCGGTCTCGCCGTAGACCACAGCCGCTTCCGCGATGGCGGGGAAGGCGCGGAGCTGCTCCACGACCTGGTCGGCGATAGTCCCCGGCACCTTGATAAGAAGGTAGGCACGCACCTTGGCTCCTTTCCGAGTGGACTGCGGGCGCCGGAAACGCTCGTCGGCTTTCCACAGCGCCGGGATGGCGGTGAGCCCCGCCTGCCGAAGCAGAGAGACCAGGAGGGGGTACAGGTGGTCCTCCTCGGCTGTCCGCCAGCGCGCCAGGACGTCGAAGCTGCCGCCGTAGACCACAGCGGCCTCCTCCACCTCCTCCTGCTGGCGCAACAGCCCAAGCACCAGGCGGCGACGCTCCTCCGGTACCGCCAGGGCCACGTAAGTCACCACCTCGGCCTCCCGCGTGGCCAGACGATAGGCATGCTGGAGGGAGAATCCGCGCTGATAGTAGCGCCAGAGAGCGCGCAGCCGCTGCAGGTCCGTCGCCGAGTAGTCGCGGCGGGCGATGCGCGCCTTGGGCACCTTCTGCGGCTGGATGTACCCCAGGCTCTCCAGGTAGTACACCAGGCGCTTGGGGAGCCCCGGCACCGCCGCCAGCACCTCCTTCAGCTCCAAGGCGCCTCCCGCAAGTCCAAGTCCACCCCTGGCCTTACTATAGCGCTCAGACTCGCCCCCTGGCGACCCTCTCAGTACGTGTCCGGGGCCCGTTAGCGCGTCTTGGGGTTGAAGACGTCGGCCAGGGCATCGCCCAGGAGATTGAAGGCGAAGAGCAGCAGAAAGATGACCCCGATGGGGAACAGGATCAAGTGGGGGTACTGGCGCAGCAGGCTCAGGTTGCCGATGCCGAAGCCCTCGGCCACCATCGCCCCCAGGCTGGGCACCGGCGGCTGCACGCCGATGCCCAGGAAGCTCAAGATGAACTCGCTCCCCGCGGCGCCTCCCAGGCCCAGGGTGATCACCACGATGATAAGCCCAGAGATGTTGGGCAACAGGTGGCTGAAGAGGATGCGGCTGGTCGGCGCCCCCAGGGCGCGGGCGGCGTCCACGAACTCCGCCGAGCGCAGGGAGAGCACCTGGCCCCGCACCAGGCGCGCCATGCCGAACCAGCTGAAGGCCGCCACCGCCAGGGCGATGACGAAGTAGTCCACGATACCCGTCTGCACCAGGCCCCGAAACCCAAAGGAGTCCTCGATCCCCCGCACGAAGTCCAGAATGCGCGGCCGCATGGTGGCCGCCAGCAGGATTAAGAGCAGTATCTCCGGGAAGGCGGCGGAGACCTCGCCCGTGCGCATGATCAGGGAGTCCACCCTCTTCCCGAAATAGCCGCTGACCAGCCCCAGGGCCACGCCCATGAAGAGGGCCCCACTGACGACCGAGGCCACGCTGACGATCACGGTGGTGCGCAGCCCGTAGATCACGCGGCTGAGCAGGTCGCGCCCCAGCCGGTCGGTCCCGAAGGGGTGCTCCAGCGAAGGGCCCCGGCGCGTCTGGGTCAGGTCCTGGGTGGAGTAGTCGTAGGGAGCGATGAGAGGGGCGAAGATGCCGGACGTATAGATGCCGATGATGACGACCAAGGAGGCCAGGGCGACCTTCTTGCCCAGCAGCCGGTGCCAGGCCCGGGACCAGTGCCCCTGGGCCGGCCGTCGCCGGGCCACCTCCGCCGGGTTTTGCACTGGCTCGACCATGATCAGTAGCGGATGCGGGGGTCAAGAAAGGTGTAGGCCACGTCGATCAGCAGGTTCGCCAGCACGAAGGTGGCGGCGCCGATGATAGTGATACCCATGATCACTGGGTAATCGCGGTTGAAGATGGACTCGAAGGCCAGGCGCCCGATGCCGGGTATGCCGAAGATTGTCTCGCCGATGATGGTGCCCCCGATCAGCCCCGCCACGGAGAACCCCAGCATAGTCAGCACCGGCAGGAAGGCGTTGCGGGCTACGTGACGCCGGCTGATGATCCCGGGCGTCAGCCCCTTGGCGTAGGCCGTCCTCACATAGTCCTGGCTCAGCACCTCCAGGGTGCTGGTGCGCATCACCCGGACGATGAGGGCGAGCCCGGGCACGGCGATGGCCACCGCTGGGATGATGATCCTGGTGTCAAAGAGCCCGCCCCACCCGGCGCTGGGCACGAGCTTCAAAAGGACTACGAAGACCAGCAGGAAGAGGGGCCCCGTGATGAGCACCGGCAGGGAGGAGATGAACACAATGCCCGTCACGATGGCGGGGTCCAACCAGCGCCCCTGGAAGCGCGCCGCCGCCATCCCCAGGGGGATTCCGATAGCCACCACCAGCAGCAGGGCGGCCAGGTTCAATTGGGCGGAGACCCACATCCGGGGCAGGATCAGCTCCAGCACCGTGCGTCCCTGATAGCGATAGCTGTCGCCGAAGTCCCCCCGCACCACCCCTCCCACATAGTCGGCGAACTGGACCACGAAGGGGCGGTCCAGCCCCATCTGGGTGCGCAGCCGCGCCACGGCCTCGGGGTTAGCCTTGGTCCCCAGCCGCACCTCCACGGGGTCGCCGGGCCCGTAGGTGCCCAGCACGAAGGTGATGAAAATAACTATGACCAGCAGCACCGGCAGCCAGAGCAACCGGCGGACGACGTAAGCCGTCACGGCGCTGCCGCCAGCCGGGGCACCGGCAGGAACACGTCTCTACTCACGGCCGCTCGATGGAGACGTCCTTCAGCTTGGGGACGATCAAGCGCGTGAGCTTGTAGCCCTTGATGTAGGACTTGATGAGCACGAAGCGCTCGCCGGTGTACCAGAGCGGGATCCAAGCGGCGTCCTCCACCACCGTCTGCTCGGCGTCCTGGTAGAGCTTGATGCGCTTGTCGCTATCCTGCTCGACGCGGGCCAGCTCCAGGAGACGGTCCACCTCAAGGTTCTTGTAGGCGCCGTGGTTGTTGAAGCTCTTGCTGTGGAACAGGATGTCCATGAAGTCCTGGGGGTCGGGATAGTCGGCGTTCCAGCCCAGGCCGCCGAACATCTGGAAGCGCTGGCGGTTGAGGTCTTGCAGGTAGGTGGCCCATTCCGTCTGCTGGACCTCCACCGTCACCCCCAGGTTCTGCTTCCACATCTCCAGGATCACCTCGGTGTCCAGGCCCACGGTGCCCCCGGTGCCAGGGACCGTCATGATGATGCGGGGCAGCTTCTCCGGGCCGCCGTACTTGGACTCCGCCAGGAGCTTCTTGGCCTGGACGGGGTCGAAGCGCAGGCCGCTGATGCTGGGGTTATGCCCGGGGAAGCCCGGCGGCAGGACGCCATAGGCGGGGACCACCAGGCTCGATAAGACCTCCTTGGCGATGGTCTCCTTGTCGATCGCCAGGGTGAAGGCCTGGCGCACTTTCTTATCGTCGAAGGGGGGCTTCCCCACATGGAAGCCGATGTAGGAGACATCAAAGGAAGGGTCGCCCCGGAGCAGCTCCTTGTTCAGGGGGTCGTTGGGGTTCAGTACCCGGTCCAGCTCCGCCTGGCCCACCCCGGTAAAGTCGATTTCGTTGTTCTCATACATGGTCATGGGGACGCCGCCCGAGAGGATGAAGTGGACGCGCTCGAGCTTGGCGACGCCGCGGTAAAAGTGCTGGTTGCGCTCCAGCACGAGGCGCTGCCCAGGCACCCATTCGGCGAGCTTGAAGGGGCCCGTGGCGTTGGGCTTGTTCGTCCAGCCCGGCCCCGACTCCACGTTCTGGCGGTCGACTACGTAAGCCGTGGGGTAGGTGAGCTTGGCGATGAAGTAGGGCTTGGGGGCGTCGATGGTGACCTCTAGCGTCCGCTCGTCAACGACGCGGACCCCCCGGACCTCCCGCACCAGCCCCTTGAGTTTGTCCTGCGCCCCTACGATATCGTTCATATAGGTGTCGGCGACGGGCGACTCGGTGCGGGGGTCCAGTACCCGCTCGAAGGAGTATTTGATGTCCGCTGCCTTCACCGCCTTGCCATCCTGGAACTTCACGCCGTCACGCAGCCGGAACGTATAGACGGAGCCGCCGCCCGACACATCCCAGCGCTCGGCGATGTCAGGGATGATCTTGAGGTCGGTGTCAAGGGCCACCAGACCGCTGAAAATCTCCACCACCAGCCCCGCCGACGTGGTGTCCGACGTGAGGTGAGGGTCAAGGGTCGGCGGGTCAGCCCAGAGCCGGGTGAAGGTCCCGCCGCTGGCGCGCTGGCTGGCCGCGCGGGGCGTGGGCGTCGCGGTCGCCTGGGGCCGGGCCCCGGGCTGGGTTGCGCCGGGCGTGGGGCCGGCTGGCGTCGACGTCCCCCGCGACCGACTGCTCCCGCCGAGGCATCCGGCCGCGACGACCATTACACTTAGCACCACCGGCAAGAGCCAGCCCCTAACGCTGGTTTTCATTCATACACCTCTCGGCAAATACGCCCGTCTGTCGCTGCTGGAGCGCTCTGCTATGATAGACGCGCTCTGCCTCCCATTCAAGAGACACTATAGATACGCTCCCCTCCAATATACGTAGGCGTACTAGATAGCGGTTCGCGGGAAAGCGGCCGCCGGAAAGGATGACGATGAGCTTCCCACGCTGGTCGCTGGCCGCCGCAGCCCTGGGCCTGCTGTTGAGCGCCTGCCTGGGCGGCACGCCACGGCCGCGGGCGACGCCTATGGCCACCTTTCTCCCCCCGGCAGCGGCCACCGCCACCGCCCGGGCCGGGGGCACCGCACCGACCGCGACCCAGTCGCCAACTCCCGCCACGTTGCCTGCCACCAGGGCCAGCGCCACCCCCACCCGCTCCCCCGCCCTGACCCCTACGGCCACCACGACTGGGCCCGCTGCCCAAGTCCTCTCCTACATCCAGCGGCTGGCCGAGGGGATCGGGCCCCGGCCCTCGGGAGGGCCGCAAGAGAAACAGGCGGCGGACTTCATCGCCGCCGAGCTCCAGCGCTTCGGCTATCAGGTGCAGCAGCAAGCCTTCGACGTGCCGCCCTCCTCTGGTCCCGGCATCCTCAGCGTGCAGACGCCTTCAGAGCGCGCGGTAGACGCCGCGCCCATGCGCCAGACGGGCCTGGGCACGGCGGTGGGGGACCTGGTGGATGCCAGCCTGGGCAGGCCGGAGGACTTCCCCCAGGGAGGCATCAAGGGGAAGATCGCGCTCATGGAGCGGGGCCAGGTCTTCTTCGAGGTCAAGGTGCTCAATGCCGTCGCCGCGGGAGCGGCGGGGGCGATTATTTATAACAGCGAGTCGGGGCCCTTCTCCGGCACCCTCCAGACCCAGGCCTCCATCCCGGTGGTGGGCATCGCCAGGGGCGAGGGCCTGGCGCTCCAACGCCTCCTGGCGGACGGCCGGGTGAGCGTCAAGCTCACCATCGCCGCCGGCCGCAGCCAGAACGTGGTTGCCGTCCTCAACCCAGGCCGGCCTCAGGCAGTCATCATCGGCGGCCACTACGACACCGTGCCCCAAACTGGGGGGGCCAACGACAACTCCTCCGGCACCGCGGCCGTCCTGGTCATCGCCCAGGAGGCAGCGCAGCGTGGCTATCCCTTCGAACTGCGCGTCATCGCCTTCGGGGCCGAGGAGCTGGGGCTGGTGGGTAGCCGCCGCTACGTGGAGACGCTCCCGGAGGCCGAGCGCCGCCGCATCCTCGCCATGCTGGACTTCGACGCCCTGGGCACCGGGCCGAGCCTGGAGATGGAGGGAGAGGAGGGGCTGCTGCGGCGCGCCCAGGAGGTCGCCCAGGCCAAGAATATCGTTATCGGCCGGTCGCATCTCCAGGGCGGCAGCAGCGACCATGCCCCCTTCCTGGCCGTTGATATCCCCGCCATCTTCTTCTCCGCCAGCGACCTCTCCCGCATCCATACCGCGGCTGACACCATCGCCAACCTGGACCCGCCGCGACTGGGGGAGGCGGTGACCATGGGGCTGGGGATGCTGGACAGCCTGGCCCGCTAGAAGAGCTACGCCCAAGCCCTGCCCTCCAGAGCAGCCAGGGCCTCCGCCAGGGGCCCACTGCCCTGGGACAACAGGCCTGCGCCCCCAGCGGCGGCCCCGCGATACGTGGCCTCTAGCTGCAAGCAGAACTCCTCGCCCGGGCTGGCGGGGTGGCCCGTGGCGAGGGCGCGGGCCACGCCCATGAGCTCGGGGTTGAGAGGGTCCAAAATGGCGGCGTCGAGGCCGGCGCCGGCCAGCATCGCCAGGAGCGCAATCTGGAGGGGCCCCTTCATCTCCGGCGACGCCCCGTAGGCGATGTTCCCCAGGCCCGCCAGCGTCCTTAGGCCCAGCTCTTTCCTGACGAGGCGGGCCGTGCCCAAGGCTTGCAGGACCCTTGCCGCGCCCGTGCCGAGGGCCGGCACCAGGACGTCCACCAGCAGCGCCTCGGGTGGAACGCCATGGTGAACGGCAGCCGGCAGCACCCGCTCCCGCACCAGATCGACGCGTTCCCGGGCGGTGGCTGGCATCTCGCGGCCGTCCAGGGGCAACACGATGACCTGGCAACGCCGCGCCGCCGCCAGAGGCAGCAGGGCCGCCAGCTTCTCGGGGTCGGCGGTGCATGAATTGATCAGCGCCTCGCCCCGGCAGACGGCGAGGCCCGCAGCGATGGCGGCAGGGTGAACGCTGTCGAGGCTAAGGGGCAAGGCCACCGCCTCCTGCACCATCCCCACCGTCCAGGCCAGCTGCTCAACGGCGTCCGCCTCGGGGAGGAATCCCACGTTCAAGTCCAGGGCGCGGGCCCCCGCCAGGGCTTGGCGGCGTGCCAGGCCCTGGATCGGGGCGGCGCGGCGGGCCTCCAGCGCCCGCCGCACGCTGGGCGTGGCAATGGTTATCCGCTGCCCGATGAGGAGCATACTCAGGCCGTCCACCTGTCCGCAGAGAGGACTCCGACCCGCTATCGCAGGGCCGCCAGCCCAGGGCTATGCTATCATGGGCCCAGTGCAGGGGGTGAGCGGCGTCCGTGGCGATGGACTTCTGGCGCCAGCAGGACATAGTATCGAGCGACGAGCTGGACTCGCCGATCGTGGTCATCGGCGCCGGCGGCATCGGCTCGCCGACGGTGCTGGCACTGGCCAAGATGGGCTGCACGCAGCTCACCGTGTACGACGACGACCTGGTGGAGAGCCATAACATCCCCAACCAACTCTATCTCCTGGCCGACGTCGGGAGGCCCAAGGTGGAGGCGCTGGCACACCTGGTCCAGGGCTTCACCGGGACAGCCATCCGCGCCCGGCCGGAGCGGGTAGCAGACCAGCGCCTGCAGGGGCTCGTCATCTCGGGCGTTGACACCATGCAGTCACGCCACGAGATCTGGCGCCGGTGCATCAAGCATAAGCCCCAGGTGCGGCTGTACATCGACGCCCGCATGGGGGCCGAGGTGTGCCGCATATACTCCGTAAACCCCGTGGACCCGGACGACATTCGCCTCTACGAGGACACGCTGTATACTGACGAGGAGGCCTCGGAGGAGCCCTGCACCGCCCGCGCGATTATCTACAACGTATTCTCCATCGCCGCCCTAATCGCTAATCAAGTGAAGAAGTGCGTCAAGGGAGAGGATCTGCCCAAGGAGATCATCTTCGACCTGAAAACTCTGGTGTTGATGACGGGACCTTGAGCGGAGCGCTCACACAGGGGAGGGAACGACGTGGTTGAGGATCAGAAGGTCCGGCAGGGGCCCCGGCGCCCCCGTGACATCAAGGGCGGGGAAGGCTCCGCGGTGCGGCTGGTGCAGCTAGGCAAGCAAATCCAGAGCTTCCGCGTGCCGGAGGGCGGGACCCTGGAGCAGGCCCTGTCCATGGGCGACATCGCCGCCAAGGCAGGCATGGATATCAGGGTGAACGGCAAGAAGGTCGCCGCGAGCTACGCGTTGCAGGACGGCGACCTGATCACGGTGGTGCCATTCATCAGGGGAGGTGAACCCATGGCCAGCGCGCCGATCCGAGTCAAGATTTACGTCGACTACCTTTGACCCTACGTCTACGCCGCAACAGGTTGGTTGCGGGATGTGAAGAAGCAGATGGGAGACAAGCTCCAGATCGACTGGCGCTATTTCTCCCTGGAGCAAATAAACCAAAAGAACGGGCCGGACTGGAAGGTCTGGGACCAGCCCCCCACCTACGAGAGCCGCAGCAACCCCTCCTTCATAGCGGCCGAGGCCGCCCGGCGCCAGGGGCAGGACGCCTTCCTCCGCATGCAGGAGCAGCTGCTGAAGGCCCGCCACGAGGAGAAACGCTTTTTCACCGATCGCGAGACCCTGGTCCTCGCGGCCCAGCGGGCCGGCCTGGACGTGGAGCGGTTCCAGCGCGATCTGGAGGACCGCAGTCTGCTCCAGAGGCTAGGCCAGGACCATACGGAGGCGGTGGAGAAATACCACGCCTTCGGCGTGCCCACCTTCGTCTTCGAGAACGGCCAGGCTGCCTACCTCAAGATGAATCCCCCACCGCCCAAGGAGGAAGCCGCGGCCGTCTTCGAGGACCTCTACCGCACCATGGCCCAGCGCCCTTACATCTACGAGCTGAAGCGGCCCGGCGAGCACTGGCCCAAGAAGTAGGGGCCCCGTCCCCCCGGATGCTCGCATCACGGCTATCCAGGCCACCCAGCAGGCTCCGCTGGGTGGCCTGTCGCATAGGGCGTCCACGCCTGAGGGACCACTAATATGATGGGATCAGGGGCAAGCGCTATCAGGGGCGCTCCATGACGACGCTGCGGGTGGCGCTAGCCCAGATCAACACCACCGTGGGCGATCTGGCGGGCAACAGCGCCAAGATCGTGGACTACATCGGACGGGCGCGGGCCCTGGGCGCCGACCTGGTAGCCTTGCCGGAGCTGGCCATCACCGGCTACCCGCCCGAGGACCTGCTGCTGAAGCCCTCCTTCATCGCCGAGAACCTGCAACGCTTGCAGGAGGTGGCGGCGGCGGCCAGGGATATCACCGCCGTGGTGGGCTTCGTGGACCGCGACGGCGATATTTACAACGCCGCGGCGGTCATCCACGACGGCAAGGTCGTGGGCGTCCATCACAAGAACTACCTGCCGAACTACGGCGTCTTCGACGAGGACCGCTACTTCCGGGCCGGCACCCTGTGCCCCGTCTTTCTCATCGCCGGGGTGCCCGTGGGTGTAAACGTCTGCGAGGACATCTGGTATCCCACCGGCCCCGTGGCCAAGCAGGTCGCCGCCGGGGCCGAAATCATCGTCACCATCAACGCCTCGCCCTACCACCACGGCCGCCAGGGTCCGCGGGAGCACATGGTAGGGACCCGCGCCCACGACAACGGCGCTTTCGTCTGCTACGTGAACCAAGTGGGGGGCCAGGACGAGCTGGTCTTCGACGGCGCCAGCGTGATCTTCAACCCCAGGGGTGAGCCCATCGCAAGGGCCCGCCAGTTCCAGGAGGAGCTGCTGCTGGCCGACCTGCCCGTGGACGACGTCTTCCGCCACCGCCTGCG
>Ga0082335_1006215_pt1 | contig 15608 bp, 10 predicted proteins | sample Subgrocontami58m_FD_72375 | JGI IMG/M metagenome (GOLD analysis project Ga0082335, IMG submission 72375) | Subsurface groundwater microbial communities from S. Glens Falls, New York, USA - GMW37 contaminated, 5.8 m (SPADES assembly) (version 2) ... | reverse complement strand
CGATGCGAATGTGACCGGCGCTCGGGCTTTCCAGCCCGGCGATGCAGCGCAGCGTCGTGGTCTTGCCGCAGCCGCTCGGGCCGACCAGCACCAGCATTTCGCCCTCGGCGGCCTGCAGATTTAGGTCGGCAACGACGAGTGCATCGCCGAACGCTTTGCTCAGGCCTGTTATGGTCAATGACGACAACGGATCCTCCGCTCACCGGTACGACGGCATGACGTCCACCTTGAAGCCCCATTTGAACAGCATGATGACAGCGAACATGATGACGGTCAGCAGCAACGCGCCGGCGCACATGATGTTGAAGGCGCCGGCAGACCATTGCTCGAAGATCAGCACCGGAAACAGGCGCGTGTTGGTCGTCGTCAGCAGCACGGCGGCGCTGATCTCGCGGATGAAGATGATAAACAACAGGATCCAGGTCGAGTAAATGCCCGGCCTGAGCAGCGGCAGCATCACCAGCCGCAAAGTGCGGAACCATGATCCGCCGTGCACCCGGCTCGATTCCTCGAGCTCGGGGTGGATCTGCACGATGTTCGCGCCCAGGGCGCGCACACCGTAGGGCATGAACAGCGTCGCGTAGGCGACGATCACGACCCAGAGCGTGCCCCAGATCGGCACGGTGATGTAGGCCCAGATCATGGCCAGCCCCATCACGATCCCGGGAATACCGATCGGCATTACGCTCACCTGCTCGAGGAGCTTGCGTCCCGGCACGTGACTGCGCTGAATGATGTAGGCGATCATCGCGGTGAGCAGCACGCACAGCGTGGCGCCGCCGGTCGACAGATAGAGCGACCGCAGCAGCGTCCCGTACAGTTGGTCGTTGTTGAAGAACAGGGCATAGTTTTCCAGGGTCCACGGACCGAACTTGGGCGTGGGATAGGGTTGCAGGCTGACTTTGATCAGCACGAAAGCCGGTAGTATCACGGCCAGCAACGCGTACAGAAAGCACCAGGCGTGCGCGACCTGTGTCCATTTCCCCAGCGCGTAGAGCTTGATCCGGAAGCCGCGGCCGCTTACCAGCGCGTAGGAGCCGGAGCGCAAGGCCCAACGCTGCAGCATGATCAGCGCGGCGGTGATGACGACCAGGGTCAGGGCGGATACGGTAGCGGCGCCGAAACGGGGAGGGATCAGCAGGGCCTTGACGTAGATATCGGTCGCCAGCAGGTTGATCCTCGCCGGAAAGCCGAGGATCGCCGCCACCCCGAAGATTCCCATCGAGATCACGAACACGAGCGTCATGGCCGACAGCAGCGCAGGCAGAATCAACGGGAACGTGATGCGCGTCAGCGTCCGCCAGAGCCCGGCGCCGGACATGAACGACGCCTCTTCAAACGTCGTGTCCATGTTGCGCAACGCCGCCGCCGTGAACAGGTACATATAGGGCGCCATGTACAGGGCCGTGACCCAGATGATTCCTGCCACCGAGTAGACGTTGATGGGAATGCCGAACCAGAGCTTGAGCACGCCGTTGGTCGGATTGCCGAGCAGGATCCACGCCAGCGCGCCGATGAAAGTGCTGGTGAAGAACGGGATGATTGCGGAAAGCTCGACCCAGCGCTTGCCGCGCAGATCGGTCTTGACCGTGAGCCAGGCAAGCGGCGCGCCGATCACGGTGGCGAGCACCGTGACCCCAACCCCGACCAGTATCGAGCGCCACACCACGACCCAGTGGTTCGGATCGAGGAGCACCTCGTTGAAATTCTCCAGCGTCCACGCATGCGCGGCGCCCGGAGGCCCGCTGTGAAACGCACCCCAGACGAGCCAGCCGACCGGGTAGAGCACGAGCCAGAGCACGAGCAAAGTCAGCACCGTAATGGTGATGACTTCAGCCGGGGTCGCGCCCGAGGCGCGCAGGCGCGTGACGAAGCCCGCCATTAACCCATCACCCGGCTGATGATTTGCTCCACTTCGGCGTCCGTGGCGAATTTCTTGTCTTCGATGAGCTGCCGCAATCCGGACACGACGCGGTCCATCTGTTGCTCGTCGGCCGATCTGCCCATGGTGGCGACTTTGGCATCGAGCGGGCTGTCCGCACCGCGCTGCAGCGCGCTCGGCCCATACACGATGTGGCGCTTCGCTCCGACTGTCTCCGCGTGCAGATTTTCCCACAGGAACCAGTCACCGCGCAGGATGCCCGGGATGTGCAGCCCGCCGTAGCTGAACATGTTGTGGCCGACGATTGGCGCATTCTCCGGCACCGGGATTTCGTACAGCCCGGAAACGAGCCGGCTGAGCGCCGTGATGTGCGCGAGATCGATGCCGGTTCGATGGCCAAAGAAGTATTCGAGGCCGACCACGACCTGCTCGAACGCGGCATTGCCGCAGCGGTGGCCGGTGCGGTTCACGCACACGTCGCAGCCCATGGCGCCGGCGCGGATACCTTCGAAAGTATTGGCCGTCGCCAGCCCGAAATCGTCATGGGCGTGCACCGTGATTTCAATCTTGTCTTCGGAGGCGATGCGTGCGAGGTTGACCATCATGGCCATCGTCTGGGGCAGAAACCAGCCGCGCGCGTCATACACCACCCAGCGATCGACCCCTGCGGCCACCGCGCGGCGCACGGTGCCGGGCACGACTTCGGGACGCGGATGATCCGTGCCGAATGCCACCTTCAAGCCGCGGGATTTCGCATACGCAATGCATTCCTCCATGCGCGCGAGAAACGCCTCCCCGCTCAACTGAGGATGCAGCGCGTGGGTGCTGGTATAGCCCTGCATGCCGATAAAATTGACGAGATCTCCACCGCAATCCGCGATTGCGTCAACATCCGACTTCCAGTTGGCAAGCCAGGCGCGCGCGTGCATGCCGCACACGAGGCGGCTGCCGCGGCTCTTGAGTGCTTGCACGAGCCGGCGATCATCCGGCAACGATCCGTATCCGACTTCCGCTTCGCGCACGCCCATTTCTTCCAGCGCGGCGGCGATGCGCAATTTTTTTTCGACGCTCGCGTAAACTCCCGGCGTATTGCCGCCCGAGCGCAGCGTATCGTCGCGCACCACGATGTCTCGCGGCTGCGCGGCCAGCGGTTTCGGTACCGCCGCATCGTTGGCCGGCCCCGAGACCCACCGTCCCTGCGCGTCGAAGCGCGTATCCAATTGCATCTGCGCGGGATCCACCCATGCGGGCAATACACTCATCGCGTCGCTCCTGCCGTTGTGACGCCAGAGGCGTGGCGCCGGGATGATATATTATGCATCAAATCACAAAGTGACCGAAAGAAGGACTGTGAAACGATCCGCCCCGCGGGCTTCCCGCCCCATTACTTCCGGCGCCAAGCGCAAGGCGCGGGAGGCCTCTGCGCCAGACGCTGTCGCCCTCGAAGTGTTTTCGAATGCGTTGCTCTCGATCGCCGAGGAAATGGGTGCGCTGCTGATTCGCACCGCGTACTCCACCAACATCAAAGAGCGGCACGATGCGTCGACTGCGATCTTTGATTGCACGGGGCGGCTCGTCGCGCAGGCGGAGCACATTCCGATACACCTGGGGGCGATGCTGTCGGCGATACGCCATGTGCTGAAGCGTTACCCTGCGTCGGGCATGCGGCCAGGGGACGCCTTCATTGCGAATGACGCCTATAACGGCGGTGGCACGCACTTGGCGGACGTGACCGTTGCCGCGCCCGTTTTTCACGCAGGAAAGTTGATCGCTTTCGTCGCGAACATGGGTCACTGGCCGGATGTGGGCGGCATCAAGCCGGGCGCCGCGATGACCGAAGGCTGCACGGAGATCTATCAGGAAGGATTGCGCATCCCCCCGATGCGCATTATGCGCGAGGGCGTGCTGCAGGAAAATCTGTTCTCCTTCATTCTGCTCAATATGCGCTTCGCGGAGGACCGTCCGGCGGATCTGCGCGCCCAGGTCGCGACGAACCAGGCGGGCGTGCGCCGCATTCAGGAGATCTGCGCCAAGTACGGCGCGGCGCGTTTCTCGGCATTGATCGAAGGCGTCCTCGATTACAACGAGCGGGCGATCCGCGCGCGTATCCGCGAGCTGCCTGAAGGCTCCTGGAGCTTCGAGGACCAGCTCGACGACGACTCCCACACGCCCGGGCCCGTGCCGCTCAAAGTGACGCTCACGGTGCGCCACCAGCCGAAAGCCCACATGACGTTCGACTTCACCGGCTCGAGTCCGCAGCGGCAAGGCGGCGTCAACGTCGTCTACGAAGCGCTGTTCGCGACGGTTGCGTTTGCGCTCAAGGCGACGCTCGATCCGGGCCTGTGGTCCAACGCGGCGTTCGAGCGCGTCGTGAAGCTCGTCGCGCCGGAAGGCTCGATCGTCAATCCGCGGCCGCCCGCTCCCGTCGGCGGGCGCGGCACGACCTGTCAGCGGCTTGCCGATCTTCTGCTCGGGGTGATGGCGCAGATCGTGCCGGAACGCGTGACGGCGTGTGGTCACGGCACGACGTCGGTCAACATCCACGGCTACGATCCGGCGCGCCGGCGCGCCTTCATCTGCATCGACGGGCTGGGCGGCGGCATGGGCGCACGCGAGGGGCACGACGGCATGGACGCCGTGCAGATCAATACCAACAACATTCCGAATCTGCCGACCGAGATCCTGGAAAGCGAGTATCCGATCCGCGTCGAGCGCTACGAGCTCGTCCCGAATAGCGGCGGCGCCGGCCGATTTCGGGGCGGCCTTGCGACGCGCAAGGATTTCCGCATGCTCGCGGACACCGCGTTCATCGCGCATGCAGACCGTCATCTGTTTCGCCCGTGGGCGCTCGATGGCGGCGAGCCCGGCGCTCTCGGCGCGCATGTGCGCAACCCCGGAACATCCAACGAGAGCCTGCCGAGCAAGGGCGGGCCGCTGCTCTTCAAAGCGGGCGAGATGCTGCGCGCGCAGACTGCCGGCGCCGGCGGCCTCGGCGATCCCGCCCAGCGCGACCCACGGCTGCTCGCGATTGATCTGGCCGACGGCAAAGTCACCGCGGCCGAAGCGCGCAAAGTCTATTCCGCCGCGCTTGTCGATGCAGCCCTCGAGCAGGCGCGCCAACTATGAGGGCAGTCAAGCCGTCGGACCGCTACAGCGTGGGCATCGATATCGGCGGCACTTTCACCGACGTGGTGCTGCTCTCCGCGGCGGGAGAACTGCTCGCGAAGCACAAAGTCGATACGACGCCGTCGAATCTCGAAGCGTGTTTCATCACGGGCCTGTCGCGCGCGGCGCAGAAGCACGGACTCGAAGCGCATCAGCTCGGTCCGATCCTGCACGCAACGACGGTGGCGACGAACACGGTGCTGGAAGGCAAAGGCGCGCGTACGGCGCTCGTTCTCACCGCAGGTTTTCGCGATGTGCTCGAGATCGCGCGTCAGCGCCGTCCCAGCCTGTACGATCTGACCGCCGAAAAAGCAAAACCGCTGGTGCCAAGACGCCTGTGCTTCGAGGTTCGTGAGCGGATCGCCGCCGATGGGAGCGTGATTACGGAGCTCACTCACGAGGAGATGGCGCGCGTTGCGGAGGTGCTGCGCGAATCGCGTGCGGAGTCGGTCGTGATCTCGTTGCTTTTTTCGTATCTCAATCCGGCGCATGAACAGAAACTGAAAGCTTATCTGGAGCGCGAGTTGCCCGGTAAGCACATCATCGCTTCCGCCGAAGTGATCCCCGAGTTTCGCGAATTCGAGCGCACCAGCACCGCGGCACTCGCCGGTTATCTGCGGCCGATCTTCCATCGCTACACACAGGATCTCGCGCAAGAGCTGAAGGCGCTCGGGCACGTGCCCGGTAAGCTTCTCATCATGAATTCGGCCGGCGGCCTGATGTCGCCGGAGGCGGCAAGCGAGCGTCCGCACACCGTCGTCGAATCGGGTCCGGCGGCCGGCGTCATCGCCACGGCGACACTCGCGCGCCAATTGGGCGAGCGCAACGTCATTTCCTTCGACATGGGCGGCACGACCGCGAAAGCGAGCCTGATCGAAGGCGGGACTTACAAGACCACGACCGAATATGAGATCGGTGCGGGCATGCACCAGTCGCTCGCAGTTCGCTTTACCGGTTATCCGATCAAAGCGCCGATGATCGATCTGACCGAGTGCAGCGCAGGCGGCGGCTCCATCGCCTCGGTGGACGGTCTTGGCGTGCTGAAAGTCGGTCCGCGCAGCGCCGGCGCCGACCCGGGTCCGGTGTGCTATGGCCGGGGCGGCACCGAACCCACGGTGACCGACGCAAACCTGGCGCTGGGCCGCATCAACCCGGACTATTTCATCGGCGGCGAAGCACGGCTTGACCGCGACCGGGCGATCGCCGCCATCGAGGAAAAAATCGCGCGTCCGCTGGGACTCTCGGTCACTGACGCGGCAGCGGGCATTATCTCGGTGGTGAACGCGCACATGGGGCGCATACTGCGCGTCGTGTCGGTCGCGCGCGGCCTCGACCCGCGCGATTTTTCGCTCGTCGCTTTCGGCGGCGCCGGGCCGATGCATGCGGCCGATCTCGCCGCGGAGTTGCAGATCCCCCGCGTGATCGTCCCGGAGGCGCCCGGCCTGTTCTCGGCGCTGGGGCTGCTGTGGGCGGATCTGCGCGCCGATTTCGGGGTGACTGCGCGCCGCAATGTCGATGCTGCGAATGCGCCGTTCTTGCAGGCGCAACTCGATGGACTCGAAGCGGAAGCAAGCGCGTGGCTCGAGCGTGAAGCGGTAGTGCGTGCGCGGCGGCGCCTGGTGCGCTCGGCTGACATGCGTTATCCGCTGCAAAATTACGAGATCAACGTGACTTTGCCGCCCGGCCGGGTCAGCACGACGTGGCTCAAGCGAGCGCGCGAAGCTTTTCACGCCGCCCACGAGCAGCTTTATTCCTATTGCGATCGCGCCGAGCAGGTGCAACTCGTCAACCTGCGCGTGACGGCGATCGGCCTGACACGCCGGGCGCGGGGGCGAGGCGCCAAGGTGGGCGCCGCGAGCCCGCGCCGCGCGCAGAAAGACGAACGGCCGGTGCATTTCCAGGAAAGCGGACGCATCGTGACGAGCCCGATCTATGAGCGCGATCTGCTCCACGCGGGCAATCGCATCCGGGGCCCGGCGATCATCGAGCAGGCCGATGCGACCACCGTCGTGCCGCCTTCGTTCGAAGCAAAGGTCGATGGCCATGGACGGCTCATCATGACGCGAGGTGCTGCCGCGCGCGTTTGACTTGGCGTGCCCGGGGACTGCATACTTTGCCGCGACGTCCGTTGCGAAGCGCCCGTGCAGCGCTGGAATCGGACGGTGGAGCACGCGTTTCGCGGAGGAGGTTTCGATGTTTACAGCAAAATCCAGCGTCGTTAATGGCATACTCGCGACGCTTGCGTTCGGTTTGGTCATGGCAGGCGCGCCGGTCGCGGCGCAGGAAAAATTTCCGTCGCGCCCGATCGAAATCATCGTGCCGACCCCGCCCGGCGGCGGCACCGATATCACAGCGCGACTGCTCGCCGAACTGGTCGAGCCGATGCTTGGGCAGAAAGTGGTGGTCGTCAACAAGGGCGGCGCCGGCGGCGCCCTGGGCATGACCGCCGTGGTGCAGGCGAAGCCGGATGGCTACACGCTCGGCGGCCTGTGGAACGCGCCGCTCACGATGACGCCGCATTCGCAAACGGTGCCGTACTCGTTGCAGGATTACGTTGCCATCAGCCTCGCCGACACCGCGCCCGCACTGCTATGCACCAAGCCTGATTTTCCCGCCAACACCGGCAAGGAATTCATCGAGGTGATACGCGCCAATCCGAACAAGTACACGTACGGCAATGACGGCGTCGTCGGCATGCTGCACCTTTCGACCGAGCGCATCTTCACCAGGCTCGGCATCAAGGCGCGTCCGGTTCCATTCGGCGGGGCGGGTGAGACACTGAAGAATTTTCTCGGCGGCCACGTTGATATTTATGCCGGCTCCATTCCGCCGATTGTTCCGCACGTCAAGTCGGGCGCGGCGAAGTGCCTGCTGCTCACGTCGAAAGAGAAGAGCGCTGCAGTGCCGCAGGCGGCTTCGCTGACCGAGTTGGGCATCCCGGAGACCGCCACTTATCTGTGGCACGGCATCGTCGGCCCGAAGGGCATCCCGGCCGACCGCATCGCGATTCTCGAAAAGGCGTTTGCCCAGGCTGCGAAAAGCGCCAAGTTCCGGCAATTGATGGAGGCGAAGGGCGTCACCGTCGAAGGCTCGGGCGCTGCCGAGTTCCGGAAGCTGATCGACACCGAATATAAGGCGATGGGCGAGGTGGTCGTATCGCTCGGCATGGCGAAGAAGTAGGGTTCCAGTGCAGGTCGATTCCCGCAACGGCGATCTTGCGATCGCCGTTTTGCTGTTGGCGCTGGCGGCATTTTTCATGTGGGGTGCGTGGCACATGCCGGCCGGCACGTTCTCGGTGCCGGGCCCGGGCATCGTGCCGACGATACTCAGTGCGCTGCTCGGGGTGACGGCGCTCGTCCTGCTCATCAAAACGCTCATCGCCAGCACCCCCGGCGCGGGCCTTCCGGTCGCGTTCGGGATTGCCCCCGTCGCGATCGTTTTCGCGGCGCTCACCGCGGTCGCGGTTGCGTTCGAGCACGCCGGATTCCTGGCGACCTTGAGCGCGTTTCTGTTCGTGATGCTGCGCGTGTTTTCGCGGTTGGGCACGCTGCGTTCGGTGCTGGCCGCTGCCGGCATCGTGCTCACCGCGGGGTGGTTCTTCGGCAGCGTACTCGGCGTGAACCTGCCGCGCGGACCGTGGTAGTCGCGCCGCGATGGACGTAATCCACTATCTGCTGCAGGGGTTCAGCGTCGTGCTGAGCCCATCGAACCTGCTCTATTGCCTGATCGGTTGCTTGTGGGGGACGGTCGTCGGCGTGCTGCCGGGACTGGGGCCGCTTGCCGGTATGTCGCTGGTGCTGCCGCTTACCTACAAGCTCGATCCGGCGGGGGCGATCATCATGCTGTCGGGAATTTTCTACGGCGCGATGTACGGCGGCTCGACGACCTCCATTCTGCTGCGCGTTCCCGGCGAAGCGGCGTCGATCATCACCTGCATCGACGGCTACGAGATGGCGAAGCAGGGCCGGGCCGGGCCGGCGCTGGTGGTCGCCGGGATCGGCAGTTTCATCGGCGGCACGGTCAGCATTGTGGGTCTCATGCTGTTCGCGCCACCGCTTGCGAAGGCGATGCTGAAAGTCGGCCCTGCCGCTGAGTTCGCGCTGATGCTGCTCGCGCTCATCGTGATGAGCGTGGTCAGCACCAGCTCGACATTGAAGACCCTGGCCATGATCCTGGTGGGGCTGCTGCTGGCCACTATCGGGTTGGATCCGATCACGGGCTTGGCCCGCTTTACGTTCGGGTCGATGTATTTCGCGGATGGCTTCAACTTCGTGGCGATGGCGCTCGGGCTTTTCGGGATCAGCGAAATCCTGATCAACTTCGAGAATATCGCGAACCTGAAACCGACGATCAAGCCGACGCTCAGGAGCCTGGTGCCGCAACTGGCCGATCTCAAGGCCTCCGCCGGACCGATCGGCCGCGGCACGGTGATCGGCTTCCTGTTCGGTTTCGTGCCGGGCATCTCGCACGTGATCTCGACTTTCGTGTCCTACGCGGTCGAGAAAAAACTTTCCAGGCATCCGGAGCAATTCGGGCATGGCGCGATCGCCGGGGTGGCGGGGCCGGAGACGGCCAACAACGCAACCACCGGGAGCTGCATGATTCCGCTGCTGGTGCTCGGAATTCCGGCAATCCCGGCGACTGCGATCCTGCTGTCCGCGATGATGATACACGGCGTGCAGCCGGGCCCGCAGTTGATGTCCGAGCATCCCCAGGTGTTCTGGGGGCTGATCGCGAGCATGTATATCGGCAACCTGATGCTGCTCGTGCTGAACCTGCCGCTGGTGGGATTGTTTGTGAACCTGCTGCGCATTCCGTATGTTTATCTGGCGCCGGTGGTGCTGCTGATATGCGTTATCGGCATCTACAGCGTGACCGCCAGGCCGCTCGATATTTTCATCATGGCCGCGTTCGGCGTGCTCGGTTACGTCCTGCGCAAATTCGATTTCGATGTCGCGCCGCTGCTGCTGGCGGTGGTGCTCGGGGATCGCATGGAGGTTAGCCTGCGCCGCGCGCTGGTGATCTCCGACGGCGATTATGGTATTTTCCTGCAGGGTGCGTTCTCGCAGGTGTTTGCCGGCGCCATCGTGCTGATCGCGCTGCTGCAGGGCGCCGCCTGGCTCTCCGGGTTCAGGAAGAAGACATTGCGCGACGTAAAATAGACGGGGATATGATACAAAAACGCAGCGCGGCGAGCCGCGGAAAAAAGCATTTCGATCCGATCGAGCTCGAAGTCCTCTGGAACCGGCTGATCACGGTGGTGGACGAGGCGGCCTATGCGGTGATTCGCACGTCGATGTCCAAGGTGGTCGTGGAGGGACGCGATTTCGGCGCGTTGCTGCTCGATACGAAAGGCCGACTGGTCGCTGCCGATGTGAGTATCGCGTCCAAGACGGGAACGATTTCGATCGCGGTCAAGGAGTTGCTCAAGCATTTTCCCGCCGGGTCGCTCAAGCCGGGCGACGTACTCGCGACCAATAATCCGTGGTGGATCATGGGACACCTCAACGACATCGCGGTCGTAGCACCCCTGTTCCATGAGGGGCGGCTGGTGGGTTTTGCCGAGTGCATGGCGCATATGGCGGACATCGGGGGGTGTCTCTCGGGACCGCCGCGGGAAGTCTACGAGGAGGGTTTGATCATTCCGCCGCTGAAGGCGATCGACGGCGGCAGGGAAAATCCCGTGTTCTTCGCGATGCTCGGCGCCAACGTGCGGGTGCCCGATCAGGTGCTGGGTGACGTGCGCGCGCTGGTGGTCGGGTGCCGCGTGATGGAGGCGAAGCTCGCCGAGTTTTTGGCGGAACATCGCATGCAGGATTTTGGCGATCTCGCGGAAGCGATCCTGCGCCGGTCGCGGCAGGCGATGCGTCAGGGCGTGCGCGAGACCATACCGGACGGGGTCTATCACGGAGCCGCGAGCGTCGACGGGTTCGACGAGCCGCTGCACATTCATGCGCGCGTCGAAGTTCGCGACGGCGACGTGAAGATCGATTTTTCCGGCAGCTCGCCGCAAAGCAGCCAGGGGATCAACAGCACCCTCGTGTATACGACGGTCTGGGGCACCTACACGATCAAGTGCATTGCAGGTCCGCACGTGCCCAACAACGAAGGCACCTTCGCGCCGATTCAGGTCTCGGCGCCGCACGGGTCTTTCCTGAATCCACGGTTCCCGGCCCCGGTGCGGATGAAACCGAGCACCGGTCATTACATCCCGGACGCGATCATCGATGCGCTGAAGGGCGTGATCAAGGATCAGGTTCTGGCGGAGTCGGGCAACAAGTTTCTCGTCGATTTCGCCGGCCGCGACGAATTGAACCGGCCTTTCTCCGACGTCATGTTCATCATGGGCGGCATGGGCGCGCGGGGCCGCAAAGACGGCCTGCATTGCATGAGTTTCCCCGCCAACTCTTCGAATCTGCCGGTGGAAATTCTCGAGTCCACCATTCCCGTGCGCGTACTCTACAAACGCATTCGGCCGGATTCCGGCGGCGCGGGACGTTATCGCGGCGGATGCGGCCAGGAGTTCGCGTTCGAGTCCGTGTCCGCCACGCCGCTGACCGTGCGTGCAGTCCACGGCAAGCTCGCCACCCCACCGAACGGGCTCCGAGGCGGGTTGTCCGGGGCCGCGGGGGCGTTGCTGTTGAACGCTGTACCTATCCCCGACAAGACCCCGCGGGTCCTGCATCAAGGCGACGTCATGTGTCTGATCGTGCCCGGCTCCGGCGGAATGTATCCCGCCACCGAGCGCGAGAGAAGGGCGCTGCTGCGCGATATCGAAAACGGCATCGTGACCGTCGAATCCGCGCTCCGGGATTACGGCCTGAACCGTGATGAAGCGGCGAAGCTGTGAAAGCGCGGTTCTCTCTGGGCGTCGACATCGGCGGCACGTTCACCGACTTCGCGCTCATGAATACGCTCTCGGGTGAGATCCACGCGGCGAAGGTCCTGACCAATTACAAAGATCTGACACAAGGTGTGCTCGACGGCGTGCGCCAGCTCGGGTCGAAGATTCCGGAATTGGGTGCGGCGATCGAGCGCGTGATTCATGGCACGACACTGGCCACGAATGCGTTGATCGAGCGAAAAGGCGGCAAGACGGCGTTGCTGGTGACGCACGGATTTCGCGATATTCTCGAGTTGGGACGCGAGAGCCGGTTCGACATCTACGATATCAATATCGAACTGCCGGCGCCGCTCGTGCCGCGAAAGCACGTATTTGAAATCGAGGAAAGAATCGACCACACCGGCACGGTCGTCGTGCCGCTCGCGATCGATCAGGTCAAGCAGGTGATCGCCCAAATCAAAGCACAGGGCATCGGTGCAGTCGCGGTGTGCTTGTTGCACGCCTACAAAAACCCGCGGCATGAGCGGCAACTCGCGGCGCTCATCGAACAGGAACTGCCGCGCGTCCCGGTATCGCTGTCATCGGACGTAATGCCTGACATCCGGGAATACGAGCGCGCGAGCACGACCGCCGCCAACGCGTACGTGCAGCCGGCGATCCGCGGTTACCTCGACCGCCTGGCGGAGGGGCTCCAACGCGAAGGGGTCACGGCGCCTCTATCCATCATGACTTCCGACGGCGGAATTATCAGTTGCGAGACCGCCAATCGCTATCCCGTGCGCCTGATCGAATCGGGACCCGCGGGAGGCGCGATGGCCTCGGCCTTTTTCGCCACCGCAACCGGCATAGAGAAAGCGATCGCGCTCGACATGGGAGGCACCACCGCCAAGGTCTGCGTGATCGACGACGGGAAGCCCGAGCAGTCGACCGAGTTCGAGGTCGACCGGGTGTTCCGTTTCGCCAAAGGCAGCGGCCTGCCGCTCAAGATACCCGTGATCGAAATGATCGAGCTCGGCGCGGGAGGCGGCAGCATCGCGGGCGTCAACAAGCTCGGGCTGCTCAAGGTGGGACCCGAGAGCGCGGGCTCTGATCCGGGTCCCGCCTGTTACGGTCTGGGCGGCACTGCGCCGACGGTGACGGACGCGGATCTGTTCCTGGGTTATCTCGATCCGCAATACTTTCTTGGCGGAAAGATGGCGCTCGATTGCGATGCGGCCGCACGTGCGATCGATGCGCATGTGGCAGGGCCGCTGGGCGTCTCGGTGCTGCGGGCCGCGTGGGGAGTGCATGAGATCGTCAATGAAAACATGGCGCGCGCGGCGAAGGTGCATTGCCTCGAGCGCGGCAAGGATGTGCGCGAATATACGCTGATCGCCTATGGCGGCGCCGGGCCGGTGCACGCGTATCGCGTGGCGAAGGTGCTGGGTATCAGGACGATTTTCTACCCGCTGCGGGCCGGTGTGATGTCGGCAATTGGCTTCCTGGTGACGGCGCCGTCATTCGAGATGATCCGCGCCGATCTGACGCCGCTCGAATCCGCCGATACGGCCCGCATCACCGCGTTCCTTCGCGAAATGGAGGCCGAGGGTAAAGCGTTGGTTGCCACCTGCGGAGTTGCAGCGTCGAGGTTGAGTACCGTAATCGAAGCGAATATGCGGTTTTCCGGGCAGAGCTTCGAGCTTTCAGTGCCGGTCAAAGGCGCGCTCAGCAAGCACGAGCTGGCCAGGATCAAGCAGCGTTTTTTTGATTTGTACGAGGCGCGCTACCATCGCCTGAACCGCGATGTCCCCGTCGAGATCGTGAGCTGGCGCGTGATCATCAAGGGGCCGAGCCCGCAAGTGTCGATCGCCACCGTCGGGGATGCGGCGCGCGGCAAGCAAGCCCTCAAGGGTCATCGCAAAGTATTCATGCCGGAGTCAGGTGCGTTCATGAATTGCCCGATCTACGACCGCTACGCGCTGAGCGAGGGCGCCCGGCTGCATGGGCCAGCCGTGATAGAGGAACCCGAATCAACCGTCGTGGTTGGCCCGGATGCCGAAATCGAGGTCGATAAGAACTGTAATCTTTGGGTAAGGCTTGCAGACCGGAAACCGAAAAAGCGTCGCGGTCGCTAGGCCAACTTCCTATGGGGCTGGTGTCTTTATCTCGGCAAGTTGTTCGAATCCGATGGTGGCGTTAACCAGATCGCGAAGAATAAGTCGTGCGGTTTCCGGCTCACCGCTCAGAAACAGTGTTGCCGCTTCATCGAGAAGCGCCTTGGCAAATTGAGGATCGCGCTCTACGCGCTCAATGACGGTTTGCTTAAAGTTTCGAGTCAATGCCATATGATCACCGTTTTATTTTCTTCGCTGTAACTAAGGTTTTCTTCCGTTCTTTGTATTCGGCATGCAATGCTTTGGTTTGGTCGATATCCTGGCCCCCAGTCGATGACGTATTCGCCGATCTTAATCATCAACCCGCGCCAGCAGCGGCTATTACGCCAATTCGAGCCGATCGTTCTGCGAGAACGGATCGATGTTGATCCGGAGCGAACGAATGGTCGTCGTCGGTACTTTCCGACGATCGACGTTCTTCAGCCGCACGAAACCAATGGCCGCAAGCTTGCCCAAGGTGCGTGTAAGGTTCGATTGTGCGCGGCCCGTCAACTCCGCGAGCTCTGCAATTGACTGCGGTTTCTTGTCGCGAATAATGGCCAGGAGCTCACGGTTCTGGGGTGTCAACAACCGCAACAGCGACCCGACAGAATCGAACGTCGTGCCCCCCGCGTCCTTTGGCGCCAACCTCTCCCCGCGTGCAACCGCCTTCATTTCTGCGCGCAGGGACGCATGGCTTTGAATCTTGAAATGCTTCATGAGCTATCTCCTTCCGTTACTTCGACGACCTCGAACGGTATGCCGCGCTCCCTTGGCCGGAACGCTGTGTGCGTTGTCAAAACCGATCAGCCGCTGGTTGTCTGGACCATGCAAGGTAAACGAGTAGTCCAGTCCGTGCGGTTTTCCATCGCTCGCTTCCACCTTCCTGATCTCAAATTTAAGCCAGTAGCCACCAGCATAACGGTGAACATGCCCGTTGAAATCCAGCAAGAATTCAAGCGTATGTTCACCGGTAATTTTTGGCATCGATTACCATATCCTCACAGGATAAGTTTAAACGCGATGAAACCCCGGGGTCAAGGCCATTGTGAGGCCATTGTGAGGCGCTCATGCACTAGCGCATCGCTCCCTTGGCGCAAGCAGTGGTGCCGTCATTAACACCCGGAATGGGCGGAGTTCCGAAGCCAAAAGACACTGCGGCAAAGGCGAGTATATAGATCAGGGCTATCGAATCGCTGCAAGCCGCAGATTGCCGGTGGCGTCGCGGCGCGCGCGCCAGCCAGGCAGCACGACGGTGGTCGAGCCATCCTCCTCGACGATCGCCGGGCCGTCAAACGCCACGTCTACCGGCAGCCGTTCGCGCTCGTAGACGGCGGCCTCGAGCGCTGCGCCATCGACGACGAGCGTGCGCTTCGCCGTCATGGCGTCGGCCAGGCGTTGCAGCGCGCCGCGCACGGCAGGAAAAGCGGGCTTGCCCGTTACGCCCACCGACGTGGTGCGCAGGTTGACGATCTCGATTTCACCCTCCGGGTCTGCGCGTCCGTAGTGACGCGCGTAGGCGTCGAGGAAATTCTTGCGCACCTCGGCGGGGGAGCGCACGCCGTCGGGAAGATCGACCGTGAGC
>Ga0082335_1006211_pt1 | contig 15616 bp, 13 predicted proteins | sample Subgrocontami58m_FD_72375 | JGI IMG/M metagenome (GOLD analysis project Ga0082335, IMG submission 72375) | Subsurface groundwater microbial communities from S. Glens Falls, New York, USA - GMW37 contaminated, 5.8 m (SPADES assembly) (version 2) ... | reverse complement strand
ATCCGTTTTGCCCTAGATATTTAAGATAGGCGTAGCCAACCACTGCATCCAGCCGACGCCGCGGAATCTGGGGACACGATACTGGTTTCTGAAATAACTGGTATGGTGTCCCCAGATTTCAGCGTTGACGCAGATGAGTTCTCAGTTTGGGAAACTGAGCAGGCTTGGAGTGATGAATGAAACACGGTGAAATACGTTGGTACAAGTTCATGCCGCCAGATAAAAAGCGGCCAGTTCTCATCCTGACACGAGATTCTGTGCTGGAATACCTTGGAGAAGTAACAATCGCTCCCATCACAACTAAAATCCGTGATATACCCTCTGAGGTATTTCTCTCGAAAGCTGACGGCATGCCTCAGGATTGTGCTGTCAATTGCGATCACTTGCAGACTGTTTCAAAGGGGAAGATCGGGGCATTGATCGCATTTCTGCCTTTGCCAAAAATGGTTGAAGTTAGGCGTGCAATCCGTTTTGCCCTAGATATTTAAGATAGGCGTAGCCAACCACTGCATCCAGCCGACGCCGCGGAATCTGGGGACACGATACTGGTTTCTGAAATAACTGGTATGGTGTCCCCAGATTTCACGATACTGGTTTCTGAAATAACTGGTATGGTGTCCCCAGATTTCAGATTTCCCAGATTTCAATGCGAAAATAACAAATAATGATCGGATGATTGCCCGATTGCAAAAACATGAATAATAACATAATGAACATAAAATGAGTCCGTCAATTTTCAGAGAAAAAGGGTACCGGTTTTATTTCCTTTCAAACGAAGAGGATCGGATCCATATCCATGTGACATCCGAAGATGGCGAAGCCAAGTTTTGGCTGGAACCTATCTTATCGTTGGCTGTATATCATGGATTAAATCCCAAAAAACTGAGTGAAATCCAGCTAATCATAGAGGCACACAAAGATGAAATCATTAAAGCATGGCACAAACATTTCGGTAAGCGTTGAAAATATCACACCTTTTGGTATATGGCTTTTTGTAAAAGAAAAGGAATATTTTCTAAGCTATCAAGATTATCCATATTTTAAAGATCAAACTCTGAACTCGGTCCAAGAGGTTCAATTGCTTCATGGTTATCATTTATACTGGCCGGAATTGGATGTTGATCTTGAAATTGACAACCTCGAAAATCCAGAAAAATACTCTCTAAAATCAAGGATAAAACCTCCTCTAACGAATCAATCCAGCGGACGGACTGCTGCCCGCCGCTGATTTTCGCATATATGAAAAACGAGGGGGGAATTGGAATTCGGGGGAGACAATACTTAATTTTTTAAAATAGTTTGTGGCTCCATGTTTATAAGTGAAATAATATAAGCATGTTATCCTACGCTGGTAGTCGGAGGTTTTTCTCCCCCGGCCACCGTGCCATCTCGACACTTCCGTCTATTTTTATTATCAACTTCGGTGCCCATTTTTTTTCAACCTACATCTATAGGAAAGGCCGGACAGTTTATTTGCTCCTAACAGGGGACAAATTGCCTTGTCAGGGGTGGCAAATTTTGTTAGTTTACGTGCCAATTCGAGAGAGAAAGGCGGCAAATAGCGTCATGACGGATGATAAGTTGGTAGCCAGTGCCAGGGAGGTTCTGAAGATAGAAGCGGAAAGTATCCTTAATCTTATAGACAAGGTGGGGGTAAGTTTTGCCAGGGCCGTGAACATGATTTATGCATCGCCGGGCCGTGTGATCATTACCGGCATCGGCAAATCGGGCTTGGTCGGAAAGAAAATTGTGGCCACGCTTACCAGTACGGGCACCCAGGCAATTTTCCTCCATCCTGTGGAGGGGATTCATGGAGATATGGGAATTGTCACGAAGGATGATGTCATTCTGGCCATTTCCAACAGTGGTGAAACAGCGGAACTTAATTTGCTCATCAGCGCCGTCCACCGTACCGGTGCGCCTATCATCGCCTTGACGGGCTGTCTTGCGTCCTCGCTGGCGCGCAACGCGGACGTAACCATCGACGTAGGTGTGGAAAAGGAGGCCTGTCCCTTTGGCCTGGCGCCGACTTCCAGCACCACCGCCGTGCTGGCGATGGGAGATGCCCTGGCCGTGGCCCTGATTGAAAAACGGGAGTTCAAGGAAAGTGATTTCTACCGCTTCCACCCTGGCGGCAACCTCGGTCTGCGCTTGCGCGCCAAAGTGGCAGATGTGATGATTGTGGGCAAACATATCCCCCGGGTTGTGGCTGGTGCGACCGCCTTGGCGGCTATCGCGGAAATAGACGCCAAAAACAAGGGATTTGTCCTGGTGACGGATGCACAAAACCATCTGCTGGGCATATTGACGGACGGCGATATTCGCCGCATGATTAGTAAAAAAGTGGACTTTAACGTGAGAAGGGTTGAAGAGCTGATGACCCCTTCCCCCAAGACCATCGGGGGCGGCGCCTCGCTCGCGGCGACTATTGAGTTCATGCAGCGGGAGGAAATCACCACGCTGGCGGTAGTAGCGGAGCAGGATGAGCTTCGGGGCTACATCCACCTCCATGACATTCTGGGACGGGGGGGGAGCTTGAAAATATCCCTGCCATGACCGGCCAGGGGAAGCGAAACGCGTAAATTTGCAGCAGAAAAAATTTAACATTAAAGGAAAGCTACTATGAATGTAGAAGTATTTAGGGAGTACGATGTAAGAGGCCTTGTGGACAGGGATTTAAACAGCGACTTTGTCTATGACCTGGGAAGGGCCATTGGTACTCATGCCCGCCGTCAGGGGGTGAAAACCATGACCTTGGGAAGGGATTGCCGTCTCAGCTCGGAAGCCTATCAAGAGGCGATTGGCCGGGGACTCATGGCAAGCGGCATCGATATCACCGACGTCGGTCTCTGCGCTACTCCGCTGCTCTATTTTTCCATCCGTCATTTACACACAGATGGCGGCGTGATGGTGACGGGAAGTCATAATCCGCCGGAATTCAATGGCTTTAAGATTTGCCTTGGTCCCGATACCATTTACGGGGAGGAGATCCAGGAATTAAGGAAGATTATGGAGGCAGGCCAATATACTGTCGGCGCCGGGACCCGGCAGGTCCGTGATGTGGCCCCGGCATATCAGGACTGCCTCTTTGATAATGTGAAAATTTCGAAGGGACTCAAAATTATTGTTGATGGCGGGAATGGTGTCGGCGGGATGTTTGCCCTTCCCTTATTTCAACGGTGGGGCTGTGAGGTTAGCACTATTTATTGCGATCCTGACGGCCGCTTTCCCCATCATTTTCCCGATCCTACCGTTCCAGAAAACCTGCGTGAGCTAGTTGCCCTGGTAAAGGAGAAAAAGGCGGACGTCGGAATTGCCTACGACGGCGATGCGGATCGTCTGGGGGTGGTTTCCGATCAGGGCGAGATCCTCTGGGGCGATGAAGTGCTGCTCTTCTTTGCCCGCTATGTATTGGAGGAAAATCCTGGCGCCGCCATTATCGGCGAGGTGAAGTGCTCCCAGAAACTATATGACGATATCGCCAAGCACGGTGGCCGGCCGATCATGTGGAAAGCGGGGCACTCCCTGATTAAGGGCAAGATGAAGGAAGAACATGCGCTCCTGGCAGGCGAGATGAGCGGTCATCTGTTTTTTGCCGATCGTTATTTCGGCTATGACGACGCCATCTATGCCTCGGCCCGTCTGCTGGAGATCCTTTCCCGGACCGGGAAAAAAATCAGCGCCATCATGGCCGATGTCCCCCGTACCTTCAGTACGCCGGAAATCAGGGTAACTTGCCCCGACCATGTCAAGTTTCAGGTGGTGGATGATGTCAAAGCCTATTTCGCGAAGGAATACGACATTATCGACATTGACGGCGTCCGGATACCTTTTCCCGATGGCTGGGGGCTGGTCAGAGCCTCCAATACCCAGCCGGTTCTGGTGCTCCGCTTTGAGGCCCTTACGGAAGCAAGGCTTCAGGAAATTAGAACGATGATCGAAACAGTGCTGAAGGAGATCATGGGAAGGCACGTATAGAAGGTGCGGCGCGTCACCCCGGTCCGCCGCGGAACATCCTATTGTCGGGCACAACGATTGTTCCCCAGGAGCAGCGTATGAGTTACATAAAAATAATGATCACGCAGGATCTCGCAATACTTGACAAAGTGTTTCGCTGTGGCAGGGATGAAATGCTCCGGGTGATGAGTCACCCCAGCGCCATGAATCATTACGCCTGGTGCCCACAGACGGACATATTTGAGACGGCAACGGAGCTTGAATTTATTATGGAGCTGGCCGGTGTGATGCTGGAGGATATTGCCGTGGAAGCCGATCGGCGCACCCTGAGAATTTATGGCATCCGCCGGGAAAGACGGCGCCGACAGGATGGCAACTATCTGCTGGCCGAAATACCCGCTGGATACTTCGAGCGTTTTTTCCCCTTAGCCGTTCCCATCGATACAAACACCGTCCAGGCGCGCTATGCTGAAGGCCTGTTGCATGTGCGTCTGGAAAAACTGCCGCAAAATAATATTCGCACCATAACGGTACGCAGCAGCTGATGAAAAGTTTTCATTTTCATTATCCTTACAGGAGTTTACCATGACTGATGAAAAAGCTCCGGAAGATGTCCAAGCGGTTAAAATCCCGGAAATCCTGCCCATCATTCCACTGCTGAATGTTATTGTTTTTCCCAGAATGACGTTCCCCATCGAAATAATTGAAGAAAATGCCATTTCCCTGATTGATGAGGTCATGGCTGGGGACAGGCTTATCGGTCTCGTTCTCTCTAAAAAAGTTTCTCAGAACCCGCAGGCTGCCAGCCCTGACGTGCCATCACAAATCGGCACCTGTGTCGTGATCCTGAAGATGGCTCGCGGCGAGGACAGCAGAATACAATTGCTGGTGCAGGGATTAAGTCGCTTTAAAATCGTAGAACATGTGGAAGGCAAGCCCTACCTCCAGGCCCGGGTGGAGGTGCTGGAAGAGGAGGTGGACATCAAGGACATCGAAATCGAGGCCTTGATGTCCAACCTGGCCGCTCTTTTTGACCGGGTGGTCAAACTATCTCCCTTCCTGCCCCCGGAATTCGCCATTATGGCCAAATCCATAACCAGACCCGGCACCCTGGCCGACATGATTGCCTCCATCATCAACGCTTCCCCGGAAGAAAAGCACTCTATCCTGACCTTGCTGGACGTGAAGAAACGTCTCCAGGAGGTGACGCGCCTGGTGAACCATCAGGTGGAAATCCTCGAGTTGGGCAACAAGATTCAGTCACAGGTAAAAAGCGGGATGGATAAGGGACAGCGGGATTATTATCTGCGCCAGCAGTTAAAAGCGATCAAGGAGGAGCTGGGTGAGGGGGAAGAGACAAATGTGGAGGTCAATGAGTATCGGGCCAAGATAGAAGAGGGCAATCTCCCCGCAGAAGCTAAAAAGGAGGCGGAGCGCGAGCTTGCGAGACTGGCGCGGATGCATCCTTCCTCCTCGGAATATACTGTCGCTTCGACCTATCTGGACTGGTTGACGGCTTTACCCTGGAATGAGGGCACTAAAGACACCTTGGATATTAAGCAGGTCAGAAAAACATTGGATGAAGACCATTTTGGTTTGGAGAAAGCAAAAAAGCGCATCCTCGAATATCTTGCGGTGCGCAAATTGAAGCCCGATACCAAGGGGCCGATCCTCTGCCTGGCCGGTCCTCCCGGCACGGGCAAGACCTCTATGGGACATTCCATTGCTCGCGCTATGGGCCGCCATTTCATTCGGATGTCTCTGGGCGGGGTGCGAGACGAGGCGGAGATCCGGGGGCACCGCCGCACCTATGTGGGCGCCCTGCCGGGCCGCATTATCCAGGGTATCAGGCGGGCCGGTTCCCATAACCCCGTCTTTATGCTCGACGAAATCGATAAGGTGGGCAGCGACTATCGGGGAGATCCCTCCTCCGCGCTCCTGGAAGTTCTTGATCCCGAACAGAACTTCAGCTTTGTGGACCATTACCTGGACGTCCCCTTCGATTTGTCCCGCGTCATGTTCATTACCACCGCGAATATGCTCGATACTATCCCCCCGGCCTTGCGTGATCGCCTGGAGGTTATAGAATTGCCCGGTTACACGCAGGATGAAAAAATCAAGATCGCTGAACGTTACCTGATCCCCCGGCAAATCGACGCTAACGGCCTGAGCGAAGATCAGATCGCCATCACCAGGGGAGCGGTGAGGTCGATTATTGCCGGCTACACGCGTGAGGCCGGCGTGCGAAACCTGGAGCGGGAGCTCGCTTCCCTTTGTCGGGGCGTTGCCGCCCAGATCGCGGAAGGTAAAATCAAGCACACGCAGATCACCGTTAAAGAGGTGCATAAATACCTGGGGCCGGTGCGTGTTGCCTATGAAGCCTCAACCAGGGTGTCAAAGCCCGGTGTGGCTATGGGGATGGCCTGGACGCCCACGGGCGGGGACCTCCTTTTTATTGAGGCTACAGCCATGAAAGGCAGGGGGGGGCTTATGTTGACGGGACAGTTGGGTGAGGTAATGAAAGAATCCGCCCAGGCGGCGTTAAGCTTCATCCGTACAAATGCTTCCTCGTTAAAAGTGGCGGAGAATTTCTTTACGGAAAACGATATCCATATTCACGTGCCGGCGGGCGCCATCCCCAAGGACGGCCCCTCGGCCGGCGTCACCATGCTGACGGCTTTGGTTTCGTTTTTTACCGGTAGAAAAGTCAGGCAGGATCTGGCCATGACGGGGGAGATAACCCTGCGGGGGCTTGTGCTCCCCGTGGGCGGCATTAAGGAGAAGGTCCTGGCGGCCCACCGGGCTGGCGTCAAGACGATTATTCTGCCTCAATTGAATAAGAAAGACCTCGACGATCTTCCTCCCAAGGTCAGGAGAGAAATTACCTTCTATTTCGTCGTTGATATGCTGGAGGTATTGAAGTTGGCCTTGGAAAATAAACCGGCGCGTCAAGCAGTGAAGGTGTTATAATGCGCGCGAAAAACCGGAAAAAAGCGGCAATCCCAGGGAAAGTGTGGTGGGAGCCTTTGGACAATACGGCCCCTTTTCTACGTAATGCATGGTCATCCGGGTCATAAGGCGATTCCAAATGCCGGGCGCTGAAGGAGAGGAGATAAACAGTGGGTAATATTAATAAGTTATCTATTATGCTCGCGGTTTTTCTGATTACTCTTTTCCTTTTTTCCGCGGCGAAGGCGGAGCAGAGAATCGGCATCCTGACCTTCAGTGATCAAGCGCGTTACAGCGAAGCCTTGAAAGGCTTTCTGGAGCAAATGCGCGCGGACGGCTGGCAAGAACCAAAAACAACTTACCGCATCCTGAACTCCCAGGGCAGCAAGGCAAGTATGGCCGAACAGGTAAGGCAATTATCCTTGGCCAAGCTGGATCTGATTTTTACCTTAGGCACCGTCCCCACTATTGCCATCGCTAAAGCCATCAAGGACACGCCGATTGTTTTTGCCGTTGTTTATGATCCCGTCAAGGCCGGCATAGCAGCCGGCTGGGCGAGTTCTGGCAGCAACGTTACCGGGGTCACCAGCTTAATCCCCATGTCCCGATTAATGGCGGGGCTGAAAGAGTTCAGGCACGTAAAAAGAATGGCCGTGCTCTATAAGTTTGGTGAAAAGAACTCCGAAATACAGCTCCAGGATCTGCAACTTCTCCAGAGTCAGTACAAGATAGAGGTCATCCCCGTTTCTCTGAGCAAACCGGAAGATGTGCCCCAGCTTCTGCCGGAGGTTGTGCGCTCCGTGGATGCGCTTTATCTTACCGGCAGCAGTGTTGTGGGGGAGGCGGCGCCGACAATTGTGGACATCGCCAACAAGGCGCGCGTGGTGACGATTACCCATCTCGATGATTTGATGGACAAGGGGGCGCTGCTCGGCATATGCGGGAATTCCTATCTTCAAGGACGTCTGGCAGGGAAAAAGGCCACGCAGGTCTTGAGGGGGCGTAAGCCCGCGGCTATTCCTATCGAATCCCTGAAGAACGTTAATTATATCCTTAACAGTAAAACGGCGAAAGCAGGCAAATTTCATATCCCCCCGGCATTTATGAGACAGGTGGATAAAGTTATCGAGTAGTTCCTTAATTGGACAAAACGACGCATGTTCAACGCAAATATTAAAAACAGCATCCGCTATAAATTTATTAAAATCCTGGGGGGGGTCGTTCTTGTCAGTTCCGGCTTGTTAAGCCTGACCCTTGGAATAAAAGAGCAGCGGACGCTCGAACATTCTCTGGCGACCAAGACGCAGGACATGGCTTCCTACATTGCCCAACTCAGCGTAGATCCTTTAATCATGCAGAACGTTATCATCCTGGATTTTCTGGTTAACCAAACGCATCTGGATCGTGACGTCCTCTATGCCTTCATTCTCGACGCGCGGGGAAACGATGTTACCTCTCAATATGCCAGCATCAACTATCAATCGCCCCGTATAAAAAGCATCCTGGCCGGCCTGCCCGGCAAGATCGCCTATCGGGAGGCGCTGGCGGCGATAAAGAAAATCGAACCTTTATTGGAAGTTTCCGTGCCAATTTGCACCGGCAACGACGTCATCGGCAAAGTCCTTGTCGGTATAACGAAAGTCAACATCCGTCGGCAGATTATCCAGACCATGCTGTTTGTCGCATGTTTCAATCTGGGCGCCGCCTTGCTGGCGGGCGTCCTGATATTTTTTCTTTCCCAGAAAATAATTTTTAACCCGATTGCCGATCTTGCCGCCGCCGCTTCCCGTTTAGCCAAAGGGGATATTGCCAACGCCATATCTGTCCGGATCGCGACGACGGGAGAGTTGCAAATCCTGGTGGACAGTTTTAACCGGATGGTGGGCGATTTGGATAAGGTGACGGTTTCCAGAGGATATATGGATAGTATCCTTGAGGGCATGAACAATGCGCTGTTTATTGCTTCTCCCCAGGGAAAAATCACCAGGGCCAATGCGGCGGCAAACAAACTTCTGGGCTACGAAGACGGGGAGTTGCTCAATCAGCCTCTGGAAACGATATTTGCGGGGGTATTTCCTTTCCAGCCGTACAAGATCGAGAGCCACCTGGCCGAGGGACCCATGGTCAGCAGGGAAATGATATTATTAGCCAAGGACGGCAGCCGCGTGGCGGCGCTTTTTTCCGTTTCCACGATTCGGGACGGGCAAGGGCAGGTCAGCGATTTAATCTGCGTGGTGCAGGACATTCGCGAACGGATAAGGATGCAGGAAGAGCGTCAGCAATTAAAGGATAGTTTGCACCGCGCCGAAAAACTGGAGCTCTTGGGCACTATTGCGGGCAAGGTTGCCCATGATCTGAACAATGTGCTCGGTGTCCTCGTGGGGTATTCGGAACTGCTGCTGGAAAATATACCTGAAGGCGAGCGAACGAGAGATTATGCCGCCAATATCTTGAAATCCAGTGAAAAAGGGGCCGCCATCATTCAAGACCTGCTAACCTTGGCCAGACGAGGCGTGGTAAGTGCGGAGGTCGTCAATCTGAATAAGGTGGTCAGTGATTTTTTTCTTACCCCGGTTTTTGAAAAAATACAGGACTATCATCCCCTGGTGTTCTTCCGGGCTGAACTTGCCCCCGATCTGCTGAATATAAAAGGATCTCCCGTCCATATAGAAAAAGCCCTGATGAACCTGCTTGCCAATGCGGCCGAGGCCGTCTCCAAAATAGGAAAAGTGTTGGTGCGAACGGAAAACCGCTATCTTGACCGGCCGATCGGCGGTTATGGCGAGATAAAGGCTGGTAACTACGCCGTCCTGACAGTGCTTGACGACGGGGACGGAATTTCCGCCGCCGAGCTGGAAAAGATATTTGAGCCTTTTTATACCAAGAAGGCCATGGGGAGAAGCGGGACCGGCCTGGGATTGTCAGTGGTCTGGGGAACGGTTAAGGACCATGGGGGCTACATAGATGTACATAGCGAGATAGGGAAAGGCAGCGCCTTTACCATTTATTTGCCGGTGACGCGAGAGGAGTTGAGCGAGGAGTTGTCGAAAGTCCCCCCGGAAGAATTTATGGGCCAAGGGGAATCGATTTTAGTGGTGGATGACGCCCTGGAACAGCGGGAGCTGGCCGTAAGCATGTTGACCAGGCTCGGGTACCATGCCCAGGCGGTAGCCAGCGGTGAGGCGGCTGTGGATTATTTGCGCGATCATGCGGCAGAGCTTGTCATGATAGATATGATTATGGAGCCGGGCATGGATGGCCTTACAACCTATGAGCAGATTCTGTCACTAAACACGCAGCAGAAAGCAATTATCGTCAGCGGTTTTTCTGAAACGGACCGGGTCAGGAAGGCCCGGGAACTGGGCGCCGGGGCCTATGTGAAAAAGCCTTATGTAATGGAAAAAATAGGTTTGGCGATTCGGGCGGCGCTGTCGAAAACGGCCAACATAAGCGGAAAGGTAAGTTGACAGATGGTGTTCAGCGAGGCAGCTCCCCCGGCGGATTTTATCAGGGATATTATCGATACAGGTTTGAAAACCAGGGAACATCAGGGGAAAGTGGCCACACGCTTCCCACCGGAACCGAACGGTTATCTGCACATTGGTCATGCCAAGTCGATTTGTCTTAATTTCGGCATTGCCGCCCAATACGGCGGCGCCTGCAATTTGCGGCTCGACGACACCGATCCCAGCGGAGAGAGCATGGAGTACGTGGAATCGATCATCCGCGATGTCCGCTGGCTGGGCTTTGATTGGGCCGACCGCCTATATTATGCCTCCGACTACTACGAAAAACTCTACGAATATGCCTTGCAACTTATCAAGCAAGGTAAAGCCTACGTGTGCGACTTGACCGCCGAGCAAATGCGGGAATATCGCGGCACCTTGACAGAGGCGGGTCGTGAAAGCCCTTATCGCCACAGATCCGTGGCGGAAAACCTGGAGTTGTTCCAACGCATGCGGGACGGCGAATTTGAGGAAGGGTCACGCGTCCTGCGTGCCAAGATCGACATGGCCGCACCCAATATTGTCATGCGTGACCCGGTCATGTACCGCATCAAGAAGGAGACCCACTATCGTACCGGCGATAAATGGTCTATCTATCCGATGTACGATTTTGCCCACTGTCTTTCCGATGCGCTCGAAGGGATTACCCACTCGATCTGCACCCTGGAATTTGAGAACAACCGCCCCCTTTACAACTGGTTCCTCGCAGCATTGTCGATTGCCGATTCTCCGCAGCAGATCGAATTCGCCCGGCTCAACCTCACTTTCACGATCCTGAGCAAGCGTAAACTGATCGAATTGGTGGAAAAAGGAATCGTCGCCGGCTGGGATGATCCGCAGATGCCCACCTTGACGGGCATGCGGCGCCGGGGCTATACGCCGGCCGCGATCCGCAACTTCTGCGAGCGGATCGGCGTTGCCAAAAATGATAGCGTGATCGACATGGCCGTATTGGAGAACTGCCTGCGCGAGGATTTGAATGAAAGCGCGCCGCGGGTGCTGGCGGTGCTTCGGCCGCTCCGCGTCATTATTGATAACTATCCCGAGGCTCTGGTAGAGGAGTTCGCATGTCCCTATCATCCCCAGCAGGCGGCCATGGGGGTGCGCCGGGTGCCCTTTGCCCGGGAACTTTATATCGAAGAGGATGATTTCCGGGAGGAGCCGCCTCCCAAGTTTCACCGGCTGTCGCCGGGCCGGGAGGTGCGCTTGCGTTACGGATACTTCATTAAGTGCGTGGGGGTGGAGAAAGACCCAGAGACGGGGGCTGTGACGACCGTGCATTGCACCTACGATCCGGAGACGAAGAGCGGTTTTGCCCCCGATGGCCGCAAGGTTGCGGCCACCATTCACTGGGTATCGGCCGCTCATTCCGTCCCCGCCGAAGTGCGTCTTTATGATCGGCTTTTCGGCAAGGCTGATCCGCTTTCGAACGGCGCGGAGCTTACAGCGCACCTAAACCCGAATTCTCTGGAGATTCTCAGGTCATGCCGGCTCGAGCCAAGCCTTGCGGATGCAACTCCAGGCAGCCGTTTTCAGTTTGAACGGGTCGGCTATTTCTGTGTGGATGCCGTTGATTCCAAGGCAGAGGCCCTGGTTTTCAATCGCACGGTAACGTTGCGCGATTCCTGGGCGAAGATCGCGGCCAAGGGGGGATGAGGGAAGTGTCTCCCTTTACCCCTTTTCTCCATCAAACATCAATTTCCTTGACAAAGCGGAGACGTCCTGTTAGGCAAATGGCACGGGTGGCCCTTCATGCAGGGGCCATTTAAGGGAAGACGGTGTGAGTCCGTCGCGGTCCCGCCGCTGTGATCGGGGACAAAAGCTGCAAGGTGCCACTGTCGGCAACGACGGGAAGGCGCGGCAAGTAGAATGATCCGAAAGCCAGAAGACCTGCCCGTAAATGCGATTGTCTCTCCCCGTGGAAAGGGAAAAGATAGCGTGCAAGCGGATGAAATACGGCATCCCCCGGCTTTAGACAGGCCGGGGGATTTTTTATTTTTACAGGCAGTTCGTGGGAACATAAATGGCTAAAAAGGTTATTCTGATCAGGCACGGCGATACGGGTGAGCAATACCGGGGCCGCTACATAGGCAGTACGGATGTTTCTCTTTCGCCTGCAGGGCGATTGCAGACGTCGCAACTGCTTAATCCCCTGCGGAAAGAGGCGGCCGTAAAGTACCTGTCAAGTCCTGCCCGACGCGTTTGCGAGACGGCGCGGGCCGCCCTGGTCGGGAGCGGCATTACGCCTGAAATTATTCCCGATCTGCGGGAGATCGATTTCGGGGTCTGGGAGGGGAAGACCTTCGCGGAGATCAGTAGCGACGATCCGGCGGCCGTCAGCTCCTGGGCGGCTTTTCGGCCCGACTTTACCTTTCCCGGCGGCGAAGGGATTACTGCCTTTGCCGCGCGGGTACAGGCGGTGGGCAGGATGATTGCCGCCGATCCGGCGAAAACCATCGCTGTTTTCACGCATGGCGGGGTCATCAGGGTGTTGATCTGCCATTATCTGGCCTTGGACAGCAGCCATTATATCTATTTCGATGTCAAACCGGCTTCTCTCACGACCTTGCTGCTCCATGAAGGGCGCGGGGTATTGACGCGCTTGAACGACCTCCACCATACGGAGGGGGGTGCAAATGGGTGAACTGTTACTCATTACCGGCGGCAGCAGAAGCGGCAAGAGCGGTTATGCCCAGCAAACGGCGGAGCTCCTGCCGGGGCCGCGTTATTTTATCGCCACTTGCCAGATCTGCGATGCGGAGATGGCGGCAAGGGTGATGAAGCACCAGGAGGCGCGAGGCGCAGGCGAGTGGTTGACCATAGAAGAACCGTTTGATCTGGCAGGCGCCTTGCGCGCTGCCGCTGAAGGGAACGTTCTGCTCGTCGATTGCCTGACGATCTGGATAAATAATTTATTGTACGAAGCCGACCAAAAGGGCGAGCTCCTGACGGCAAACGCGATCGCCGCTGTCTGTCAGGAAGTTCTGACTGCTTGTCGTGAATTGAGGGGCACGGTAATCTTTGTGACCGGCGAGGTGGGCATGGGTATCGTACCGGATAATCCCCCGGCGCGCCTTTATCGTGATTGTGTGGGAACGTGTAACCAATTGATGGCCGCTGCCGCCGCTCGGGTAATATTAGTTGCCTGCGGCCTGCCGCTTTTCTTGAAAGGATGACCGATGAGCTTACTTGAAGAAACGATTGCCGCTATTATTCCTCCGGATGACACTTACCGCGCCAAGGCCAGAGAGCGCCTGGAACAACTGGCGCTTCCCTATTGGTCCCTGGGACGTCTGATGGATCTGGCCGAAGATCTGGCGGGCATTACCCGCTCGCTCGCCCCTCCCGTAGCCGGAAAGACAATCGTGACCATGGCCGGCGATCATGGCGTCGTGGTGGAGGGGGTCAGCAAATATCCCCAGGAGGTGACACCTCAGATGGTGCACAACTTCGTCCGGGGCGGCGCTGGCATTAATGCGCTGGCCCGGCAGGCCGGTGCGGTAGTGGTGGTGGTCGATATGGGGGTGGCTGCTGATTTGAGCGGGCTTGCCTCCCAAGGGAAGATAATCTCCAAAAGTGTCGGTCCGGGAACGGCTAATATGGCAGTTGGCCCGGCCATGACGAGGGAACAGGCCGTCAAGTCCCTGGAAGGGGGAATCGAAGTAGCGCAAAAACTCGCCAGCTCAACGGATGTCTTCGGTACGGGTGACATGGGCATCGGCAACACCACGCCGAGCAGCGCCATCGTGGCGTTGCTCGGCGGTTTACCCGTGGCGGAGGTGACGGGAGCGGGTACGGGTATCGACGAAGCCCAGCGTTTGCACAAGATTGCCGTCATCGAACAGGCCCTGTCCGTCAATGCCCCGGACAGGCAGGATGGGTTGGATGTGCTGGCCAAGGTGGGCGGCTTTGAAATCGGCGGTATCGCCGGCTTGATCCTGGGAGCGGCAGCGCTGAGGAAGCCCGTTGTCGTGGATGGTTTTATTTCAACGGCGGCGGCCCTTATCGCCCAGGCGCTTTGTCCGACTGCCGCCGCCTACATGATTTCCGCCCATCAGAGTGTGGAGCGGGGCCACCGCGCCGCCCTGGAAGTCCTGGGGAAAAAGCCCCTCATCGATCTGGATCTCCGCCTCGGTGAAGGCACGGGCGCGGCCTTGGCCATGAATTTTCTTGAGGCTGCTGTCATGATTCTCACGGAAGTGGCCACCTTTGCGGAAGCGTCTGTATCCGAGGCCAATACATGAGGCACTTCCTGGCAGCCTTTCAGTTCCTGACCATTATTCCCGTGCCAGGCAACCGGCAGCCGTCCCGGGAGGAATTGGAGCAATCCTTGCCTTACTATCCCCTGGTGGGCCTGATCATCGGCGCCTTGCTGGCGATCATGGATGCAGGCTTGCGTCACCTTTTCCCGGCGTTATTAACTTCCGTCATTCTGGTCATAACGCTGCCGGTTATTTCCGGCGGCCTCCATTACGACGGATTGGCAGACACGGCGGACGGTTTTTTAAGTCACCGGTCCCCGGAGCAGATGCTGCAAATCATGAAGGACAGCCGCACGGGGCCGATGGGCGTCATGGCCATTGTTGCCGTTTTTATCTTTAAAGTTGCAGCCTTTGCTGCGGTTGCGGCGCCGCTTCGCTGGTGGATCCTCTTGCTCACACCGCCGGCTGCCTACTGCGCCCTCATGTTGAATATTGTCCTCCTGCCCTATATGCGGAAAGAAGGGCTGGGTGGCATGCACGCGGCGCGGCGTTTTTCCCAATGTACCTGGGGCACGGCAGCGCTTTTGCTGGGCGGCGGCTGGCTGGCGGGAGGAAGCTTCGGTCTGGCGGCGGTTGCAGCGGCGCTGATTACGGGTCTGCTCCTGGCATTGTACACGCGGCGTAAAATCGGCGGTTACACTGGCGATACCCTGGGGGCGGTTTACGAGATAGCGAGCATCATGCCGGCCTTGGTGGCTGCTGCCTGGGGGTGTGGGGGAATGGCGACATGAAGGGGCAGCACGGTGGCGATGTCTATGATATGTCCCGCAAGACGGGAAAAAGGCTTGCAGACATTCTGGACTATTCTGCCAATATTAATCCCCTGGGACCGCCTGCCTGGCTGCCGGAGTTGATCAATGCCGTTATCCCTTCGCTGGTGCATTATCCTGATCCCCATTGCCGGGAACTGGTAGGAAGGACAGCTGCGACTTGCGGTATAGG
>Ga0082335_1006210_pt1 | contig 15617 bp, 15 predicted proteins | sample Subgrocontami58m_FD_72375 | JGI IMG/M metagenome (GOLD analysis project Ga0082335, IMG submission 72375) | Subsurface groundwater microbial communities from S. Glens Falls, New York, USA - GMW37 contaminated, 5.8 m (SPADES assembly) (version 2) ... | reverse complement strand
CCGGCGCATGACCCTCTTATCTGACGAGTTCGAGGCGGTGGTGCAGATGCGGGCCAAAGGCCGGACCTTCTCCTACATCCAGGAGGAAATCGGCGTCTGTCATGACGTGATCCGGCGCGAGCTGGCCGAGCGCGGCTATTCCACCGCGCCGATCAGGCCGGAAAGGCGGGCCAAGCGCGGCTCCGGCCCTTGGCGTTCCTTCGATCCACCGTGAAGTTCACAACCTAGGTGTAGCGGCGCGCAATGAGGACCCCAACGAACGAACGGTGTGGATTCCGACGAAGGGCCGCCATTCCAATCTGATGGCGGCCAGGCGAAGGGGGGCGCATTTTAACATTAGGTCAGGAATTGATCACGCGTCTTCCCGGTTGCCTCCAATGCCTGAACCCATTTTGGCAGGCGGCCTCGTCCGGACCATTCCTCACCATTTGGACCTCGGTATTTTACAGCTAGCGGTGTTCCCGCATCCTTGCGGACTTCCCTGCCTTGCCCGGCCGTCGTGGATGATGAAAGTGCCGCCTCAAGCGTCAGGCCCAATTCAGCGAGCTTCGCCCGTGCTTCCGCCAAAATCTCGTCCTTGGCAAAGTCAATCTTGCCCCGCCGTTTCGCTTCGGCGGCATCGCGGAGGGCTGTGAGCTCCTGTACCGTCAGCTGGTCCAAATCCAGCATGGGCTTCCGATTGCCATCGATCATAACCGTGTTTTCAGCCATTCCGATTCCCTCCCTCGATTACAGAATAAGATACCATTTCCCAAATTTCCTGAATGAGTGGCAACCCATTTAATCCGTGCCACTCAAACATGTTCTCTGAACCCGCCGTCGTGTAAGGTCGCGCATCCACAGCGCAGGCGAGACGCCCATGGCTAGGCCCCCCGGTGAGCCGCCCGATTGGGAGAAGCGTAACCAGGACAAAGGAAAGGACGCCTTCAACCCACCTGCGCGAGGCGAAAGGGACGGCCCACCGCCAGGGGAGCGCGGGATTCCTGAACCGGCCAAACCAGAGATGGCAAAAAAGTACGACATGCCAGGACCTGGGGGGGATGCTGTACGGCGGCAGGAAGCAGAGCGCTCTGCAATCGACCGGGCAAAGCGTTTGGAGGCACAGAAGAAGCCAGAAGTCGAGAAAGAATCACCGAAAAAAGCAGTAGAGTCCGCGCGGGAAAAGGGACTTGAGGGGAAAACGGATTATCAGAAGGATGTTATTGCAAGAGCCGAAAGACTGAAATTTGCAAATGAGTTCAATAATAAGGCAAGATATAAGGGACATGAAAAATAAGCGATTACTATCAACGAGAGAGGTGTTTGGCCGAATAAAATCGGACCGAATATTGTATGCGGGACACGGGGAGTATAGGAGCGTCTCCGCTAAGCGCGTCATATGGGAGATGCTGGATTTTCTGATAGAAAAGGCTGGTTATCCCGTGGAAGAGCTCATAGACGATATTTTAGGATTTTGGGGAGAGGATAATTTCGAATACGAGTTTGAGCGAGGAATTTTATGTGCCGTTATCGCTGATCGAATGGTAGAGGATAGAATTTCTAATTATAATTTTCCAAACGCTTCAGATCCAATTTCAGGCTCTACCTATATCTCTATATCATCCGCCGCTTGGAATATGCATAGGCCCAAAAATACTAAGAGGCTGATGTTTCCTAAAATCGAATGCAGAAAAAACAGCGCGCAGGCTCTACAATATGCTGGAGCCTTTCGAGATATGCAGATCGAAGAGAGATCATCTAATCGGTAGATTGGCAAGCGGAAGAGAGACTCCAGGAATGGTTTCGTCATTTGTCATTTCGATTATCCCGGAGTAGTGCACTTTAAAGGTGCCCACGAAGAGAATCTTCTCATACCAGAGAACGGCTTTGCATTCATAATGTCCTGAGGAAAGACGCGGCAAGCAGGAGATAGGGCGAGCATATTGTGTAAGAAGCGTTCGAGTGTTCGTGTTTTCTTGCTGAAGAGATGGATCGGCTCCGGTTTCCACGGCCAAAAAAGGAATGCGGGAGATATTGTCTCCCTGGAGACCTCGAACAAAGAACGTGAAGAACCAGAGATAAGCGGAAACATTCGTATCTGTCATCCGTATTCCAGGCTGAGAGTTGGCACGCTTAATTTCGTCCACGCGACCATCTAAACGATAAAAATTTCCTGCGCTATCGAATAGATAATATATAGCTAGATTATTTACCGTCCATTCTTGGGAATAGATTCGGATGATTTTTATGTTCTCATGCCATGGTAGGCGGCTTACCTCGATGCGGGCAAACCGATCAGAGATTTTATATCTGCCGTCAATAGGGGATAGATTTGCCGTCATCCGTAGCCGAAGGCCAGAGTCGGCAGGGGACCAAGCATAATTGTATATGCTATTGACGGCGGGACCCGACGGTACGGTGGGAAGAGGTACAGAAAGGTGAGGGGCTCGCGGCTCTGGAGGTTTGGGAGCGGGAGTGGGTGAGGGGGCGGCAACGATCGGTGGCTTAATGGTGGGAGGCGGGGGAGGCGTGGTAGAGAGCTTTGAGATAGCGATAACTATTAATGCAGCGATGCCACCGATGCCACCGATGCCAGAAAATGCCTTCCAATTTGATCGAGTGGGGGCCGGAGGGGCAGGAGGAAGCGCGGCGCGCGCTTTCTGTTCCTCGATCTCTGCTAATGTTGGAGGGGCTGGATGGTCTGGATGAGGGTCAAAAGTGCCTTGGAATTCTGGTGAGAGATAGTATTTCAATTGATAGATTTGTATCGGATAGGAACCAGGGACCATCGCAAGGGCGGAGCTTGACGTGGCTGCGAATGTTAGCGCAATTTCATCTTCCGTCATAAGCCGCCGTTTATGGATTTGCTGACTGGTATTTGATCCCGTGGACTGGGTGCCAAATATGCCGCCTCCCGTGGAGTTACCCGAGGATTGGCCTGCTACGGTTCGGATTATTTCAGCATCTCCCAAACGTTGGGAAAGATACTGAAGTGTGAAGGGGTCCTCATTCGCGGCAAAAACACGAATTCCTGAGCTGGTGACGAATGTTTCCCAATTATCCTTGTAGATATCTTTTAGCTGAGTCAGGGATTGGACAACAAATACCAGCTTGACACCATAACCGGGGATTTGCGCAGTCGCATCTTCAATGCGGCTCATCCGGCGAAGGCCAGGGAATTCATCCAGAATCATCAAAACGGGATAACCGGATTTAGGCTGATGAGAGATACGCTCCATTTCATCAAGCATCAGCGTGACGAACATCCGCAGCCAACGGTAATGAGTGCCCATGTAACGCGTGGGCAGGGATAGATAGATCGAAATCCCTCGGTCATCTGTTTTCAGCTCGGAGAGGCTGAAATCCGAATCCTCAAGGGAGCGGCGCATAGCCGGACTCTCAATGAATTCTGTTTGGCGATTCGCGGTGGAAAGGACGCTACTCCGTTCGCGATCAGCCATGGAGAGAAAGCTTGACCCAACGCCGGACACAATACTGTCGAAGGCGGGGTTATCGGCCATAGCAAGCCACAGGAGGGAGAAGGGGTCGGGTTCTGCAATAAGTTCATCGCCTTGCTGCGCCAGGCTTTGATTTTCTCTGCGAACAGCTTCGACGCCTAGCCAATCACCTCGAACTAGAAGTGATCTGACGGTAACGAGAGTGCGGCGGCCTTCAAATTCCGGTGCAGTTAGAACGTGTAAGATCAACCCTTTCATCAGATATCGCGCGGACTCTTGCCAGAAGGCATCCTTGTCGTTGTCCTGGACAACGATTGCGTCGGCAATCCGCCCAGCAGCATCGACAGCGTCGTCTAGGTTGGGTCCTTTCAGAAGTTCGATGATCTCTTGCAGCGGATTGAACCGCGCGCGCATGTCGTCATCGACTTTTGCGACGCCAAAGGGGTCAAGAACATAAACCTTCTGTCCCATGCCGTGGGCATAAGCAGAGCCTTTGCCTCGGCGCTTGGCTGTGACAGTCGCATTCTCGCCTTTAGGATCAATGACGACGCAGGAACCACGCCAGACAGCTAGATTGGGGATAAGAATCGAGGTCCCTTTTCCCGCGCGAGGTCCCATGCAAATGAGGGTGTGCTGGTCAGTCTTACCGGCAATTAAGCGAGTTTCGGGCCTGATATCACGAGGAGCGTATTGGACGTTGAAAAGCGAATATCCGATGATGAAATCGGCGTCCTTTCCCTTGCGATCAGGATCCCAAATGAGGGGTTGGAGTTCGAGATTTGTCGCCCACCTAGCGGTGCCTAGGGATTGGCTCATGTGCTCTGCCTAGGGCCGGGAGGTTTCATTCGATCCATCTTTACGACACGGCGCGCGGTGGCAACCCAAACAAGTCCCGATCTTGATCTCGGCTCACATGCCGGGACAACAGCCGCTGAAAAATCTGTGCGAACTCCGGGTCGATCTCAGCCGTCTCCAGGGCGATGGCACCCGCGACGATCTTCTTCCGTGTGTCTCGTTTGCGCTCGTCGTTCTTCAGGGTGGCGCGGGTTTTCTCGATCCGGGCCGCAATCTGGTCCTTCTGCGCTTGAAGCTCCGCCAGGCGTTGCTGCGCTGTCTTGTGGGTACGTGGCATCAATCCTCCTTTTGCAGTTGCGGACGGTATCACGAAGAGCGACCATAGGTGAATAAACCGGCGGTACCATTTCGGGTAGTCCAGAATCTTGGATTCAGTCTGTCACAAAGTGCGCACTTATACATCCTTTGGATGTGTGCGGCAGGGGAATCCCCTGCACCCCATGCCACGCCTATGGGCGCGTCATTCCCCCTCTGCGGCCGGGGGGTGGCCGATCCCTCACACGCCGGGATGGGCGTTTACCGCTGCTGTGGCGGGGGCCTGAGCCATGGCTCAGTTCCGCCTGTCCTCGCAGATCATCGGCCGCAGCGCGGGGCGCAGCGTCGTTGCCGCCGCCGCCTACCGCGCCGGTGCATCGTTCGCCGATGACCGCACCGGCCAGCTGCACGACTACTCGCGCCGCCGCGGCGTCATCCACGCGGAGATTCTCGTCCCCGAGAATACCCCCGCATGGATGCTCGACCGTGCCCGCCTGTGGAACGCGGTGGAGACGGCCGAAAAGCGCAAGGACGCCCAGCTCGCGCGGGAGATCCAACTCTCCCTCCCGCATGAGCTGACCGGCGAGCAGCGCCGCGACCTGGTGCGGCGCTTTGCCGACGAGCAGTTCGTCCGCCGGGGCATGATTGCCGATATCGCCCTCCATGCCCCCGGCAAGGAGGGCGACGATCGCAATCACCACGCCCACATCCTGCTGACCATGCGCGAGCTTGCCGGCGACGGGTTCGGCAAGAAGGCCCGCGACTGGAACGCGCCGGATGTGTTGCAGGGGTGGCGCGAAGCCTGGGCACAGGAACAGAACCGCACTCTTGAGGCGCACGGCCACGCGGCGCGCGTCGATCACCGCAGCCTCGAAGCGCAGGGGATCGATCGGGAACCGACGCAGCATCTCGGGCAGGCGGCGAGCGACATGGAACAGCGGGGGAAACCCTCGCGCATCGTGGACGAAAACCGCGCCATTGAAGACCGCAACAACGACCGCGACGAAAGCCACCGCCAGGCCGGTGCCCTCACCCTCGAAATCGATCGGCTGAAACAGGAAGAGGCCACTCAGGTCGCGGAGCGCCAGGCGGCCCTGGCAGACCTGCAAAAGCTTTCCACTGCCCAGCTTGAGGAACGGCACCGCCGCGAGGCTGACGAAATCCGGGCGCAGCTTTCGCGGCAATATGGCGAGCACAAGCAGGCCCTCGACGCGGCCGCGCAATCGCTTGAGAGCCGCTTGCAGGCGACGGGGTTCCGGAAGGTGCTGCGCGATATCACCGGCCGCAGCGCCGCCGATCGTGACAGGTTACAGGGGATCAAAGCCACGCGCGGCGAAATAGGCCAGCACGAGCGGACGACGCTCACGGCATTTCAGCAGGGACAAGATCGGGAGCGCCGCGCCCACCAGGCCGAACAGCGCCAACAGCTTGAACGTATTGCAAGCGCTGCGGCCGCGGCTTTCGAACGGCAGCGACAAGCGGCGATCCGCGCGGCCGCACCCACCACCCCTGCCGAGGCCAGCCAGGCGAAGGCCGTGCGCTTGGCTGCCCAGCTTGCGGCGGCAGCTCGCGCGCAACCGGGCAAGGAGACGACAGCAACGGCGAAGGGTTTCAACGAAGCGGGCCGCGAGCCGCCGAAGCCGGCACCGGCGGATAAGTCGTTAACGGCACGCGCCAGCAGGAGGCCCCGCAGTCATGGGCGTGATTTTGATCGAGGACGGTAGGCTATAACCAAAGGAGAAATGCACATGAAGCACGACAAGGACGACCCGGCGGGAGGGCGCGAGAACTGGCACCAGACGTTATCGCGGCCCTTGGACCTTCCTTACGTGGAGCCCCGCCTCCGCGAACGCCAGAACCGCCAAGACGCACGATGGAAGAGTTGAAGGAGCTTATTGGGACGAAATTGGCGGAGCCTGTCGGGGCGGATGATCGGCGAGAAATGCGGAATTTCAAGCGGTGGCAAGCACGGCAGCGGACAGGCGATCAAGACCGGGGACGATAACGATCCGATGGAAAGTTTGCATATTTTCCCCATTTTTAGTATTATGGGGAAAGAAAGGAGGTGCTGACATGGACAGATGCACATCGGCAGACCTGCAAAAGCATTTCGGCCCCATTCGGGAAAAGGCTCTCAAGGAGCCGGTCTCGATTACCCATCACGGGCGGGAAAGCCTCGTGGTCATGTCGGTTGATGAGTATCGACGACTCAAGGCATTCGACACGCGGCGGCATTACTACGCCTGGGAACTGCCGGACGATCTGGCGGCGGCGTTGGAGCAGGTTCGGCCCGGTCCGGAATCCCTGCAATTCGCGCCTGAGGAACCCTGAAATCCTCCATGGCGCTTCCGGACCCAAAACCAGGACTTGTCATCCGCTACGCTTTTCTGTGGCGTGAGGAAGCGGCAAAAGGGCGGGAGGAAAGCTCCAAGGATCGTCCTTGCGCCGTCGTCCTCACGACCAGGAAGGATGGGGATCGGACCCAGATCGTTGTCGCCCCCATCACGCATACGGACCCTGGACAGGGTGCCCCTGCGATCGAGATTCCGACTGCCACGAAGCAGCGGCTCGGGCTGGACGATGAGCGGTCCTGGATCATCACGAACGAGATCAACGTCTTTGAATGGCCTGGTCCCGATATCCGGCCGATACCGGGGCAGGGCCGATCCGAGGACCAGCGTTTCGCCTATGGCTATCTTGGTCCCAAGACGTTGAAGGCGATGATCGACGGGATTCTTGCGCAACGACAGCGTGGGGCATTGTCCCGTGTGAATAGGGACGATCCGGCTCCTCCCCTGCCTCGGACAAGCCGAGATCGCCCGGAACGGCGGGGGCCGGGGCGCGGACGAAGCCTCGATGATGGGGACAAGGGGCGGTAGCCTCGCAACACAAAACCACAAATGTGGGTTTGTGTGATTGGGGCTATACGGGAACCCACGAATCATCTAATGTGGGTTTATGATTATCTCTTTCCTTAACCAGAAGGGCGGCGTGGGTAAAACGACCCTTTCGGTCAATGTCGCCGCCTGCCTCGCCGACCAGGGGCACAAGGTCTTGCTGATTGACGCCGACAAGCAGGGATCAGCCAGCACCTGGGCGGGCCTTCGCCCGGAGCCGGCCTTTCAGGTCGTGAGCATGGCGAGGGAGAACATGGCGAAGGAAGCCCTGCGGCTTGCCGCGAATTTCGACCATACCCTGATCGACGGCCCGCCCCATGCCGAGCAGATCGCCCGCTCCTGTATTATCGCATCCGATTTCGTGGTCCTGCCCATTGAGCCATCCGGACTTTCGACCTGGGCGTCCAATCTGACCGTCCGCCAAGTGACCGAGGCTCAAGCTTTTAAGGAAACCATCAAATGTGGGTTTGTGGTTTCCCGCAAAATAGGGAATACCGTCATCGGCCGCGACATCCGCGCCATGGCCGCCGAGACGGGAATTCCCATCCTCGCCACCGAGATCGAGCAGCGTGTCGCCTTCGCCGAAAGTATGACCCTGGGGAAGACCATCTTTGAATGGAACCCGGGCGGCCCCGCAGCGCGCGAGATCGAACGTTTAACCCTTGAACTGCTGAACCATGACCAAAAAGACCTTCGCGACAGCGCCCAGACCCAGACAGCCCACGGCTGACGAAATCGCCGCCTACGAAAGGGGCGGGGCAGGGCACGACCAGACTACGCCACCGGCCGCCGCCGAGGCGCGGCCAGCCGAGCGCAGCAAGCGTCTGAGCCTCGATCTGCCCGAAAGCATGCATATCCGCTTCAAGACCGCCTGCAGCGCAACGGGGCGTAAGATGGTCAGCGAGATTCAGGAATTCATCGAACGACGCATCGCAGAACTCGAAAGCGAGGGCGGGATCATCCGCAAATGAACAAAACCTCAAATGTGGGTTTGTGGTTCATGATCGTCCGCGCTTTTCAAACCAACTGCGACAGAATTTGACGAAGTGACGTGCCGGCATTTTCGGTTCGATCTCATTCTCCCCGAGCCACCGCCGCCACTCACGTTCCAGATAATAGACGTCCCAGCTTGGAGCGGCTTCCCGTGCGGCGTCGTAGGCATCCTGGTCAAGGCTGCCTTCCCAGCTTGGGGAGTGGAGGGACAGCGCCATTGACCCCCGGTTGCGGAATGTCACCATGTCGGATTCTGGATCGAACGACACGCTGTAGTCCGGCAGATGATCGTGCTGGACAAGATGGCCGAGCAATTGCCGGAACCGCTTGAGCGGGCTTTGCGAGCCACTTTTTTTGAGCAGTAATTCCAGTCCGATCCGCCATTCGTCCTGTTGTCCGCAATGCTTGCGGGCAATCTCATAGACGCGGCGTTCAATGGGCTTTCGCAGTCGGAAATAATCCCGATGCAGAGTCAAGACTTCCTGCGCTTGGATCGCGTTGAAAACCCAATCGGATAGCTTCACCTCGCACCAGAGTAGCCGCCCGTCCAAACCGTGCTTGCGTCGCACGGAAGATCCATCGATCAGACCGAAGCCGTCCGATTGCTCTTCACTGCTGGTACGCACATTCGTTCGAATGCGTGTACCCTCAAGCCGGTCCAGTGCCTCGATCAGCGCCATGTAATCACGCCCACTGGTGCCGCGATTGGTAAATACCAACAACTCACGAGAGTTGATCCGAACGCGCTGTGAAACTTTCTCCTTCGCCTTGAGCTTCGCCATCAACTGCGAAATACAGTAGATCAGTATATCCTTGTCGTAGATTGTCGCCAATCCTTTGACGCTGGGCGTAATCTGTATCCATTGACCATTATGTTCATAACGACGAACTGCTGTTTCTGGCTTCTTTGAGAGCGAATAGAACGGGTGCTCCATATTCGCCATCATGTCCTTGAGCACTGCATCCGCTACATCGCAGATAAACAGATCATATTGCGGATGCCGGTCGGGCATCAGCGGCGCAAGCGAATGGGCTGCCTCCTCATCCTCATCGATCAGATTCGTGGTTTCAGTGTCCATGCACTCACATTCGTGGTTTCAGTTACCGAGGTCAAGATTCGTGGTTTCAGTTACCCACAGGCTCAAAAGAGGGGGGATTCGTGGTTTCAGTTACCAAGATTCGTGGTTTCAGTTACCAAGATTCGTGGTTTCAGTTACCAAGATGTCTGAAAATCCATTATAAACCAATGACATGTAGGTGTTTATCCACAGTTTAACACTGATTCTAACACAGATTTAACACTCAAGGACCTGTGGATAACTTTCCGCCCTCAACCTGCCGCAAGGGTGGCGTCGGCCAGTCAGCCGCATCAAGGGTAAAGGCTGCGCCCGAAATCCTCCCCATGCTCGCGCGACACAAGCGACAGCCTCTCCCACGGCAAGGACATGGGGACGCGCTGCGCGTGGGTCCGGTTTCGCCCTTGACCCGTCAGACCGTCCGCCACCGTGATGGATTGCAGGGACGGGACGAGGAACAGGGCTTAGTGCCGGTCCGAACAAGGAACAGATGCTATTGAGGGGGAGGGGATGCACCGTAGGCGGTCGATCATCCCCGTTTGTCTGCGATGAGTGGCAGCGGCGGATTTTACAGCAAACAACATAGTCTCGATAGGCGGGACGAATCCCTAGACACTTGACAAAACTACGGGTAAACAGTATTCTATGATAGACGATGGCTTTGAATGGGATGCTGATAAGGCGGCGGTTAACTGGCGGAATCACGGCATCACGTTCGACCAAGCGGCCAAAGCCTGTCGTGATCCCTTCGCCATCGAATGGTTCGATGAGCGCGATAATCGCATTCGGATAATCTCGGTCCGACGGGCAGAAAACATGAGCAAGACGACTATTTTCGCAAAAACTCGACCTGACGGCACAGTTGTCGAGATACTCCCGGACGGCAGCGAGCGGCTGTTTCCGGAGACGCCCATGCGCCCGATGACGGAGGCGGAGATTCACGCGGCCGCCCTTGCCAACCCCGCCGCGCGGCCGTTCACGGATGAGGAGTTCGCCCGTGCAAGGCTGGTGCCCCGCGCCAAGACCCTGCGCCGTGCCCTTGGCCTGACGCAGGAAGAATTCTCCACGCGGTTTCAGATTCCCCTTGGCACCTTGCGCGACTGGGAACAGGGGAGAGCGGAGCCGGATCAACCAGCCCGCGCTTACCTCAAGGTCATTGCCGGTGATGCGGAAGCCGTGCAGCGGGCTCTTCAATCCGCCCGGCCACGTCCCGCCTGATTCCATGGTTGGCGTCTGCCAACTGAAAACGGCCAGCCCCAAAGGACTGACCGTCAATTTCGTAAGAGGTGCAAAAGTGTGCGTCGCTACAGGTAGATTTCGCGAGTGACTGTATCGTTCCGACTTCTGGCATAGCAACAGAGGCCGATTTCCGCCATTCTTCCGCCGAACGTCAGCTTGTGCCGCACCTGCTTACCCACATTTTTGCCCCTCTTACTCAATTTCACGCACGGACTATCCGTCCCCGGGTTCCGTGGCACGATCCTACCCGATCATTGCAAATCAATCACCAATTTTATGCCCTGTATCCAGGGGTCACCAGGGTCATTTGGTGTCAGTCGATGGGTAGCCTGGCCTCCAGGTCGAAGGTGGGGTCACAACACGGTTTGTACAAACTGTGGTGACCCCTTGGAGGAGGTGGGGCGGCTCGTGAAGACGCTTTACCTTCTTCGATACATCGAGGACGAGGCATACCGGCGGCGAATCCTGGTGCAACTCAATCGCGGCGAGGGTCGCCATCAACTCGCCCGCGTAGTGTTCCACGGCAAGCGCGGGGAGTTGCGGCAGCGCTATCGCGAAGGCCAGGAAGACCAACTCGGCGCCCTCGGTCTGGTAGTCAACGTCATCGTGCTCTGGAACACGATTTATATGGATGCGGCACTGGGCCAACTCCGCGCCGGCGGACACGACGTTCGTGATGAAGACGTCGCCCGCCTGTCCCCACTGGGCTTCGACCATATCAACATGCTTAGCCGTTATGCCTTTACATTGCCGGAGACGGTCGCTCGCGGAGAGCTGCGGCCGTTGCGCGATCCGATGACCGCCCGCGATGACGACGGCTGAATCGAACTTTCGGTTCCGTTGCTACCGGACCCCAATGATGGCGACGAGGCAAGCCATGGACCTGGATTGCCGGTTCCGACTCAAAAATTCCAGTTGCCCGCCTGCAGCGACCCCGACGCCACATTATCCAGGGTGGCGACCGTCACATAGCTGTGCATCCCCGGGCGCACATCGACCTGAACATGGGTGTCCGAACCGTCCTGCACCAGGCGCAACTCACCGTCGGTGAGAGGGCTTGCCCCCAGATAGCCGAGACTCGTCAGCAGGCTGCGCAGGTCCAGCACATCGCCACCGGCGCCGGCGTGGAAATCGACGATCTGCTTGCCGGCATCGGCCAGACGCTCGAACGCGAAGGTGCGGTAGATGCCGCTGCCGGCGATGATGTCGCTCGCTTCCAGGTCCCAGACCGCGATCTGTCCGGCGCTGTTGGCCCAGATGATGTCCGGCGTTCCCGCCCCCGACAGGTCCCTGGCGCCGACGATCGCCCATTCCGTGCCCATCCGCCCGTTGAGCGGCACGGCCCGGACCACATCGGCCCCCTGCATGAACCAAAGCTGGGCCTGTCCGGTTGTGTTTTGCCACAGGATATCGGCGCGTCCGTCGCGGTCGAAGTCGGACACGGCCGCGACATGCCACTCCGTGCCGTTGCGACCGGCACTGACACTGGCCGCGGTGGGGTTTGCCCCGGTCATCGTCCAGATCGCGACCTGACCGGCGTGGTCGGCCCAGAGCAGGTCGGTCTTGCCGTCGCCGCCGAAATCACCGGTGCCGACCAGGTGCCACTCTGTCCCCATCCGGCCGGTGGAGATGGTTGCCGCCACCAGGTCGGTGCCGTTCATCTGCCAGACCGCCACCTGACCGGCGTGGTCGGCCCAGACGACATCGGCGCGTCCATCGCCGTTGAGATCACCCGCCCCGGCGACCTGCCATTCGATTCCCATCTGCCCGGCGGGAATGCCGACACCGGTCAGTGCCGCGCCATTCATCAGCCACACCGCAAGCTGGCCGTTATGGTTCTGCCAGGTGAGGTCAGTGCGGCCATCGTTGTTGAAGTCGGCCATGGCCTCGATGTGCCATTCCGGCCCCATGCGTCCGTCACTCGTCGCGACACCGGCGAGGGTGGTGCCATTCATGATCCATTCGGATACCTGGCCCGAGCCATTCTGCCAGATCATGACGCCCTTGCCGTTGCCGCTGACATCGGCGGCGCCGGTGGTGTGCCACTCGGCCCCCATGTGCCCGTTCGGGATGACGGCGGCGGCCAGTCCGGGAGTCAACTGGCTTGGACCCACGACCAGGGTCGCGGACCGGTCCGGCGTGGTGGGCGGGTTCACTGCATTAACGGTGATCGACACCGTCGTGTTGTTCGAGGTCGTCTGGCCGTCGCTGTCGAAGTAGCCGAAGCTGTCGGCGCCGGAATAACCGGAGGTCGGCGTATAGGTGAACGAACCGTTGCTGCTGAGCGTCACCGAGCCGTGGCTCGGGTTGCTGAGCAGGATGGCCGTTAGCGTGTTGCCGTCCTGATCGGTGTCATTGGCGAGCACCCCCGAGGTCGCCGCGATCGTCAGCGATGTGTTCGCGTTCGCAGAATAGCTGTCGTTGTTCGCCACCGGCGCGGTGTTGGCCAACGTCCCGGTGATCTGAAAGTTGTACGGGTCCTCGTTGCTGTCATTGGTCTTGAAGTTCATTTGCCCGCTCGCGGTGCTGGCCGCGTCGAACCGGACCGTGAAACTGTCCGAGCCGCCAGCCGGGATCGACGACGATAGCCCCTCCGTTATGGTGAAGCCGGTAGGCGATGTCAGCCCCGAGGTCATCAACGCGCCGGTGCCGGTGTTGGACACCGTGAACGTCCGGTTCACTGTAGTGCCCTTCGTCACCGCCCCGAAGTCGGTGCCCTCGGCGCTGCTCGGGCTGGGGTCATTGTCGTCGATATCCGTGCCGTTGAACGATACCGCGATCTCCGGCGTCTCCGTCGGTGCGGCCGTAATGGCCAGACCTGCTGAGGCGTTGTTGGTCTCATCCGCCTCATTGACGACGACGTTGAGGTCGTCGGCAATGACGCCGATATAGTAGGTGGTGCCCGCCACCAACGTAGGAGGCGTTTTGATGGAGAGGCTGCCACTGGTGGAGGACTTGCCCGCCAGCGACCCGAAGTGCTGCCAATTGAGGAATGTATCCCCGGTGGTGATCGTTGGATCGATCGATAGGTAGACGCCCGCATCGAACTCGCCTGCGGCCCCCGAGCCGATGTTGTTAATCCCGTAGGTGACGGTGACTGTCTGCCCAGGATCTGGCGTGGCGTCGGAGACGGTGACACCGGAAGCCGTCAGGTCGGGTTGGCTGGGCGGCGAGTCATCGTTAAGGATAGTGCCGGTCGTGGTTGCGGTGCTAATCACGATGCCGGCGGAGGAGTTAGACAGGGTGACTGTAAAACCCTCATTCGGCTCGAAGGTCCCGTCACCAACAACGTTCACGGTGATGGTCGGAATACTCTGAATGCTCGGCCCATTGCTAAAATACAACGTACCACTGGGGAACACCGTGCCGGTGTTGAAATCCGCCGGATCTGCTGGATTGGCGCCGGACCCCGTCACAGACCAATCCACACTACTGGATTCAGCGATCAAGCCGATGAGCGTCACCGCGAAGGTAAACTGCGTAGTGTCGCTGTCGCCTTCGTTCTTGCTCGCGTCGGCGGCTACGATCGACAGCCTGGGTGTGTCGTCCACGTAATGGTCGAGTAATGTGACCGTGGCCTCGGCACGGCTAATCGTGAGGCCCGTGGGTTGATCCAGCCGCACCTTGAAGCTTTCCGTGCCTTCCTCTTTGGTGGCTTCATCGTTCAGAATGACGGTGAAGGTCTTGGTCAACGGGTCGCCCGGGTCGAAGGTGAGTAGCTGATTCACCTGCGAGCTTGGATAGTCGCCCGCCGCGGCGTTCGCCGTACCAGCGATCGTGCTCCATTTTAACGACACGGCGGAGGTAGGCGCCCGGTCCAGCGTGACGGTGAAGGTGACCGATCCCTGGCTTTCGTTGACCGATTGATCGGCGCTGATCGAGGCAACCGGCGTAGGCGCAATCAAGTTCCTATGGCTGTTTATAAAGTCCGTTGGATCAACCCACCCGCTAGGGGCTCCGCTTGGATTGTAGCCATCCGTGTCTTGAAACCCGGTTCCGGTTCCAAGCCTAATTTCAAAGTGTAGATGAGCAAAACTACCTGCCGCGCCGGATTTACCAATGGTGCCAACTTGTTGTCCAATACTCACAACGGATCCAACAGATGCACTGCTGGGGCTCTGCAAATGCGCGTATAGAGAATATATCGAAGAGGTGTTGATACCATTTACCAATATATAGGCCGGTAGATCATGGCGAATGACAACGTAATTACCCAAACTCGCGAGAAAAGCTGACTGTGTAACTGTGCCGTTTGAGATCGCGTACACTGGCTGTCCCAGGTCTGTATCGCCACCCCCTTCGCCATTCCAGTCCTCTCCCAGGTGATAGGAGTTGATACTCGCGTTATATTCGTCGAAATTTTGCGCTACATAGAAGCCGTCCCCGTCATTTGGTTCGGTGAGAGTGCCATCCCCTAGTGGATGGCGGAAGCCTGTCGAAATAGCCATCGATCATCTCCTAACCTGACCAAACTGGAACTAGCCCATCTTATTCACGGAGTTGCCGAAAAATCGCATTTTACTCCGATTTTTCAGTTGATTAGACCAATTTGGCTCGTGGCAGAAAATGCCACGGCCGAAAACGTCGAACCCACTGATCGTCCTGGCTTTTCGCTAGTACCCCGCATAGCTATGAATAGGATGGGCTAGAATAGCAGAGTCACTTCATCTTTTGTGGCGCACGTCAAGGGCGTTGTCGCCTGTGGGTGCGATTCGATGTTGTGGGGAGGAGTACCAGCGGCCCGAACCGTTGACGGGGACGGATAGTCCGTGCGTGAAATTGAGTAAGAGGGGCAAAAATGTGGGTAAGCAGGTGCGGCACAAGCTGACGTTCGGCGGAAGAATGGCGGAAATCGGCCTCTGTTG
>Ga0082335_1006209_pt1 | contig 15620 bp, 17 predicted proteins | sample Subgrocontami58m_FD_72375 | JGI IMG/M metagenome (GOLD analysis project Ga0082335, IMG submission 72375) | Subsurface groundwater microbial communities from S. Glens Falls, New York, USA - GMW37 contaminated, 5.8 m (SPADES assembly) (version 2) ... | reverse complement strand
GCGCCGATGGAGAAGAAGATCAGCATCGTGATGAAAAACAACACGCCCCCCATATAGATGATGAAGAGACCGGGCGGGATAATAATCAGGGCAACGATCAATCGCTGACGTAACATAGTTTCAACAACACCTGACAGGTCTGTTTATAATTCGGCAGGCGTTAAGTTTGGCAAGACCTGTCAGGTGTGGCGTGAAGGCTCACAGCCCACCAAAGCGGCGATGCCGCTTGGCATATTCCTCTAACGCGAGTCGCATCTGTTCTTTGTCGAAATCGGGCCAGTAAACGGGCGCCAGATAGTATTCCGAATACGCGCCTTGCCAGATCAAAAAGTTGCTCACCCGCATCTCGCCACTGGTGCGGATGATGAGATCGGGATCGGGGACGTCTGCCGTGTATAAATGCGCGCCGATCATTTCTTCGGTGATGTCGTCAGCCTTAACCCCTTTGGCGATCAACTTTTTCACCGCTTCGACGATCTCCGCCCGCCCGCCATAGTTGAAGGCGATGTTGAGGATCAGTTTGTCGTTGTTCTTGGTGAGTTCAATGGCTTTCCGCACTTTATCGGCGAAGGCCGGTTTTAATCCGTCTAATTTTCCGATGTGTCGAAGCCGCACGCCCTTCGCCTGAAATTCAGGAAGTTCGCGGTCAATCACATCTTCAAAGATGCCCATCAACCCTTTCACTTCCTCTTCGGGTCGCCGCCAGTTCTCGGTAGAGAAGGCGTAGATCGTTAGCATCTTGATTCCCAACTCGCCGCAGGACTCCAGCACCCGCCGCAGGTTATCGGTTCCGGCGCGGTGTCCGGCGACGCGCGGCAGCCCGCGTTGTTTTGCCCAACGTCCGTTGCCATCCATGATGATGGCGACGTGGTAGGGGACGTTCTCAGGTTTGTCACTCATATCGGCTATCGCATATCGCGTATTGCATATAGCGTATCGCGTATCGCGTATTGCGTATCGCATATCGCGTATCGCATATCGCATATCGCGTATCACGCATCACGTATCACGTATCACGTATTACGCATCAGATCTGTTTAATCTCTTCTTCCTTCTTCTTGCCGTGCGCTTCGATCTGCTCAACATATTTATCGGTCAGCTTTTGTAAATCGGTCTCGCCATGTTTAAGCTCGTCTTCGGTGATCACTTTCTCTTTCTCGAACTCGCGCAGATCGTTGTGCGTATCGCGCCGCACGTTGCGAACTGCCACGCGCGATTCTTCTAAGCGATGATGCACAACCTTCACCAAGTCTTTGCGCCGTTCTTCGGTGAGAGGTGGAAGTGAGAGGCGAATGATCTTTCCGTCGTTAGAAGGATTGATGTTGAGATCAGACGCTTGGATCGCTTTCTCAATACTCTTTAGCGAACTGGCATCAAATGGTTTGATCGTGAGCAAACGCGGTTCGGGGGCGGAGATGGATGCCAGCTGCATCAACGGAGTCGGCGCCCCATAGTATTCCACCATCAACTTCTCCACCAATGCCGGCGACGCGCGTCCGGTGCGGACTGTTGCCAGCGATTCTGTCAGCGCGTGTAACGCGCCTTTCATTCTGTCTTCAGCGTCGTGCAAAGCATCTTTGACCATAATGTCTCCAAATAATTAGCAGGGTATAGAAACCCGCTTTCTCTAAGAAAGCGGGTTTATGGTAGCCAATGCAAGTATAGCAAATGTCAAAAGGAGTTTAAGACCGCGTCGGTCTAATTGCGTTATCGTGTGATCACCGTGCCAACATTTTCGCCTGTCATAGCGCGTTGCAAACTGTCGGCTTCCCACAAATTCAAAACTAAAATGGGCATATCGTTTTCCATGCACAAACTGATCGCCGTGCTGTCGAGGGCGCGCAAACGCAAATTCAAAGCGTCAATGTAAGAGATGCGGTCAAATTTTTTGGCGTCAGGATTCTTCATGGGATCGGCATCGTACACGCCATCCACTTTCGTCGCTTTGATCATCACATCGGCGTTGATCTCCATCGCCCGTAATGCCCCGGCGGTATCCGTCGTGAAATACGGATTGCCCGTGCCTGCGGCGAAGATCACCACCCGACCTTTTTCCAGATGGCGGATCGCCCGTCGTCGGATGTAAGGCTCGGCCAGGGCGCGCATCTCAATCGCCGTTTGCACGCGCGTCGCGACGCCGACTCTTTCTAACGCATCTTGCAAAGCGAGAGCGTTCATCACCGTGCCGATCATGCCGATGTGATCGGACGCGGCTTGCTCCATGCCGTGTTCCGCGCCTTCGCGCCCACGCCACAAGTTGCCGCCGCCGATGACCACAGCAACTTCCACTCCTTGTTCCTTCACTGCTTTGATTCGCTCGGCGAGAAATTCCGCTTCATCGGGATCGATCCCGCTGCCGCCGGGTTTCGCCAACGCTTCACCGCCGAGCTTGAGTAAGATGCGTTTGTATTTTGGGTCCGCCATAAGTTTTAATCTCCAATCGTTAATCTTTTTGGACTTACGCTGTTCACGGAAATTTTCATCACGAATGTCACGAATATTCCGAATTTGACGAATAAAGCAAAAGAAAAATTCGTGCTATTCGTTTATTCGAGTCATTCGTGATTAAGGTGCGTATTTTAATCGTTGAGTAAAAAAAACGAGTAACTCGCGTTACCCGTTTTCAAAGTACTCTTAATTCGTTTCACCCAACTCATAGCGGATAAACCGCCGAATGACGATGTTCTCGCCGATAGCAGCAATTGCCTCTTTGAGCATTTGCCCAATCGTCACATCTTCATTCTTGATGAACGGCTGCTCCAACAAACACGCTTCTTGATAATACTTGCTGAGCTTGCCTTCGACGATCTTATCCACCACATGCGCCGCTTTGCCCTCGGCTAATGCTTGCTTGCGGAATTCTTCTTTCAGCGGTTCAAGATCGGCGGCGGAGATACCGGTCGCATCCACATATTTAGGATTCGCCATCGCAATATGGATTGCCACGTTGTGCGCGAATTCTTGAAAGGCTTCAGTCTTCGCTACGAAATCGGTTTCGCAGTTGATCTCCGCCATCACCGCCACGCGATTGCCAACGTGGATGTAGACCTCGACCCGCCCATCTTTGGCAATGCGCTCCGCTTTTTTGTTGACCGCCGACAATCCTTTTTCCTTCAACCAGTTTTCGGCTTTGGCAAGATCACCGTCGTTTTGCTCCAACGCCTTTTTGCAATCGAGCATTGCCGCGCCTGTTGCCTCGCGCAGCTTCTTCACATCTGCAGCAGAAATAGCACCAGCCATGATTATTTCTTTTCCTCTTCTGCGACAGCCTCTTCAGCCTCAACCACAGTTTCGGCTTCGGCTTCGTTGAACTCACCGCTCGCCAGCTTCTTCAATGTTGCCGCGCCGAGCAATGTCTCATCGGCATCTTTCTCGTCGAGATCGGCGAACTCGCCGCCTTCACCCTTCGTCTCAACTTCACCGTGTTCATCTTTGTATTTCGCCCGACCTTCAATCACGGCGTCTGCCAACTTTCCCACGATCAATTTGATGGCGCGGATGGCGTCGTCATTGGCGGGGATCACGTAATCCACAGGAGTCGGATCGCAATTGGTGTCCACCAAAGCGATCACCGGCACGCCCATGATGTTGGCTTCGCGCACGGCGGTATATTCGTGGCGCACATCTACCACAAACATCAAATCGGGGACGCCTTTCAAATCGCGGATGCCGTTGAAGCGATCTTGCAGCTTGACGATCTGGCGGCTTAAGATCAACCCTTCTTTCTTGGTGATCAATTCAAACTCGCCTGCGTCGCGCGATTTTTCGAGTCGTTTCATCTCGTCAATGCGCGCTTTCATCGTGCGCCAATTGGTCACCATGCCGCCCAACCAACGATTGGTGATGTGCGGCATGTTACAGCGCTCAGCTTCTTTCTGCACCGCTTCTTGCGCTTGGCGTTTGGTGCCGACGAACAGAAGTGAGCCGCCTTTCGCCGCGTTGTCGCGCACGAGCGCGTACGCATTTTCCAGCGACGAGAGAGTCTGTTGTAGATCGATAATGTGGATTCCGTTGCGTTCGGTGAAGATGTAGGGTTTCATGCGCGGGTGCCACTTTTTGGTGCGATGACCAAAATGCACGCCCGTCTCGAGCAACGCTTTCATAGAAATGACAGCCATTGAGGTAAATCTCCTTTTTCGTTTTAGTCTGCCGCCTCGCTTCAACCCTCATCTCTGCTGCGGCTAACAGCACGACCGATGAAGTCCGCGAGGCGTGAAAATTTCCCGCAGAACGGGATGCGTGGATAATACCACACGATCACTATCTCTTCAACAACAATTTCAAAGCTCAACCTTCAAACATCCAACCTCTAACTTCCAATTTCCAACTCTTATCTCTAACTTTCTTCGCTCTGCTCTTTCGACGTCTCGTATACAAATAGCAACAGCGGAATCAGAATCGCTACGGCGATGAGGTTCGCGCCTGCCGCCGGAATAAATTCTCCAACCATAGCATCCGCTAGTGGATATTTGTTGACCCATATATCGGCGAGTGACGCCAGCGATAAGCCGACGATGTTGCCGACACTGCCCCAAAGCACGGCTGCGACCCATCGCTGCCGATTTGGCAAAATGAATCGCACGGCAATCGCCAAGGCACAACCGATCAACACCGAGTAGCCCATCAGCCAGGTGATCGGTGCGGCTTTGTAATCGGGCGGCAGGGCGATCAGGGTGGCGGGATACATTAAGTAGAATACAACCGCGATGAGACCGCCAGCCCCGGTGAGGATCGTTCCTATATCCACAGATTGTTTGCGATCTGAAAATAATTTTGCCGCTCCAGCGATCAACCCGATCAATCCATTTGCCAGACTCCAGTGCGGCGACACGGTTCCCACAAACAGATCGCCGATGATGTTGCCCGCCGCGCCTGTTGTGAATCCGACGACGGGCCCGAAGATGTAACCGAAGAAGATCGGGAAGATGATTGCCGGACGCAACGAAACTTGACTCACGGCGGGGATGGCAAAGGTGACGCCGTTGAACAGCCAAGCGAACACGCCATAGATGATCGAGCCAATGCCCATGAAGGCGACTTGCTGCGCGGTGACGTCCCACAACTCGCTATCGCGCGTGAAGTAGCAGATCAATAACGCGATCATGCCGCCAATCGCTAGAAACAAAAATCGAATGCCCATCGCTTGCGGAGTCGTTTCGAGAAATGACTCGGTGGTGGGTTTGACCGCAGGCGCGATGAAGTAGGCAATGAGTGCCAACACCGCGACGACGAGGATTGAAATTGCTAAAGGCTGTAATTTTTTTAGTGAGTTATCCATAAAGTAAAGTCTCCGTAATTTTTAAAGATGTATTTCATGCAAGAGGAAGATTAAGGATTAAAGATTCACTCTTCATCCTCCATTTTTTTCAACGCGCGAAGAGTAATGAGATGTAGTTGATCTTTGGGGCGATTGGCGGCTTCTTTCGCTTTGATGAGACCGTCGAGCGTTAATGATTGAACTGAGAAGTCTTCAAGCTGAACAATTGAGGAAAACTGTAATGTTGCTTCATAATCTCCCAAGCCCGGAACTTCACCTAGAAGATCAATGTCACCGAAGTCAGTAGAAAACTTTTCGCCCTTCGGATTCGTTTTGAGAAAATCCATCATGTCTATAAATGCAGAACGTATCGCTGGGCAATGAGGCGCAAGGGTGCGGCATAACCGCTCAATGTTTTCTGTTGAGCGTTCAAAGCAAATATCAAGATCATATGTGACGTTATCCGTTGCGCGCAGATTCATGGCGACTGCGCCGATGACGATCATTTTGACTTCGTTCTCAGTTAACAGGCGCAATAGGCTTTCGTAGTTGAGCGTTTCGTTCATGTTTCCTTCTTTCCTTTTGTTTCTGGATCGAAGCGCGTCCCTTGAGGATGAATTGAGCCATAGATTGCATTAACCGCAAACGCTCAATAGGCTTACGTTTTCTGAGCAAAATTAATTGCTCAATATCCACCCCAAACTCTCGCGCCGTTTCAATCGGATCGAGTTCTTTATCAAGAAGAGTTTGAATGATGCGGCGAGTTTCTTCTTCTTGTTCAGGGGTAAGAGTAAATGTATCCATAGTCGTCAAAAGATTATAACAATCTCCAACCCCGCTCCGCTTCACTACGGGGGCAAGCGTCTCTAATCTCCAATCTCTACTTCACCACCACCGTCACCCTCTTACTCTCCGCCTCATTCCCCGCCGCGTCAATTGCCTTCACATGAATGATGTGCTTGCCCACCGTCATCTTCCAACGAGTCGTGAACGGCGCAACGGTGTTCGTCGCAACCTTTTTATCGTCTACGTAAATTTCTACAAACGACAACGATAAATTATCTTTCGCATCAGGCTGAATGATGATCGATTCATCCTTGATCTGAAATTCCTGATTGTCGGTGGGCGTCAGGAGTTTAATGGTGGGCGGCGTGTTGTCCACAGTCACTTGCACGGTGGAGACGGCAAAAGTTTGATCGAGCTTGAGCGCGACGAGTTGAATCGTGTACAGTCCGTTCAAACCGGTTGTGTTCCATTTGCCCAGCTCGTCATTTTCAATTTTCTCTTTGCGCTCGTCGCCGATCTGCGTCCACTTCGTTGGATTCAAGCCTGGACCAAATTGCAATTTAAAAAGTTGGAAGTTCTCCGGCTTCACCGTGCCTTTGATCACGATCTCGCCGCGCACATAACCAAACGGTGAGGGCGAGAGGATCGCCACATCTGCTTTATCGTTTGGATTTTGAATCGTGTCGTATTCGTTCGGCGGTTGCGGCAAACCCGTCTCACGAATCCAATCGCTCGCCTCGGGCGGTAGAACTTGAAAAACTTTTTTCTCAACTAAATTTTGCGGCGTGAAAACTGTTGCCAATTTTCCGGTCTCACGATTGATCTCAAACTCTTGCCATACGTTGTCGGTCGAGTGCGGCTCGGTGCCAGAGATGAAAACTTCGTTCACCGAACTCTGACAAATGCGGCTCGGCAACAAGCCCGATGGATAACACACGCGCGCCTTCGCAATCCCTTGCGGCTCTTTCCAACCTTCAGGCGGCAAGCCCAGCTGCTTCACCGAATACTTCATTAACGCATTCCAAATCGGCGCGGCGCCAGTGAGACCCGAAACATTTTTCATCGGCTTCGAGTCGGTGTTGCCGACCCACACGCCCACCACCAATTGCGGCGTGTAACCCATCGTCCAGTTGTCGAGAAAATCGTTCGTCGTTCCGGTCTTCGCCGCCGCCGGTCGGCCAATCTCTAATGGATTAGGATGACCGAATGCGCCGATACGCGCTTGTTCGTCGGATAAGATGTTGGTGATCAAGTAAGCGAGTTGCTCGCTCAACACTTGCTGCGTTTGTGGACGATCAAACTGACAGGCGGTGTTGCCGTCTTCGCCGCACGAACTTAACACGTTGCCCTTGGCATCTTCCACGCGCAAGATCACAATCGGATCAAGCGCGCGATAGCCGCTTCTCTTGGCGTTTGCCGTCACCGGTTGCCCAACCATTTGTCCTTTGTTCGCCATCACGCTGTAGGCGTATGCCATATCAAGCAATGACACTTCGCCGCCGCCGAGCGTGAGTGCGAGTCCGTAATACGATGACTCGCGATCCAAAGTGTTGATGCCCATGCGATGCGCGGTGCGAATCACATTGTCTACCCCGACTCGATTCATCACCTCAACGGCGGGCAGGTTGTACGAGCGAGCGAGAGCGATTCTTAAACTGACCGGTCCATGAAATTGGCGATCATAATTTTCGGGGACGTAGGGGACGCCGCCTTGTTGCGGGTATGACGTTCTTACATCGAGAACCATTGTTGACGGCGTGTAGCCTTGCGAGAATGCGGTGAGATACGTGAACGGTTTGAAGGACGAACCCGGCTGCCGCTTGCCATCGGCGGCGACATTAAATTTGCCGTTGATCGCCGCGTTCCAATAATCAATCGAACCCACCATCGCCAACACTTGCCCGTTGCGCGGATCGATCATCACTATTGAAGCGTTGGAGACATCGTGATTCACATTGGCCTCACTCGCGCGCGGCGGCGCAAGCAGCGCAGCGGCGTCGCACGCTTTGCCGGTGGCGGTGGGCGCGGCGGCATTGGGGTTGTTTCCAGAGAGACGCTGCACTTGCGATTTGGCGACGCACTCCGCTTGATCTTGCAAGTTGAGATCAATCGAGGTGATCACTTTGAGTCCGCCGCGATACGTTAAATCTGTGCCGACCAGTTTGACCAGATCGTTGACGGCGTACACGCTGAAGTGCGGCGCGCGCACGTTGAAGCGCGTGTCGAGCGATTTAATTTTGCTCAACACATCTTCTTGCTTCGCCGCTTGCGCTTGCGAAGCAGTGATGAATCCTTCGCGCGCCATCACCTCTAAAATAATTTCTTGTCGCGCTTTTGATTCTTTGGGTTTGTTGATGGGCGTGATCGTCGGCGATTGGGGAATGGCGATGAGCATCGCGCTCTCGGCCAGCGTCAGCTCACTCGCCGATTTGCCGAAGTAGACCCGCGCCGCCGCATCTACCCCGTAGGCAAGGTTGCCGTAAAAATTTGTGTTGAGATACCACTCCAGAATTTGATCTTTGCTGTAACGGTTGGTGGCTTCGGCGGAGATCAACACTTCGCGCAGTTTACGTTCGTACGATTGCACGGCGCGTTCATCGGCGGGGATGATGACGTTCTTGACGAGTTGCTGGGTGATGGTGCTGCCGCCTTGCGTGGAGCCGCCTCTGGCATTGGAAACAAACGCCCGAAGGATGCCTTCGAGATCGTAACCGGGATTTGTATAAAAAGTTTTGTCTTCGCTGGCGATAGTGGCGTTGATGAAGTGCTTCGGGATTTTGCCGATGCTCATCCACTGCCGATCTCCGGCGCGCGGATCGATCACTTCGTAGAGCAACACTGTGCCAGTGCGATCATAAAGTTTTGTCGTTTGAAAAAACTCGTTGCTTGATGACGAGCTAAATGCTTTCTGCAAACGATCTGCTGAGGGCAAGTCGGCGATGTAACTCGAATACGCCTGCGCCAACGCAATGCCCGCGCCGATGACGAGGATGAGCGCGACGCTAACGGTGGTTAACGCAAAAGTAGAAAGCGTGCGCCAGACCCGTGTGAGTCCACGTTCTGATTCTTCGCGGCGGGCGCGGCGGCGGGAGATGATGAAGGAGGGGGAGGGCATGAGTTCAGTGAACAGTTATCAGTGGACAGTGATCAGTAATTGGAGATTAGAGACGCTTGCCCCCGTAGTGAAGCGGAGCGGGGTTGGAGATTGATGGTTCTACCAAATTATTTTTGTTCAACGTTAAATTTTTTTCTTGTAACCACTCCCAAATCATCAAGTCATGGGAATCTATTACTAATACATTTGCTTCATCAAGGTCTAAAGAGAAAAGTCGTTCATTGCGTTGGTGTGTTCTGATTAAGATCATCCACTCGCAATTCCTTGTTTGACTCGCCGCGATCAATTTTTGTTTAGCGGTTTCAAGATCCTCATCCTTTTTTTGAATTTTGACTGAAACAGGGCGATCATTGATATGGGCTTTAAGAAAACCGTCAATCCCGTTGTTGCGCTCAACCGGGATCGCATTAATTGTTTTGAGAATAGCTCGCTCGTAATCCGATTTATCCAGAAAGCCTTCTTCGCCAACTTCAAGAAGATGTGATTCGGTTCTAATAGGTTCACGAAGTCGTTGCTCTGCTAATTCTGTCGCCTGCGGCGATATGTCTATCCCGGTATATGCTCGTCCTAGAATCTTTGCGGCGACAAGTGTTGTCCCGCTACCGCAGAATGGATCGAGCACACGATCACCTTCATCAGTAGTGAGCCGGATAATCCGTTCCAGTAATAGTATTGGCTTTTGCGTTGGATACCCTGCGCGTTCTTTAGCTTTTGGATTTAAGAATGGTATCGTCCACACGTCTGAGAGTGGCACGCCTTTCTTGTTTTTCCCAAATAAAATCTCGCCATTCTCGTCGCGGGCGTAAACCGCTTTTCCCAATTCATTTCTGACTCGGGCTTGCATAATTTGGTCAATGTTTGTAGTGGGCGAATAGTCGGTGTAAATAGGATTGAATTTAAAGTCGGCTGTCTTGCTGTAGAAGTAGATCGTTTGGTGCGCGTTGAGCAAACCTTTTTTGGAATTAGACCAACGCTTATACGACCAAATAATTTCGCTTTGAAAGTTTTGTTCCCCAAACACTTCATCAAGTACTAGGCGTAGATAATGTGAAGCAGATTTGTCGCAGTGCAGAAAGAGGCTCCCCTCATTTTTGAGAAGACGTTTGCACTGAAACAGAACTTCTCGCAGGAAGGCTAGATATTCGTCGCGCGATTTCCAGCGATCTTCAAAGCGATATTCGGTTGAGTTGTCTCGTGGACGAAGCGCGTGAGTTCTTTGTGTAAAGAATGGCGGATCGAGGTAGATTAGCTGCACGCTCGCTTCGTCAAGTGTTGGAAGGAGGGAGAGGCAATCGCCGCAAAGAACTGTCATTGCTTTCTCCGCGCGTGTGCGATATTAGTTAATATCTTCTTGAGATCGATCCCGGTACGCTTATAAACATAATTCCAAGCGTCGTCGCCCGCATAGTATTCGCCGCCTATGCCAGCGTAAATTGTTTTGAGTGTCTCTTGAATTCTAATTGCTTGGTCTCGATTGGGGTAATAAAACATTATCCGAATCGGTTTATATCTTTGTTGTTTGATAGCGCGTATTCGCGTATGCTCTTTAGTGATGTGATCGCCATCCGTGGTGGCGTCGCGCCATTTGATTTCAATAGCGTCTCGTTTAACCAAGCAATCAATCTCAAATTGTTTCGGACGATGCCCAATCTTATTTTCAACCCGAGTTTTTTTTGCTTCGGGATAGGCTTCCTTAAAACAGAGGAATGTCGCTTCTTCTAAAAACGCTCCAGCGTATTTGTAGAGAAACCGCCCTTTGTTTTGATATACGTCAATCAACTTCCCTTCCTTATTGCTTACGCCTAAAACCTGATAGATCAGGTAATGTGATTTGTCATCGCTTTCCATTTGTTCTTCACGCGAGGACATCTTTGTGGCGAGTTCGCTCGCGTATCTATCGGCTATCTTACGAATGGATTCTTGGATGTTCATATTTTATCTGTCAACTTCGTTGTAGATTACTTCCCTGCCACCCTCATCGCAAAATACAACCGATACCCATCCGGGTCCACGATGCCAAACTCGCGGATGCCCCACGGGCGGGTGATGGGTTCTTTGATGATCGTGTTGTCATCGTGGTTGTAGATGCGCGTGCCGGTTGATTGAATATGCTTCGCCAGCGCATCCACATCGGGAACAGAAAAATAAATGCGGACACCGCGTCCCAATGTGCTTTCGTCGGCGAGCCAGCTTTTGTCGCCGCCAATGGGATACAGCATGAGCTTGGTCTCACCCAAATGCAAATACGTCACGTTGCCTTCGACGTGATCGATCTTGAAGTTGAGCGTCTTCTCGTAGAACTCACGCGCGTATTCGGGGCTGGTGCAGAACAAAAGAATGTGGTCAATGTGGGTGGGATGATTGTTTTTCATGGCGCAGTTCCTTTCTTGTGAACAGTATAATACAAATGAAACAATGAACAATGAGACAATGAAGAATGAACAATGAGGTTATGGACAATGAACGATGAGGCAATGAACAATAAAACAATTCTTATCACAGGTTGCTCGACGGGTTTTGGCAGAGTGACGACTCTGCATTTGCTTAAGCACGGCTGGCGCGTGTTGGCGACGGTGCGGAAAGAGGAAGACAAACAGAGTTTGCTGAAAGAGGCGAGTGAACAGTCATCGCGTGATCAGTTATCAGTATTTTTGTGCGATGTAACAAATGATGATCAAGTGAAAGCGTTGGGCAAAAGTGTTGCCGACTCTGTTCCTCAACTGGATGCCTTGCTCAACAACGCTGGCACGTCTTACCCAATGCCGATTGAACTTTTGCCGTTGAGTCATTTGCGGGCGCAGTTAGAGATCAACACCATCGCTCATGTGGCGGTGACACAAGCGGTGATGCCATTGATCCGAAAGGCGAAAGGTACGATCATCAACGTGACGAGTGTGAGCGGGAAAATTACGTATCCCAATCTCGGCGCGTACGCGGCGAGCAAGTATGCGTTGGAAGCGATCAGCGATGCGCTGCGGGTAGAGGTTGCGCCGTTTGGAATCAAAGTGGTGGTCGTTGAGCCCGGCGCGAGCGCAACACCGATCTGGAAGACGGCGAAGGAACGCGCTTTTGAAGAGATCAAGCGACAGGGGATCGATTTGGGTGAATACAAACCGCTAGTGAAGGCGGTGACGAAGATGACGGTAGCAATGGAACGAGACGGCTTCCCCGTAGAAGATTTTGCGAAGTTGATCGAGTCGATCTTGAATCAAAAGAATCCGCGCGCGCGTTACGCGATCCCATCTTCAACGGGTGTGCGAATGTGGTTGCGGCAAGCCGCGCCTGATTGGGTCGTGGATCGCCTTATGCGAAATAAATTGAAGTGGTAAGAAGGTACTCTTCTTCACAGTTTCTCCACAAATCGGCGTGGGCTTAGCAATCTTTTTACATATCTGCGATGCGCCCCTAGCTTGCCGCCGCTAAAGTGTGTTCATTATCTTATGATAAGGAGATCAAACATGAACACAAAAATTTATTCCAAAGTTGTAGCAGGTGTTTTAGCAGTTGCGATTGCGGCAGTCGGAATTTTTGCGATGCCAACCGCGACGTACGCGCAAGGCACGAACCCGCCCACCACGCCCTCCGCGCCCGGCGCCAAGAAACCTGAAGCGGCAGGCAAGGCGTTTGAAAAACTTTATGAGCGCGTGAAGAAAAATCTAGCGGAGATGAAAGCGAACTTGGCGAAGGCGAATGACGTGGTGACGAAGGCGCAGGAAACGATCGCCGAGGCGAAGAGTAAAGGCAAAGACACCACCAAAGCCGAAGCGGCATTGGCGACATTCAAAAGTGAGGTTGCTAAAGCGCAAGCCTCGTACGATGCGGTGCAAAAACTCTTCGACACCCATCCCGGTTTTGACGACAGCGGTACTGTGACGGATCGTGAATTGGCGAAGCAAACAGTGCTCGACCTCACTAAGAATTTGCGCGAAGCGCAGCAGACGCTGGCAAAGGCAACGCGCGAATTTCAGAAAGCGGCTAAGGAGATTCGCGGTGGGAACAAAGATAAGGTGAAGCCGACGGCAACACCCGCGCCGTAAGGGTAACGATCAAAAAAATCGGGTTTCTTGGAGAAACCCGATTTTTGTTTAAGTTTTTTCTATCACCATAAAATGCGACAAGCCGAAAATTTGTAACGGCGTGTTTTCCAACACATACAGCATTGCGCGGATCAATTTTCCGATGAAGCCCAAGCGCGCGATGATGTTATCGTATCCGCCATAGATGATCGAGTGATGCACGATCCTCACGGGGCTGCCGCCGAATAGTTTCCTCAACCCTCTGCCTGTGTATACCCGAACGTGCGGGGCAAGTTTGTTGCGTAATAAGTCGGGTAAGTAGTTCACTAATGGAATGTTGCCAAAAATATATTTGCCGCCCCAATAGATTCCATGTTGTTCAACCGGATACCAACGATTGGGGCAGAAGAGGACGATGCGCCCATTAGGTTTAAGCGCACGCACCATCTCTTGAATACACAACGCATCATCTTGCACATGCTCGATCACTTCGTTAGAAAGAATCACGTCGAATGATTCGTTTGGATAAGGTAAGTGTTCACCCGCGCCGCACACCACGAGTGACGGTGGATTAAGTTTCCCCGCCTCAACTGCGCGATCCGATTCATACTCCAGACCAAACACCAACGGCGTGAACTGTTTTAACTTGCCGATGTACATGCCAACGCCGCAACCGTTTTCGAGAATCCTAAAACCCTTCGGGTCTCGCGAAGCGTCCCGTAGCGAAGCGGAGTGGATAAGACCCGAAGGGTTTATATGTTCGCGGATCATCTTGAGTCGGCGTTCTTGCCCGGCGCGCCAGACGTAAGAGGGCTCGCCACGTAGGGCGGCTTTGGAGGAGTGAGTCATTCTTTTTAAATAAGACCGACGCGATCTCCCAGACCGCGTCGGTCTAGATGTTAATCCAGATTTATCTCTTCCCGATACCCAAAACTTACACTGTTGTCAATCAACCGAATCCACTTTGGCGTAAAGCGATACAACTCGCTGCGCGAGACTTCGGCTTCAAAGTCCACTACAAAGGGGAACTTTTTTTTGTAAATCTCCCAAGCATGATCGCGGGCATGACCGACAGGAATGATATGCACTTCACCTTCCATTTGCACTCCGGCGATCTCTTCCCAATTCCACGTTTCGTTGTGGATGGTGACGGCGGCTTTACCGTTTTCGGCGATGTTCAAGCTATGTCGGCTTTTGGGGCTGGAGAAAAAAATCAACGTGTCATCGTCCGAAGCAAAAAATAATGGACATGATTGTGGCTTGCCGTCTACGTTGATAGTGGCAAGCGTCATGGTCGAATGTTTGGAAAGAAATTCTTTGATGGTTTCTTGAACAGATTTGGGGCGTGAAAGGGGCTTGGTCATTGGTCATTGCCTCATTCTTCATTTTTCATTCCCGCCCATTTAGTATAGGCCTCATTCTCGATCCCTAATCGCGCCAGTGCGCGACCCACCGTGCCATTTACGATGTCGTCAATTGTTTTGGGTCTGCTATAAAACGCGGGCACGGGCGGAAAAATAATCGCGCCTGATTCGGCAGCTTGCGCCATGAGTCGAATGTGTCCGCGATGAAGCGGAGTCTCGCGTACCATGAGCAACAGCGGGCGACCTTCTTTGAGGCAGACATCGGCGGCGCGCACCATTAGATCGGCGGAAAAAGAATTGGCGACGGCGGAGAGAGTTTTGATAGAGCAGGGAGCGATCAACATCCCCATTGTGATGAATGATCCCGACGCGATGCTCGCTCCCACATCACGATGATCGTGATTGACTGAAGCGAGTGCGATCACATCGCTTACCTTGTAATCTGTTTCTTGGGCGATAGTGGCTTTCGCGGCGAGACTCAGAATCAAGTGCGACTCGATCTTGCCCTTCAACATTTCGAGGGCGCGGATGCCGTAGATGACGCCTGAGGCGCCAGTGATGCCGACGATGAGTCTTTTCATGTTTGTGTTGGGGCGCACGGCCGTGCGCCCTTACTTAATTCCCCAATGGATCGCCATCGTATCAAACATCACTTTTTGATAGCCCACATTTTTAAATCCCGCTTCGCGCATACGCTCGGCGAGAGTCTCGGCGGGCAAAAAGTTTTCGGTGGAGTCGGGCAAGTAGGTGTAAGCATCCGACGCGCCTGCGATGAGGCGACCCATGAGGGGAATGATGACGTGCAAGTGAAAGTTGATAAACGGGCGCAGAAAATTTTTTGGCGGTGGTGTGGTGTCGAGACACACCACGCGCCCGCCGTTTTTTAGCACGCGAAATTGTTCTGCCCACGCGCGGCGCACGTCAATCACGTTGCGCATCAAGTAGCCCGAAGTGATCGCGTCAAAGGTGTTGTCATCGAATGGGAGATTGAGCGCATCGCTCGCGGTGAATCGGATGGGGCGCCGACTCGGATCGGATTTGCCGACTCGCATCATCTCCAAAGTGAAGTCGGCGCCCACGCT
>Ga0082335_1006208_pt1 | contig 15624 bp, 9 predicted proteins | sample Subgrocontami58m_FD_72375 | JGI IMG/M metagenome (GOLD analysis project Ga0082335, IMG submission 72375) | Subsurface groundwater microbial communities from S. Glens Falls, New York, USA - GMW37 contaminated, 5.8 m (SPADES assembly) (version 2) ... | reverse complement strand
TCTTACTTGCAAGGACGGAAGAGATCATCCCGGTCGAACGCATCGCCATTTTTTTGCTCCGTCAATCGGACAAGCGTCTCTTTGTTTTTTGGCACAGAGGGTTTGATCTGTTGGAAGGGCGAAGCATTCCCTTCGAGGTGGAAAAGCTACGGACCCAACTACAACTGCCTGTCGCAGTCGACGCGAGAGTTGAACAGGGCATTCCTTATGAATCTGCCGATGACCGAGTGTTCATTCGCTGGGGGATTGCACTTGTGTTTCCAATGAAATCAGCCGCCGGCGAGTTTATCGGCTTCTTCGTGTTGGGCGAAAAGAAGTCCGGCAAGAGATTTACTATCGAGGACGTTGATCTCCTGCGAAACGCAGGAGCAAGTGCCGGGCTCGAATTTGAGCGAATCGCTCTTCAGCGGAAGCTGTTGGAAGAACAAGCTGAGAACCAGCGACTCGAAGAGATAAATCAGTTGAAATCTGATTTTGTCTCAAACGTCTCCCACGAACTCCGGACGCCGCTCACTTCAATCAAGCTGTATGCTGAAATGCTCAGCGGCGCTCGTCCTTCCGACAAGAAACTCCGAGATTACATGAAGACGATTGTCGGTGAGACGGACAGGCTTGATCGCATGGTAACGAACGTTCTTGATTCATCGAAGATTGAACGTGGCGTGAAACAGTATCACATGCGAGACACAGATCTCCGAGAAATCGTCGCCCATGTGCTGACTTCAATGAAGTACCAGTTGGACACGCATGGTTTCCATGTGGAGTACAAAGAGCCGAAACGCAGAATGCCAGTCCGCTCCGATCCGGATGCCGTAGCCGGGGCGCTCATGAACCTTATCGCGAATGCAATTAAGTTTTCGAGCACCAAGAAGTATTTGAAGCTATCGCTGAGTCGGAAAGGTGATCGAGTGGTGTGTGCTGTTCAAGACAAGGGTTATGGTATTTCGCCTGCTGCGCTTCCACATATCTTCGAACGATTCTACCGGGACCCAGCTTCCAGCGCCAGCGTACAAGGCGTCGGACTTGGGCTTCCGTTGGTCAAGCACATCATGGATGAACACGGGGGAAGAGTGGATGTCTCAAGCACACCCGGGAAGGGAAGCACGTTCAGTCTTTGGTTCCCCGTACACCGAATAACAGATGAAAAGCAAAAAGAAAATACTGGTCATTGAGGATGAGCCTACCGTTGCGCGTGGACTTAAGGCTCTACTTGAAGCTGAAAACTACAGTGTAAAGGTTGCTTCCAACGGCGCCGGTGGTGTTGCGATGGCGTCAAAATTTTCTCCCGACCTCTTGTTGCTTGACGTGAATCTTCCTCAGATGACCGGTACAGAAGTGTGCAGACAGGTCCGGGCACGCGGCTATGCGAATACCATTGTTATGCTCACCGCTCAGCGTGAACAGGTCGACAAAATCATTGGCCTTGAAGCGGGCGCTGATGACTACGTTACCAAGCCGTTCGACGCAAGGGAACTGCTGGCACGCATCCGCGCGCATCTGCGAGTACAGGAGCGCATTCCCGCAGAAGCCGATGAGCAAAAGACCCGTAAAGGGAAACGAAAGCTTCTCTCAATCATGTTCACAGACCTCAAAGACTATTCGAAGAAGATGAACCAGAACGAGAAGGTTGCGCTCATGCTCCTCAAGACCCACAATGAAACTGTGAGCAGGTCGGTCGCGCAATTCGGCGGAAGAGTCATTGAGATCATCGGCGATGCATTTATGGTTTCATTTGAGAGTGCGCTGAGGGCGGTTGAATGTGGTCTCGCGATTCTGCGGAGTTTCGACAGATACAACTTGAAGAAAAGCACACTGGAACAGATCCACGTCCGCATAGGGATCCACATTGGGGATGTGCTCGAAATAGACAACAAACTTCGGGGCGATGCAGTCAATATTGCGGCGCGATTGCAGCAAACGGCTACGCCGGACCACATTTTTATTTCCGGGAGTGTTTTTGAAACAGTGCGCGAAAAAGTGAAGATGAAGATTGCCAGAATAGGGACACGAAAAGTAAAAAACATCAGGCAGCCCATAACGATGTATAGGGTGACGCCGTAAGGAACCACCATGCAAACCTTGTGCAAGGCTCGGCTATGAAAACAATCCTTATTGTTGAAGACGATACAGCGATCCTCAAAGGCTTGGAGGACGCGCTCGCAGCAGAACATTTCAGCGTTGTCTCCGCAACCAATGGCGCGAAGGGCTACACGATGGCGAAGCGCGAGAACATTGACTTGATTATTCTCGACCTGATGCTGCCTGAGAAGAATGGTCAGGAGATCTGCCGCGACTTGCGTAACGACGGCATCAACACGCCGATACTCATGCTCACGAGCAAGAAGCAGGAGATGGACAAAGTGTTGGGCTTGGAGATGGGCGCTTGCTTCATGCTACTGAGGATTTCAAAGGAAAAGACGGAATGGATGGAGGAGTAGGCGAATGACCTCGCGGCAACGAGAGTGGCTTCGAATATCGCCCTGTGGTCTTGGTTGACATCGGATTTGTTGTGTCAGCACTAATGAGTCCGAGATAGACGTTGAGCTCGCCGATGATGTATGCAGTGTCGATAAGAGTGTTGTAGTCAGAAAACAGCTTGGGATTACTCTGAGCGAGACATGTGGGTGCAATCAGAATTGTGAGTAGCAATGCAATTCGCACGCTACGTTTCCAGGTGGTGGGTCAACTGCTCGTTCTCTTCTGGCTCTTCCCATAGGAATGAGCATGTGAAAAAGTTCAGCAACAGCAGAGTGATGATAACGATAAAGAAGATTCACTTGCGTTTCAGAAAATCCTGCATCAGTTCTTACCTCGCTGCGCTGCCAACTCCTTTTCTGAGAAATTCTGCGGCTTGCTTCAAATCGTGTTCGTTCATAGTCGCACAGTGTTGCTAAAGGAGATTTCTAATCGCTCTGCCTAGGCCGAAATGTTGTTCGACTTTGAAGTCCGGGTTGGTTGTAATTGGTTGTTGTAGTTCGACGGTTGCCTCCACCAAGCGAAATAACGCCGTAACGACTCCGATCCATTTCAGTATCCTCCCGCCGATACTCTTATTGCTGCTCTCACTTTCTGCCATCTTCATTCACCCTGGCTTAGTTGTTTGGATATGAGATCTCCACTGAATGATCTCGGCATCAAACTGCCAAACAAATTCTCCAACTGGTTTTCCGACGCCCTCTGCTTTGACCGAATGTCAATTGACTATTGATCGTTCAACATTGACAATTTTCTTTTCATCATGAGAACATTATCCAACGAGCTCTCCCCTTGAACGCTCTTTGCATCAAACTCCCAAACAGATTCTCCAATTCCTTTTCCGACTCCCTCTGCTTTGCCGCAGCGACTCGCCCTTCCGTCGAAATCTCCAGCCCATGTTCCATCCCTCAACCGATATAGCGTGGGCTGACTCCGGCGGCGGGGGTTGCTCTTGACGAGGCAATGAAAATATCCTCATTGCATTCCAAGAAACTCATTGAGCCGCTTCGCTATAAGTTTCCGGCGTTCAACCAGAAAGCTCTTGTAGTTTTCTGGCATCAGATACTCAGCACCTAATGGTATGCATTGTGTGTTGAATGGTTCCCGGCCAAGCTTCTCTATCAATTTCGAAAGGTAAGTGCTTGGCGATTTATCACTGATAGTCCGATTTGTCTTCCCGCCTATGAAAGCCAAGTTCGCAATGTCATCTGCTTCTCGTGAATTGTATGCATTCTTAAGGATCGCCTTCGGAAACACATGATGAAATTGCAAGCGGTGTTGCACCCCCGAGTGATCTAAGGCGATTGCGAGATTTGACTGCCAGTCCTTCGCACCTGCATCGCGAAATGCTAGGAACATTGTTTTGAAAAGGGCACTGCGTTGGTTACGACCTTCGAGTTCGTCAGGTGTGATATCCAATCGCCCCACCTGAAGCCGAAGGCGGTCTATTAACTCGGATGCTCCTCCGCCCTGTTTCAAGGTTGCAAGATCTTGGTCAAGAAGAGTTTCGCTTGATCCTCTCGAATAACGTCCCTTTGCATTAGCAATGAGGACCCAGAAACGGAGGCGGTCTGATTCTTCGGAAGTGATTCGATACTCTCGTTTATGACCCAGGTACGCGAGTGTTACCAAAAGGAACGGTGAGGAGAGTAGCGCCGGGCTATCGATATCCGCATTGCTCTTTAAGAAATTCAATGCGAACTCCATACCCTCGCAGGATTGCTTCCACGCCGTTTGCAACGTTTCTAGCGATAGATTACCGACGGTGAGAAAACGCGATTGTCCTGTTGCAAAAACGACAAGGTTCTTGAGATGTATTCCAAGATCAAAATCGAACCCTTTGATTCCACATTGCCTTTGAAACTCTTGAAATATTTTGAGTGAATTGCGCCACTTAGCTGTAATCTGAGCCATGGCCAGGTCAGAGCTTCGTAGCTTCGCGCCAAGAGAGTTCACACGTACGAAGATCTCTGTTACCTCATCGTAAGAGAGACGACGCTCAAGTACGTCCATGCGGTACATATATTTCTTTATTCCACGCAGGCGGGCAAGTCGGTGACTGTACTTCTCATACCTAGGATCATCGAACCCCTTTACATTTGCCCGCTTCAAAAAAGACGCGTCGCTATCGCTCTTGAAAACCTCCGACACTTTTACCCACGACGGGGATTGCTCCAATTTACGAGTCGTGACTACAAAAGTCATTTTATCGAAACGACGTTGCAACTCATCATCTGACGAGTCCGCTTCATCTTCAATCAGATCTTCGTCGTCTTCCCCATCTTCGTCTACTTCGGTGACGATAGCCAATTCATCTGGATGATCCAAGTTGAATAGTAACTCGATAGGTTTCTTGCGTCCACGCACCGATACTGGTTCGCCTCGGATGACGGCCCATAGTGAGGTCAGGCGCTGTTGCCCATCAAGAAGTAGACGCGTGCTTTGGTATGGGTTCTTTTGTTGAGCGACTGCAAACTCCTGCAGTGGAACTACTTCGTCAGTCTCCCATAGCAGGATTGCTCCGGAGGGATAACCGCGATAAAGTGAATCAAGTAGGTCTCGCACCCGTGTCGAACGCCATACGTAGCGGCGTTGCATTTCAGGTAGACGCAGTTCACCTCGTTCAATCATTCCAACAAGTTCTTCAACACTCGCTTCAGCTTTGGCCATTACTTAACGCTCCTATGTTGATAATTCCTCATCCCACCAGCTCCCCTCTAAACGCGCTTTGCATAAGACTCCCAAACAGATTCTCCAATTCCTTTTCCGACTCCCTCTGCTTCCCCCTCAGCCCCTCCACCTTCTCGACCAAGGCGGCAAACTTCTGCTGCTCTTTCATTGGCGGAAGCAGAATCTGAGTTTCTTCTATCTGTCTGATGTTTAGCGTAGGTTGCGATACTGTTCTGGTCTCTCGACGAAAGAAGGATTGTGAAAACGAAGTAGATAGATAGAAGGCAAGGAACAGTTTGTCTAGGTCCTCACCGCACCTAATGCGTGCAACTGCTCTGACTGTATTAAATCCTTTCAAGCTTGGGTCGGCTAGTGCGACCATCCCAATCGATCCGACACATGCCAACAAGACCTCATCTCCAACAAGTCGCGAGCGCTTATATGCTTCTTCAATCTTGGGATCAATTCGTTTCAGATTTGTTTTGTCAACGCGCATTCCTTGGAAGTCACCAATTCTCACAATCGGCACACCGCCAGGATAATCATCGCCAGGCTGAACAACACCGTAATTAATTTTGTCGTCCTTTCTCACAAGATCAGCAAGTCTCTTTGCTGGCAATTGTTTTGTGTTAATTCCCGGATCACCGAACATCTCCAGAAACGCCGACTGCAAGAACTGCTCGGTGAGTTGGTTCGCCTGCCGACGCTTGTCCCGCGCAGCATCGGCTTTCTCCAATATGGCTGCGATTTGCTTTTGGATGGGAAGTGGGGGAAGAGAAATCTCAAACTCGGCGAGCGTCGCTGGACTCAGGCGGGGTAGGTTTGCCCCAATTGAGCGTTCGGTTGCTAGCTTGATTAGCTGAGGCTGTCTCAAGAAGTAATAAAGAAAATCTCGATCGACAATCTCCTTTGGCAAGATCGGAAGAATATCTGTGCTGCAAACTCCTTCACAAGCTGGACGTGCAATTTTCTTCAGGTAAGGTCGGAGCTTCCCATAGAGAATGTGTTTGCTCGTGAACTGAAACTTCGTGCTTAACAGTTCACCCCTTGATACGGTTCGTGACGTATCCACTATACCCGACTCATAGATATTTTCCAGCCCAACAAATGTGGTTCCTTTGAGAATCTCATTTGGCTGAACAGCAGATTTTTCTATCTTCGCTATGTCGGCAAGTCTGAGCGATTTCCAATTGGAAGAATTCATTATCCCAAGAGACTATTTATCGTTTCTACATCCTTTGCAATCTCCCTCTCCAATTCCAGCACCTTCTTCATTATCACCTCCGGCTTCTCATACTCAATCTCCTTATGCTCGATCTCTTTGTAGCGCGAGATGGAGAGGTCGTACTTGTTGTCGCGGATTTCGTCGGCAGGAACGAGGAAGCATTTTTTCCGTCTGTCATTCTGAGGGAGTCCCGCCTTCGGCGGGATAGACTCCACGACCGAAGAATCCATTTTTGTACGGGGTCTGGATTCTTCGCTTCGCTCAGAATGACCGACAACGCGCTCCTTCCACTTCTGAATAATATCAGGAATGTCGTTGTCGGTTATCTTCTGCCTCTTATCATCGAGCGAAAACCCATCCGCTTCCATGTCGTAGAACCAGACGCCCGCCTGCGTGCCTTCGGCGGGCAGGTTGTCCGTGGTGCCGCCTTTCTGGAACACGAGCACCGCAGTCGAGACGCCCGCGTAGGGCTTGAACACACCCGAGGGCATCGAGATCACGCCTTCGAGCTTGCACTTATCCACGAGGATCTTTCGTATGCTGATGTGTGCGTTGCTCGTCCCGAAGAGAACACCGTCCGGCACGATCACGCCGCAGCGTCCGCCGGTCACCAGCAGGTCGTACATCAGTTCAATAAAGAGCAACTCCGTCTTCGTCGTCTTTGTCGAGAACCGCTCGTTGATGTCGCTCTTGTCGATCGATCCCTTGAACGGCGGGTTGGCGAGGATCACGTCGTACTGTCCCTTCTCGGCGAACGCCTTGGAGAGTGTATCCGTGTAGCGGAAGTTCGGATTGTCGATCCCGTGCAGCATCAGGTTCATTGCGCCGATGCGTGTCATCGTGGCGTCGAAGTCGTAGCCCGTCAGCGCCTGGCTCTTCAGGAACTTCAGCAGCTTCTTATCCGCAATCCTGTCGCCGATGAGGTGGTGCGGCTTCCCTTCGCTGTCGTACTCCAGCACGTCGGGACTGGTGTTCGATTCGAGGATGTGCTCGTACGCGTTCACAAGGAACCCGCCCGTGCCCGCAGCCGGGTCGCAGATGCGGTCGCCTACCTTCGGGTTCACGAGCTTCACCATCATCCGGATGATGTGCCTCGGCGTTCGGAACTGTCCGTTCTTGCCTGCCGTGGTGAGCTGCATCAGCAGGTATTCGTAGAGATCCCCCTGCACATCGATGTTCTGCTCGGAAATGTGCATGTCGTCTATGATCTTCACCGCCTCCTGCAGCAGCGATGCCTTCGGGATAATAAAGACGGCGTCCTGCATGTGCTGCGTGAACGAGCTTGTGTCGCTGCCAAGCTCGCGCAGGAAATCGAAGACCTTGTCCCGCACATGCTTCAGCATCTGGTCGCCGGGCAACTGGCTCCAGTACGTCCAGCGGCATTCTTTGTTGCCATGGAAGACTGAGCGATAGGATTCATCTTTTCTCTTTGCAGCGGCAGCGCGGGCATTGTCCATATCCTCCAACCGCTTGAGGAAAATGAGATAGGACATCTGCTCGATGGCGGTGATCGGGTTGGCGATGCCGCCAGACCAGAAGCGGTCCCAAAGCGCGTCAACTTTAGGTTTTAGTTGTGGGTCTGTTAACATTAAAGTTCATGATTGGTGCATCATTATGCTAGTTATAGTTTCAAAATCCACCATAGGAAGGCTCTTACACATTACACTTGAATCAAAAGACAGTTGAATTTGCTTGGTGTGTTGAAACACCTAGCTCTCGACAAGAAGCGAATGAAAATTCCCAATAATAGTGCGGGCCATTTTATCAGGATCGACAGACCTTAGATTGGCAAGGTTCCTTACCACAGAAGAAATATTGAGTGGAGAAGCAGGGGTCTTCTTGATTGAGACAAACGGACCATCTGATTCTGTGAGTAAGCGATCATCAGGTATCGCCGTTATTATTCTGGCTCCCTTTTTTGATATTGTCATAGCATAATTCACGGAAAAAAAGAAACCATACCCTATCGCTCTTTGAAGTTGCCCCAATGAACCACTGTACCAATGCAATATGACCTTTCCTGGAAAGCTTTTCCCGAGCATTGAGATCACATCATCAGCGGAATTGCGCGAATGGACAGTCATCACTTTGTCTTTTTGGTCGGCACATGCTTTAAGTATAGCCTCGAAGGCTTTTCTTTGGACATCTTCCTCCTCAACTCTACGACCGTAGTCCAAACCTATCTCACCCACATATCTTGTTTTGTCTAAGCATTTCAAAAACAGAGCAAGTTCTGATTGCCTCTGGGCCACAAGCTCTGGATGAAGACCGATTGCAGCCCTGATGTACTTCTTTCCTTGTGCCAATCGAAGCGTGTAGTCAAACACGCTCGGTGAATTTGTCACAGCAATGGTATAAACTTCATTTGACTCGATTTCGTTGACAAGTTCGTCGGCGTTCTTCCACAAGTCAAGATGAAAGTGTGTGTCAACAAAGCCATTCATCAGTTCGTCATAGAATCTAAGAACTGCTTCACTTCTTGAATCCCTCTTGCATAGACTTCGGCAAACTTGGTGAGTTCCTTGTTCTTAGCTGGCAAGGGACCAGATGCAAGAGCCTGAAAGATGTCCAGCCTTCCCGATTTGGTAAATCGGGTTAGCGCGAGTCTTACGGCCCTGAAATCTCGTCCAGTGGGTCTACTTGGATCGGAGGCCACCCTTAGATTACTATCGAAATAACGATCACCTGTTATCCCTGCGTGATGTTGGGCGGCGCGACGGATCAAACAAGGTAGACAATACCCACAATGTTTAGCCGGATTAGTCAGCCCCTTTCGAATGTTTTTTGCCATTGGATGGGCACACGAAATTGTCGTAGACATATTTTTTTTCACAAGAGTACGGTTCCTACATTTTACGATCATCTCGCCTTTTGTCCGATACTGATAGGGGTTGATGATTGGGTGATCCAAGCCTAATCTCGACAACGCCAGTTGTAGCAATGAAATGAAATAAGGATGTGTGGTCCTTGTGCTCAAGCTTCCAAGCCTTGACGTTGTGAGTGGCGGATTGATAGATATGAGCCCGTTCTCCGGAACATAAACTGGCGTGGAATTGCCAAGTGCATCAGCGACAAGAACACCAAGAGCGATAAACAGCAAAGATCTAGATCTCTTTGATTTTTCTTTGCTGTCTTTAGGTTGTACATAGAATCTAAGCAATTCAACTGTGCCCTTAGAATACCCTGACTTAAGACCGGAAAACAGTTTTGTTTGGGCCGCTCCATCGGGGGCTCCAAGTCCATAGTGGCCTACCAGTGTGACACGATGCCCCAACTGGAGGAGATCAACTGCACCGATATATGAATCCAGTCCACCAGAAAACAGACTTACACAATCCAGTTTATATTTTTTCCTTTTTGTTTCGGTCTGGCTTGATTTGCGTCTACGGAATTGGATATCCCATTTATCTCCGGTGAGAAAAGATAGCATCCTTTCAAGAGTGTCTCTCGCATTCTCCCACTTTCTTGGATCAACTACGGGCACATGCAAGCGAATATGTCTACCCCAATTGTAGTAGCCGTATTCGCTTCTGAGGATTAAGTGGTCCGCCACGAAGACTGATATAGCAACATTTAGGAGGTCAGAAGCCATATTAGTTGGAAACAACTTACGCTTGTTCAAAACCTTCTGAATGTGGTGGCTGACGACGTCTGAGGAATGATGCTCAAAGCTGAGAATCCTGATGGTTCTTACGGCTTTGGACTTAGCCGGACTGAATCGGTCTTTGGGATTCTTTAAAACGACAACATCAAATGTCATACGGACTCCAATGCTGAATAGGCTTCTTCAAAAATCCTATCGATGAGTCTTCTTCCGGCACCACTCATGAGGTCAGAGTGGAGAATGTCGAACTTCTGGAAATCACATTTTACTGCGGACTCTATGAAGCTCTTGATACTTGATTCGAGCTTCAAGATTTTCGTTTCTGATATTACCTTTTTTTCCAGCACAAGACCGAGCTCATGAAGCCAACGCTCAAAAACGTAAGCACTCACGCACTTTGTGATCAAACCTTCCACGCTTTTTTTGTCCAAGGACTCTAACTGCTCAATCGCCTGCTTGCTTCCAGAAAGTTCGTCTAACAGATCGGCCATTGTATCTAAAACTGCTTTTCTTGCAATAGCCTCTTCGTTGAGTGCGCCACTCGGTGCAATCTTGTCAGCTATCGCTGCAAAAACAATTTCTAGCGGCTCTCCGACAACTGCATCCAAGCCAAGGTCGTGCAGTGTTCGCTGAACACCTCGTGTTACAGCACTTGAAAGAAAACTTCCAAACCTGGAGACTGTCGACCTGCCCGCAATTGCTGATGCTCTTGCACCACCAGCTCCACCCGATGCTCGGACATAAGATCTGGTTGCTTGTCGGAGACTTCCTTGCCGACCGTCGTTGGCATACCGAGAAAGGTCCGCCCTAGCTCTACCCCAATCCCCAGTTTGTCTAGGTATTGTAAGGGGTGCTACGGGTGGCCCCTTTTTCTTTGGATCCTTCTTGTCATCGGGTGGAGGAAATGGCTCCGGAGAAGGCGCCCAAGAAGGCAACAAAGGTGTTCCCCGTTGAGGTCCTTCGTTAGAATTCGATGTTCCCATTTGTCAATCCTTTTGTACGCGCTTCTTGGCGACTAAGGCAAGCGTTAGATTAGTCTTACTTTTTCCCCATCTTGAGACTAGTGTTTGAGCCGCTGGCGCAAATGGAGTTCCTCGAGTGACATCCTGAAGCCTTGGAATTACCGATGGTAGAATTGAAACTTCTGGCAAAGATTGCAGGAAGGGAATTAGTTGTGATAGCAGTTCGACCCTCTTTGCACAGAATTCAAATAAAACAGAAGAAACCGCATCGCCTCCATCCGTTGCACCAACACTTCTCAATCGAGAAGTAAGCGCCTCAAAGATCGCAGAAGCATCTACAGGTGACAAAGATGTTGTCTGATCGATTGCTATTTTCTTGTAAGCCGCGCTTTCCCCGAGTAGCTGATTCAGCAGTTCTTGTGCTTTTGGTGATAGCCTAAGGCCCAGCACAGCAACGATTCCTATTTTGTCGCGGGAAAAATACAAATACTCTCTTAAGTCTAATGTAGCAAAGTGAGGCTCCGAAAGAAGCCAATTGTTGAGCCAAGGATCTTGAAGCCAAATGGCGAGGTCAGCGTCTAGCGCAATGTTCAATGATTCCTCTTGAACATCTTTCGAATCGCTATCGTCATCAGTTTTCCCTTTAGCAACTCTTTTCTCTAAGAGTTCAAGTGCTTTGCACGGTCCCTCGCTTTGGCTTACCAATTCGAAAAGTTTCTTAAACGACTCTTCCCTGAAGTACTCTAGCAACATTAGTTTAGCGAGAGTTCTGGAATTGAGGGAGATTCCTTTGGACCTAGCCATCTCAATTCGCATGAGCAACATGTTTAGAAACCTCTTGCACTGTCTCGGATTTCCGTTAAGACCAGTTGCTAGCACAGGAATTACGAGTGCGGAAAGGACGAGCGCTTCCTCTAACTTCGGAGGTAATGGGCCGACAATCTCTTTCGCGTTTGCAATAGAGTAGGCTGAAGAGAATACCGAAGCACCCTTCTTCTTCATGACCTCTTGTCTCACAGCTTCAAACTTGTCAGTTTCCAAATAGAGTCTCGTGAACAATAGGTTCACATAGGACTCCATTTCAGAAACACTCAATTGAGGTATCCTCACAGGAAACTGGATGAGTTTTTCAAGATAGTCTCTTCCCACTTCCAAGTCTTGCCCCGGTATTTCTGGAAATCTCCGCCGCACAGCGTATCTTATTAGTCTTTCATCAGAGCATATCAAGAACGCCGACTTGTCTACAAAAAGGAATAACTTGATAGCTTCCAACGTATCAATTACGGTGTCAGGCGTACAGCGGTCGAGGTCGTCAATGAACACAACAAGCTTCTGGATTTTGGTCTCGTTGAGAAGTTTGGCAAAATCATCATGAAACTCCATGATAGTCGTAGGAATAGACTCAGCCTCCTTGGTGTCGCCCTTCTCACCCTTGTCTTTCAAGACTTCATTGTAGTCCACATTGGCAAGCTTTTCCATCGCTTGACCGATTCCAGAGACTGCGAGACCAGCGGGCCCCATTGTCGCAAACGCCAAGCCATGCTTCAGGCCGCTTCTTGCCGCCTTCATCCAGTTGATTTGTTTGAGGAGTTTTCCAATGAGCTTCTTTGCCTTGGGGCCAAGCTTTCGATGGCTTATAATCTCTTCCACAATCGTGTCCATCAAGACTGACTTCGCGTCATCATATCCATCAAACAACCATCCATTGAACCGTATGCACAATATGTTATCATCTTTCTTCAGGTTGGATTCTACCATTCTTAGTAGACTCGATTTCCCACTTCCCCAATCACCAAATATGCCGATGGTGCAAGGTAACAAATGGTCGTTCTTGATTATTGCTTCTACCCCCGTCACTAGGTGCTGAAAATCTATTAGGTCAAGTTCGGTTTCATTGTCATGCCACATCAGGTTGCCTCTTCAGTTCATCATAGATTCTGCACTACGCTGCCAACTTCTTCGCCAACTCAATTAATTCGCTAATCTCACTCTCAACAAACAGCTTCTCCACCGCATTCGCGCCAAAGTTCGTAAAGGGCTCCTCGTACAAATCGGCAAGCTCCAGCTTCTTCCGCTGCAGGAACACACTCTGCACCACGCGCAGGAACCGGGACTGGTCCGCATTGTAGTTATGCTCAAGAATAAACGCATCGAACGCCTTGCGAACAACGGTTTCGTACGAGGGGAGCGCTTCAAGTCCGAGCACATGCTTCAGGAAATCCACTAAACTCCCAACACGCACGCCAAACGCCTTCAGCATGTTCTCGTCGTCGAGGCTCAGCTCGTCGGTACCAAGCTCGGCTTCCAGCGTTTGCTCCAATCTAATCAAATCCTCAACGTTCACATCAGTATTATCTTTGAGCTTCCCAATCGTCGGGTGCTTTGCCGCAATCTGCAAAATCTTCTCTTCAATCTTCTTTTTGTACTCCTCAACGTACACACGCTGGGAGTCCTTCCGGAGAATCACCCACTTGCGTGAGTCAATAATGTCATCGAGTCCAAGCTCAATCACGATCGAGGGACGGTCACGGCGGTATTTCATCAGCGGTGCGAGTATTGCTTTTGCTTCGTCCAGCGTGCTCAGTGTCAGTGTACTCCAATACGCGGAGCCTAACACGGCATCAATCAGCTTCACATGAGGTTGAACCTGATCGAGATTGGTTTGCAAGAGCGAGACATCTTCACGGATGGATTCGATGTGCGTCTTCAAGTCTTTCTTTTGCAGCAGAGCCAACCCGCAGCGTTCCATCTTGCTCACAAAGAATTCTTCCGCAGGTTTCACATGCGGCACAAACCGGAGGAGTGGTGCAACCTTCATCCGGAGGAACTCGATCTTTGCAACGGTAATGTAACGCCAGAAGTCGTCATCCCATGCTTCGCGTACTTCCTTCATTACCAGCTTTACGGAGTAGGAGCTTTCAGGGATTCGGGCAATGAGTGCACGAAGGTCGCGGATGATGCGGTGTTCATCCTCATTTGATTCCCGTAGAGGCACGACATGTCGTGCCCCTACAAAGATCTCTAATTTTTGTAAGCGGGCATTAAAGATGGTAACCAATACCGGTATTTGCCCTGTGGTTTCGCCATCCTTCGGCATCATGTTGAAGTGCTCGAAGTTCTCCCAGAAGTCCACGATAAGGAATTTGTCCTTCTCACGGTTTGGGAGCCACTCCAAACGCTTACACGTTTCGTGGCTGCGAGTGCCACGCCCGATCATTTGCCAGAACTTGATTTGCGAGTTGACCGGCTTCATGAACGCGAGGTTCACGATTTCGGGAAAGTCCACACCCGTATCGAGCATATCTACAGAGATTGCGATACGGGGAAGATCATCCTTCTTGAAATTGCTGAGCAGGCTTGGCGCACGCTCCATCTTCGAGGTAATCACCTGCACGAGCTTGCCGCCATATTCCGGATACATCTCGTTGAACGCATCGGCGAGCCGCATTGCATGGTTATGCGTAATCGCAAAGACAATCGTCTTTCCCGGCAACTGTCCTGTGGCATCCTTCTGGCAGAACTGCATGAACTCATCCCACTGCCTTCGGAGTGTGTCTTTGTTCGTCACCTTCCGTTCGAGGTCGGTCCCTTCATAGTTGATGTCATCCGGGTCAATCCCCCGAGACTTCAGCGAGTCCTTGTCTTCATCGGTCAGGTCAACGCCCTTGATCCCTTTGCGCTGAAACTTCGTCTGCGCAGCATAGACATTGAAGTCGGCGAGGTACTTGTCTTCAACTGCTTGGTCGAACGTGTAGAGGAATGTCGGCCGTCGACCGCCTACGCCTCCGGCTTCGGTTAACGACTCGACTCTTCGAGCGGTCAGGCAATCGAAGAATTTCATCGTGTCACGGTCGATGAACTCGGCGGGAGTTGCCGTCAGTCCAATCTGGATTGCATCGAAATACGCGAGCACGTCCGTGAATTTGTTGTAGATGGAGCGATGACATTCATCCGCAACGATGAGATCGAAATCGGCGGGAGTGAATTTCTCGTAACACATCTCCAGCGTTTGCAGCGTGGAGACATAGACCCGCGCCGTCTTGTCGATGTTGTACGTCCGGATGCGTGTGCGTGACTCGTTGGGGAGATGCACCTTGAAGCCATCCGTGAGCGCCTGATCTACCAAGGCATCACGATCTGCAAGAAAGAGAACACGCTGTGCAGCATGAGCATGGAGGAATACATCAATGAGTGCCATCGTTGTGCGGGTCTTGCCTGTACCCGTTGCCATCACGAGGAGTGCCTTCCGCTTTTTCTTCTTCTCGATTGCTTCGGAGATTCTCCGTATTGCCTCAATCTGGTACGCACGGTTGACGATAGACTCTTTGATCTGAATGCTGTTGAGAGGCTTGCGGTTTTGTTTGAGGAAGAGCAGTCGCTCCAGATTCTCACGTGAGAAGAATCCGGCAACATGCCGCTCTGCTGAATCAACACTGTCCCAGAAGAAAATATCTTTACCGTTCGCCATGAATGCGAATGGGCGGAAGCTCTGCTTCTTCTCGATTGCGGTGACGTACTCAAGCACTTGTTGCTTGCCCACACGCGGCTCGCGACTTGTTCTCTTTGCTTCAACGACTGCGAGGACTTCGCCGTTGGTTCGGTACAGACAATAGTCGGTGAAGCCTTCGGATTCAGATTGCTTCGCTTCGCTCGCAATGACATTGTAGTTGGCTACAGGAATCTCCGTC
>Ga0082335_1006207_pt1 | contig 15625 bp, 11 predicted proteins | sample Subgrocontami58m_FD_72375 | JGI IMG/M metagenome (GOLD analysis project Ga0082335, IMG submission 72375) | Subsurface groundwater microbial communities from S. Glens Falls, New York, USA - GMW37 contaminated, 5.8 m (SPADES assembly) (version 2) ... | reverse complement strand
CCCGAGCGATGTTGCTCTAACACAACGAGCGCTCGCCAAAAGCCATATAGCCAATGAATTGGTCATCGCCGAAGATGGGCAGGAGGCGCTGGACTACTTATTTGGCGGTGGGCAATACGCAAGTCGAGATGTGAGCGAGTCACCGGCGTTGATCTTGCTCGATCTGAAACTGCCGCGGGTAGATGGCTTACAAGTCTTGCGTCAGATTCGCGCCGACGAACAGACGAGACGCCTGCCGGTTGTCATTCTGACTACATCCAAAGAAGAACAAGACGTGGCACAGAGTTACGATCTGGGCGCCAACAGTTACATCCGCAAACCGGTTGACTTCACACAATTTGTAGAAGCGATCCAGCACATGGGTCTGTATTGGCTGGTGATAAATGAACCACCACCGCCGAAAGCGAGGTAAGTATGGGGATACCGCTTGCCGTTTTAATTGTCGAAGATACGGAAAGTGATGCACAACTAATCGTCCGTTTGTTAAAAAAAGCGAGCTACGAAATTAATTTCGAGCAGGTTGAAACCGCCGCGCAAATGCGTGCCATGCTGGAGAAGCAGGTCTGGGATGTTGTGATCTCAGATTACAGCCTGCCGCAATTCAACGGTCACGCCGCGCTCAGGCTCTTGCAAGAGATGGGGCTGGATATTCCCTTCATCGTTGTATCAGGCACGATAGGTGAAGAGATCGCCGTAGATATGATGAAAGTCGGCGCGCACGACTACCTGATGAAGGGCAACCTCGCGCGCCTTGTTCCAGCCGTTGAGCGCGAACTTGCTCAATCTGAAGTGCGGCGGAAGCGCAAGCAGGCGGAGGAAGCGATCAAACTCAGCCATAAACGGTTCCAGTCGCTCATCGAAAACAGCGCGGACGCCATCACTCTGCTCGACGCCAACGGTATAGCTATTTACGATAGTCCAGCGTCTCCCGGAATGTTGGGCTACGATCCCGACGAGTTGATCGGGCAAAATGTATTCACGCTGATGCATGCCGATGATTTACCAAAAATCCAAGACCTATTCCAAAATCTTCTCAAAACACCCGGCGCTCGTGCCAACAGCACATTCCGCTTGCGCCACAAAAACGGAACGTGGTTGTGGATAGAAGCAGTCGCGACCAATCTGCTCGCCGAACCAAGCGTCAAGGCAATTGTTACGAATTATCGCGACATCAGCGAGCGCAAGCAGGCAGAGGAGGCGTTGCGGGAAAGCGAAGAGCGATACCGCACGCTGATCGAGCAAGCGTCCGATGGAATCTTTCTCGCGGATAATGAAGGGCGATACATCGAAGTTAATTCGGCGGGGTGCCGCTTGTTGGGCTACACTCGCGAAGAGATTCTCCAGAAGACGATCCGCGATCTGACGATGGTTGCGCCGGCTCAGCCCTTGCGACTCGATGAGATTCGGCAGGGTAAAACGATCCTCAGTGAGCGAGAAATGATTCGAAAGGATGGCACGCTGGTGCCGGTCGAAATCAGCGCAAAACAATTGCCTGACGGAAGATTGCAGGGCATTGCGCGCGACATCACCGAACGCAAGCTGGCGGAGGATGTATTGCGCGACAGTGAAGCGGAGCTGCGCGCGCTGTTCTCGGCAATGCACGATGTGGTGATCGTCTATGATCGGCAAGGACGTTATCTAAGTATTGCGCCGACGGATGTCTCGCTCCTCTACAAGCCGCCCACTGACATGATCGGCAAGACGCTGCACGAAGTCCTGCCGGCATCTCAAGCTGACTTGATCGTCGAACATATTCACCGCGCTCTCGATACCAAGCAGACTGTCATGTTGGATTACAGCCTGACCATTGACGGGCGTGAAATATGGTTTGCCGCAACGATCTCGTCTTCGATAAACGACACGGCAATTCTGGTAGCCCATGACATCACCGAACGCAAGCGCGCCGAGTCAAAATTTAGCGGCTTGTTAGAGTCGGCGCCAGATGCAATGGTGGTAGTTGATCAGCAAGGAAAAATTGCCATGATCAACAAGCAGACCGAAGCGTTGTTCGGTTACACGCGCCAAGAACTCGTTGGGCAGTTGGTCGAAGTGATCATCCCCGAACGTTTTCGTAACGCACACCCGGCTCGCCGCACGGGCTATACCAAAGCGCCGAGTATTCGCCCAATGGGAGACGGAGTAGAACTCAGCGCGCGCCGAAAAGACGGAAGCGAATTTCCGGTAGAGATCAGCCTCAGTCCATTAGAAACAGCAGAAGGCTTGTTGATCACAGCCGCTATCCGCGACATCACCGAACGCAAACGCGCGGAGGAACTCATTAAAACCCAGCTACAACGCCTCGCCGCCTTGCGCGCTATTGACACTGCCATCTCCGGCAGCACCGATCTGCAGTTCACTCTTAAGACAGCATTGGATCAAGTAATAACGGAATTGGGTGTGGACGCCGCCAGCGTGTTATTGCTCTACCCTTCAACCCTTACATTAAAATACACTGCCGGGCGCGGCTTCCGCTCTAACGCTTACAGCCGCACGCAAGTGCGTTTGGGCGAGGGGCAAGCGGGCAAAGCGGCGTTGGAACGCCAGATCGTCGCTCATCCCGACTTCACACTGAACAAACCTTTCTTCGCCATGCCCGAATTGATGGCGGGTGAAAATTTTGCCGCATACTATGCCGTGCCGCTCATCGCTAAAGGTTTTGTCAAAGGCGTGCTGGAAATTTTCCATCGCGCGCCGCTCCACCCCGATAACGAATGGTTGAACTTTTTAGAGACGCTCGGCGGGCAGATCGCCATCGCCATTGACAACGCGACGATGTTCAATGATCTGCACCGATCCAATTTCGATCTAATGAATGCTTACAACGCCACGATTGAAGGTTGGTCGCGCGCCCTAGACTTGCGCGATAAAGAGACCGAAGGGCATACACAGCGTGTGACTGAGATGACCATGCGTTTGGCGCGCGCGATGGGTTTAACCGATGATGCCTTGATGCAGATTCAACGCGGCGCGCTGTTACACGACATGGGCAAGCTGGGCGTGCCAGACGCAATTTTGCTCAAGACCGATAAACTCACGGAGGAGGAATGGATTCGCATGAAGCAGCATCCGCAATTTGCTTACGACATGCTCGCCCCCATTCCCTTCCTCAAAAAGGCTCTGGACATCCCCTACTGCCATCACGAAAAATGGGACGGCACAGGTTACCCGCGCGGCTTGAAAGGCGAACAGATTCCGCTCGCGGCGCGCATCTTCGCCATCGTAGATGTGTGGGATGCCTTGCGTTCGGATCGTCCATATCGTCAAGGGTGGAGTGAAGAGAAAGTGCGCGAACACATCCGGTCGCTGGCCGGGACGCATTTCGACCCGGCGGTGGCGGAGATATTTATCGAGAGAGAGGTTCAGAATGATCCAACCCTTGCCAGATGAGACAGCGGCAGAGCAGTCACCCGCCGGTATTCCGCCGGAGGGCAAGCGGGGGCAACGCCCCTATCGCGGTGTCGCCATCGCCGCCGTCTTCCTAGCGATAACGGTGCTCTCGTCGGGGGACCTGATCGAGATCATCCCGGTCTTCGCTCCCTTCGTCGGCGGCCCGCTGTTCCCTTTTGTGCACGAGACACACGACATTTTAGCAGCGATGCTGGCTCTCTATGCAGCCCACAAACTGACTCCGGCGCTCGGGACGAGGGCTATGGTGTATTCCCTCGTTCTGCATCTGCCGTACGCTTACCACGTATTCCCGGCACAACTGCTGGAGTTAGTCCGGATTGCGATAACAGCGGCAGCCGCTTTTCTGGGCATCTACATCATCTGGCTGCGCAAGCGGGCCGAGGAACGGCTCCGCCTGCAGGCCACCGCGCTGGACTCGGCTGCCAACGCCATCTTTATCACCGACCGGCAGGGCGTCATCGAGTGGGTCAATCCTGCGTTCACTCGCATCACCGGTCATTCCGCCGAAGAGGCCATCGGCCAGACTCCGCGTATCCTCAAGTCCGGGAAACACACCCGCGCGTTTTACAAAACGTTGTGGGACACGATCCTCGCCGGCGAAGTCTGGCACGCCGAAATGGTCAATCGCCGGCCGGACGGCGGCCTGTTCACCGTCCAGCAGACCATCACCCCACTCAGAAATGCACAGGGCGAGATCAGCCACTTCGTCGCCATTCAGCAGGACATCACCGAGCGGGTGCTGGCCGAGGAAGCGTTGCGGGTGAGTGAGGAGCGCTATCGCGTCGTGGCCGAGGCGGCCTCCGATGTCATCATCGTGATTGACGAGGACAGCCGTATCCAGTTTGTCAACCCGGCCAGCCGCAACCTGTTCGGCTACACCGCCGCCGAACTCCTCGGCGAATCTCTCACCCTCTTGATGCCGGAAAGCCTGCAGGGCCGCCATCTGGCCGCGTTCCAGCGCTACCTCGAATCGGGACAGCGAAGTAGGGATTGGCGAGCCGTGGAAATAGCCGGGCGGCGAAAAGACGGCAGCGAATTCCCGATAGAAATCTCGTTCGGCGAATCCGCCAGCGACGGGAAGCGATTCTTTGGGGGAGTCGTCCGCGACATCACCGAGCGCAGGCAGGCGTTGGAGTCACTCAAACTGTTTCGAACACTGATTGATCGGTCTAACGATGCCATTGAGGTGGTTGATCCGGAAACGCTCCGCTTCCTCGATGTGAATGAGAAAGCCTGCCTGGATCTTGGCTACAGTCGCGAGGAGCTTTTGTCTCTGCGAGTTCTCGACATCGATCCTACCCTTGACCCGTCTTCGGTCCAAAGGATGCTGGAGCAGTTGCAGAAATCCGGCTTCGTGATCTATGAAGGCCGGCATCGACGGAAGGACGGGACGACCTTCCCGGTGGAAGTCAATATAAAATACATCGGACTTGATCGAGACTACGTAGTCAGCATAGTGCGCGACACCACCGAACGCAAGCAAGCCGAGCAAGAGATTCGGCGCCGCGCGGAGGAGTTCGCCGCCCTGTACGAAACCAGCCGCCGCCTGGCCGAGCAGTCGGATTTGCCGACTCTGCTACAAACGATTGTCGAGCGCGCGACTACCTTGCTCCAGACTCCCGGCGGCGGGATTGAACTTCACGACTCGGCTCGGGGCGATCTGGAACTGGTCGTTGTGAAAGGAATTGAGACCCACGTCGGCACGCGTTTGCGACTAGGGGAAGGGATGACCGGACGGGTAGCGCAAACCCATCAGCCAATGCGTGTGGACGACTATCGCGCCTGGCCCGACCGTGCGCCGGCATACGATGGAGTCCCCATCTCTTCCATCGTCCAGGTGCCAATGCTGTTCGGCGGCGAATTGATTGGCGTGCTCGGCGTGAACGAGATCGGCGCGACCGAGCGCAAGTTCACCGAGGCCGACGCCCGGCTATTGAGTCTGTTTGCCTCGCAGGCGGCCAGCGCCGTGCGCAACGCCCGCTTGCTGGCGGAGACCCGCCACCGGCTGAGAGAACTGGAGGCGGTGAGCCAGATTTCCAACGCGCTCCGCACCGCCCTCGCACTCGAGGACATGCTTCCACGCCTGCTCGACGAAACGCTGGCGGCGCTCGGGACAGACTCCGGCGTGATCTGGCTGTATGAGGCAGAGAACGGCGAATTGCGCCAGGCGGTGGCGCGCGGCTGGTTCGCCTCCATCCACGAGCCGTCCATCAAACCCGGCGAAGGAATTGCGGGCGCGGTGTTTGCCAGCGGACAGGCGCACGTCGCGAACGAGTTTGCCACCGATCCGCGCACGCGCGAGTCTGCGCGGGAGCAGGTTCCTCCTGGCTGGGGCGGCGCGTGCGTCCCGATTCGTACTGCGGACGAGACCGTCGGCGTGTTCTTCGTCTCCGCGCCTCTGCCGCGCGCGCTGGCGGCGAGCGACATTGACCTGCTCTCCACCCTGGCCGAGATCGCCGGCAACGCCATTCATCGCATGAGGCTGCACGAGCAGACCGAGCGGCAGTTGCGGCGGCTGGCGGCTCTGCACGCGATTGACAAGGCCATTTCCTCCAGCCTCGACCTGCGCGCAACTCTCAATGTCCTGCTCGAACAGGTCACCACGCAACTGCGCGTGGATGCCGCCGATGTGTTGTTGCTCAACCCGCACCTGCAGACCCTCGAGTATTCCGCCGGGCGCGGCTTCCGGAGCGGCGGCATCACTCGCTCCCATCTGCGCCTGGGCGAATGCCAAGCCGGCCGCTCGGCGCTGGAACGCCGGACAATTCATATCCCTGACCTGGCCTCCGAAACGAACTTCGTGCGCGCGGGTTTGCTGGCCGGCGAAGGATTCGTCACCCACTATGTCGGGCCGTTGATCGCCAAGGGCGAAGTGAAAGGAGTCCTGGAGGTGTTTCATCGCGCGCCGCTTCACGCCAACGAAGATTGGCTGAACTTTCTGGAGGCACTCGCCGGGCAGGCGGCAATCGCCATAGACAATGCCGAATTGTTCGACGGTCTTCAGCGCTCCAATACGGAACTGGCCCTGGCCTATGACGCCACTATCGAAGGCTGGTCGCGCGCCCTCGACCTGCGCGACAAGGAGACCGAGGGGCACAGCCAGCGAGTCACCGAAATGACCGAACGGCTGGCGCGGGCGATGAGTGTGAGCGACGAAGAGCTGGTGCACCTGCGCCGGGGCGCGTTGCTGCACGATATGGGTAAGATGGGCGTGCCAGATAACATCCTGCTCAAACCCGGCAAACTGACGGACGAGGAATGGATTCGCATGAAACAGCATCCGCAATTTGCTTACGACATGCTCGCCCCCATTCCCTTCCTCAAAAAGGCTTTAGACATCCCTTACTGCCACCACGAAAAATTGGACGGCACAGGTTACCCGCGCGGCTTGAAAGGCGAACAGATTCCGTTAGCGGCGCGTCTCTTCGCCATCGTAGATGTGTGGGATGCTTTGCGCTCAGATCGTCCTTATCGTCAAGGATGGAGCGAAGAGAAAGTGCGCGAACACATCCGCGCCAGTAGCGGCACACATTTCGATCCGCAAGTGGTCGAGGCGTTTATGAGGATGTTGGAGGAGAAATGAAACTTGCTATCCAACTCCCCATCTTCCATCACAAAAATTTATAACGGGCTAGACCCGAAGGGTTTATAAAACCCTTCGGGTCTCATCTTGTTGATAAGATACTTTGACTTCCATCAAATAATCATATTACATCCGACACTCACACACTGACTGCCAGTCAGTGCAAGATGGTTTAGCAGTGTTACAAAAATAATTTCCGCTTGTTGAGCAAGATGCCATCTTGCTCTACTGTTTGCTTGCCGAACTTAACACCCAGCGGGTTGTAAACAGACCTGTCAGGTGTTATGCGGAGGACACGGTGTGTGGATTCAAAAACATCCCGAAACATTTTAATCACGCGATCTCAACTCACGGTAGTTGAGATCGTTTTATTTTCGTCCAGACCTTCAAGGTCTCAAAGACCTTGAAAGTCTTGGAACAGGAGGCGCGCCTTGGAAGAAATCACTGTCTCAATCCCCGACACTGTCAAACCCAAACCCATATTCTTGGAAGAAGTGAGCATGGCAACGCCGGGCGTCTCGCGTTTGGAAATGTGCATCCAGTGTGGCACATGCGGCGGTTCGTGTCCCTCGGGCGCGGATATGGATCACACGCCGCGCGCCTTGTTCGCCATGATCCGCGCCGGGATGCGCGACGAAGTGTTGCAAAGCAACGCACCGTGGTATTGCGTCTCGTGCTATTACTGCATGGTGCGCTGCCCGCAAGAAGTTCATGTGACCGATCTCATGTACACCCTCAAGCGCATGGCGATCCGCGAGGGCTACACCGATCACGAGGCCGCGCCCGACTTCTCACAGACGTTCATCGGCTATGTCGAACAGTATGGGCGCAGTTTTGAGCTGGGGCTTGCCACCCGCTTTCACCTTACCCACTCCCCTTTACGCAAAGTGGGTATCGGCACACTCGCCCTAGATATGTTCGCCCGTGACCGACTCTCTTTTGTGCCGACGCGCATTAAGGGCATGGATGGATTACACGCGATCCTCGAAAAAGCAAAAGCGATCACCCACGACGCTGAATTGACAGGAGGCACGCAACTATTATGAAATACGGATATTACCCCGGCTGCTCGTTAGAACGTAACGCTGCTGCTTACGATATTTCGACTCGCGCCGTGGCGCGGACTCTTGGCTTTGAGCTGGAGGAGCTGGACGACTGGAACTGCTGCGGCGCCACCGAGTACATCGCCATCAACAAACTCGCCGCCTATTCCCTCATCGGGCGAAACCTGGCACTCGCTCAGCAACAACTCCACGCCAGCGGCAATGGTCATCTGGCAGCAGATGGTCGGGCGCAGCTCATCGCTCCATGCAGTGCGTGTTTCCTCAATCTACGCAAAGCGGATCGCTATCTGCAAGAAGACGCAAAACTGCGCGACACAACGAATGAGGCGCTGGCTGCCGCAGGGCTGCACTACGATCCCGGCACCGTTTTCGTGCGCCATTTGCTGGAGATGATCATCAACGACGTGGGATGTGACGAGATCAAACGTCACGTCACCAAACCGCTCAACGGTCTGCGCGTCGCCTCGTACTATGGTTGCTTGCTGGTGCGCCCGCGCCTCGGCGGTGAACTCTCCGACGCCGAATACCCCACGGAGCTGGAATCGCTGATGAAAACTCTTGGCGCCGAAGTCGTGGATTTTCCTCTGAAGACACATTGCTGTGGCGGGCACATGACTCAAATCTCGGCCGAGGTGGCTTATGAACTCATTCGCCGTCTCCTGCAAAACGCCAGTGAGTATCGCGCCGATGTCATCGTCACGATCTGCCCGATGTGTCAGTTAAATTTAGATGCCTATCAGACTCGAGTTAATCAGCACTTCGGCACCAACTTCAATTTGCCGATCTTGTATTTCACCCAACTGATGGGCTTAGCCTTCGGGCTAGAACCTAAAGCGATTGGTTTTGGCAAAGAGATCGTCAGCGCCGAGAATGCGTTGATCAAGATTCAACGATCCCTTGAGCCTGCGGCAGCCTCCGCTCCCTCCAGACCGCGCAAGAAGAAGGAAGAAGGCTTGCCCATGCCGCGTATGCCCGAAGATGAGGAGGTGTCGGCATGAGCGACGAACTGAATCTCGAAAACGCCGAGGAACGAATCGGCGTGTATGTCTGTCACTGCGGCACCAACATCGCCGGAATAGTAGACGTCCCCGAAGTGCGCGAGTGGGCGGAGAAACGATTGAAGAATCGCGGCGTGGTATTGGCTCGCGATTACAAATTCATGTGTTCGAGTCTGGGGCAAGAGTTGATCGAGAAAGATATTAAAGAGCATCAACTGACTCGCGTCGTCGTTGCCGCTTGCTCGCCACACTTGCACGAAAACACTTTTCGCACGGCATGTAAACGCGCCGAACTCAATCCGTATCTATGCGAACTCGTTTCCATACGAGAGCAAGTGTCGTGGGTGCATACCGACAAGCAGGCCGCCACCGATAAAGCCAAAGCCGTTCTATCGGGCGGGGTTGAACGTGTGCGCCATCACCAGCCGCTCGAACCATTGCGCGTCCCGATTCATCCGGCGACGTTGGTGGTTGGCGGCGGCATCACCGGAATCCAAGCGGCGTTAGAGATCGCCGACGCCGGACGGCGAGTCTATCTTGTCGAGCGTGAGCCATCCATCGGCGGGCACATGTCACAGTTCGATAAAACATTTCCGACTCTCGATTGCTCGGCCTGCATCCTCACACCAAAGATGGTCTCAGCCGGAATGCATCCCAACATCACCTTGATGACCTGGAGCGAAGTGACGAATGTCAGCGGTTATGTTGGCAACTTCGTCGTCACCATTAAGCAGAAGGCGCGCTGTGTGAAAACTGATCTATGCACCGGCTGCGGCATCTGCCAAGAGAAGTGTCCGAAGAAAGTGATTGACGAAGTGTATGAAGCCGGACTCGGTTATCGCAAGGCGGTCTACACGCCGTTCCCGCAAGCGGTGCCAAAGTTTCCGGTGATTGACATCCCGAATTGCACCTACTTCCAAAAAGGAACATGCAAAGCCTGCGAGAAATTCTGCCCGACGAATGCCATTGACTTCAATCAGAAAGATGAAGAGATCACGGTGGAGGTCGGCAACATTGTTTTGGCGACGGGCTTCGATCTTTTCGATCCGCGCCGCATCCCGCATTACGGTTACGGGCGACTCGCCAACGTGTTTACCAATCTTGAGTTTGAACGACTGACCAACGCCGCCGGTCCGACGAATGGCAACATTGTGCTGCGCGATGGCAAGACGACTCCGAAAGTGGTGGGCATCATCCACTGTGTGGGCAGCCGAGATCGCAATTACAACAATTATTGTTCGGCGATTTGTTGTATGCAGAGTCTCAAGTTCGCTCACATAGTCAAAGAGCGCACGGGTGCGACGGTCTACAACTTCTACATTGATATGCGCACAGCGGCGAAAGCCTACGATGAGTTTTATCAGCGCGTGCTCGAAGAAGGCACGTTGTTCGTGCGCGGGCGCGTTGCCGAAGTGACCGACGCCGCGCGCTTGCCGGGCGAAGAGGGCAAGTTGATCATTCAAGTGGAAGACACGCTGGTAGGCAAGCAACGCCGCATCCCGGTGGACATGGTGGTTCTCTCTGCCGGTTTGCAATCGCGTCACGATTCAAAAGAGGTCGCCAAACTTTTTGGCATCTCGTGCAGCGCGGATGCTTGGTTCATCGAGAAACATCCCAAGCTCGATCCCGTTTCGACCATGACCGACGGCGTGTTCATCGCCGGATGCTGCACGGGTCCGAAAGATATTCCCAACAGCGTCTCGCAAGGTTCGGCGGCGGCGGCGCGCGTGTTGACCTACATTGATCGCGGCGAGATCACCTTAGAGCCGGTGCGCGCCAGCATCAACGAAACGCAATGTTCCGGCTGCCGCATCTGCAACAACTTGTGTCCCTTCAACGCCATTCTCTTCCACGCAGATCGCATGGTGTCAGAAGTGAACGCCGCGCTATGTCAAGGTTGCGGCACATGTGTCGCCGCTTGCCCGGCAGGCGCCATCAGCGGAACCGGATTCAGCAACGAGCAGATCATGTCGCAGATCGAAGGACTGTTGTTGTTGAATTTGAATGGAGCGAGAACACAAGAGAAGGAAATGGCGTTTGCGTAATGCGTGACCCGAAGGGGGATGCGTAACGCACGAATCACGCATCACGTATCACGATGGAGAAAAATTATGACCGATCAATTTGAACCCGTCATCATCGGCTTCACCTGTAACTGGTGCAGTTATCGCGCGGCAGATTTAGCCGGGACGGCGCGGGTGAAGTATGCGCCGAATGTGCGATTGATCCGCATGATGTGTTCCGGACGACTCGACCCGACCTTTGTGATGAAAGCCATCTCAGGGGGCGCCGACGGTGTGCTGATCACCGGCTGTCATCCGGGCGAGTGCCACTACATCGAACAAAACTACAAAGCCCTGCGGCGTTTCATTTTGTTGAAGCGCACCCTGACGCAAATGGGAATCGAACCGGGGCGGATCAAACTTGTTTGGGCAAGCGCGGCAGAGGGCGTGAGGCTCGCCACAGAGATCACCAAGATGGTGGAAGAGGTGCGGGCGTTGGGTCCCCTTAATTGGGATCATCACAACGGTCATCAGCCACTCGCCATCAGCCATCAGCCAGAGGAGGTAGCGGCATGAGCGACAAACCAAAGTTTGCCATGTACTGGGCGGCATCGTGCGGCGGCTGTGAGATCGCCGTGTTGAACATTCACGAGAAAATTTTGGATGTGGATGCTAACTTTGATGTTGTTTTCTGGCCTGTAGCGATGGACGCCAAGTATAAAGATGTCGAAGCGATGGACGATGGATCGATTCTACTGACGCTGTTCAACGGCGGCATCCGCAATGATGAGAACGAAAAGATGGCGAAGCTGATGCGGCGCAAATCCAAAATCCTTGTCTCGTTTGGATCGTGCGCCTGTGAAGGCTGCATCCCCGGTCTCGCCAACTTCAGCAACGTGGACGAGATCATTGACACCGCCTTCCATACCCTCACCACCGATAACGGTAGCGAATTTAAGTTACAGACTCACTACTCCGTGCCCGAAGGCGAGATACACATCCCGACTCTGCTACCGAGATTGAAGACGCTCGATCAAGTTGTGAAAGTAGATTACTACATGCCGGGCTGCCCACCCGAGTCACATCAAATCGCCGCAGTGATCGATCTGGTGATTCAAGTGTTGCAGGGCAAAGCGACTCTGCCACCGCCGGGCGCGACGATTGGTGTTGGCAACTCAACGGTGTGCGATGAATGTAAACGCGCGCGCAACGAGAAGAAGATCAAATACTTCACGCGCATTCAACTCACCCATCCCGATCCCGCGTTGTGTTTGTTAGAGCAAGGTATTCCGTGCAACGGGCCCGCCACGCGCAGTGGCTGTGGCGCGTTGTGTCCAGCGGCCGGCGCGCAGTGCATCGGCTGTTATGGCCCCGCCGAAGGTGTGATGGATTACGGCTCACGTTTGATCAGTTCGTTTGCGTCGGTGATTGACGGCAACACTCCGCAAGAAATTGAAAAAGTAATTGACGGCATCCCCGATCCCGCCGGGCAGTTTTATCGTTTTAGTTTAGCGGGATCGTTGTTGAGAGGAAGCAAGACTGTGAAAAGTAATTAGTAATTGGTAATTACCAATTACTAATTACTGCATGGAGGAACTATGCAGCGCTTAACCATTGACCCCATCACCCGTTTAGAAGGGCACGGCAAGATCGAAATTTTTTTGGATGAAGAGGGCAACGTCGCCAACACCTATTTTCAGATTCCCGAGCTGCGCGGCTTTGAACGATTCTGCGTCGGGCGCCCGGTGGAAGAGATGCCGTTGTTGACGAATCGCATTTGCGGCGTCTGCCCCGAAGCGCACCACATGGCAGCCGCGAAAGCCGCCGATGCCGTTTATCACGTTGACCCGCCACCCGCTGCCAAAAAACTTCGCGAGCTGCTCTATAGCGGATTCTATTTCACCGATCATACGACTCATTTCTACGCTCTCGGCGGTCCCGATTTTATAATGGGACCCGACGCGCCCGTTGCCGAAAGAAATATACTCGGCGTGATTCACAAAGTGGGTTTAGAGATCGGCGGCAAAGTGATTCAAGCGCGCAAGTATGGTCACACCATCGTCGAGATGATCGGCGGGCGCAAAGTGCATCCATGCACTTCGATTCCGGGCGGACTCACCAAAGGCATCACCGAAGAACAACGCAAAGAGATCGAACAGATGGGACGATGGGGGATTGAGTTCGCACAGTTCAGCATTGATCTCTTCAACAAAATTGTGCTGGGCAACAAAGCCTACGTTGATCTGATCATCGGCGACATCTACACCCATCACACCTACTATATGGGTCTTATGGATGAGAAGAATAAGGTCAACTTCTACGATGGTAAAGTGCGTGTGGTTGATCCCGATGGCAAAGAGTTCGTGAAGTATGCGCCCAAAGACTACGCTGCACACATTGCCGAACACGTTGAACCGTGGACGTATCTCAAGTTCCCTTATCTCAAAAATGTTGGCTGGAAAGGTTTTGTGGACGGAAAAGATTCCGGTGTGTATTGCGCCACCCCACTCTCACGACTCAACGCCGCCGATGGTATGGCAACGCCGCTTGCCCAAGAAGAATACGAAAAGTTTTACTCCACGCTGGGCGGCAAACCGGTGCATCAACGTCTCGCCACGCATTGGGCGCGGTTGATTGAATTACTCTACGCCGCCGAGCGCATCGTCGAACTCGCCACCGACCCGGAGATCACCTCGCCTAACTTCCACACTATCCCCACTGAAAAGCCAACCGAAGGTGTGGGCATTGTCGAAGCACCGCGCGGCACGCTGACACATCACTATTGGACAGATGAGCGCGGCGTGTTGACCAAAGTGAATCTCATCGTCGGCACCACCAACAATTATGCCCCGATGAGCATGTCTATCAAGAAAGCGGCAGAGGCGTTTATCAAGAAAGGCGTGGTCGTCAACGAAGGGATACTGAATCGGGTTGAGATGGCGTTTCGCCCCTACGATCCATGCTTTGGTTGCGCCACGCATTCGTTACCCGGGCAGATGCCGTTGCAACTCACGATCCGAAACGCAAAGGGTGAGGTGGTAGAGGTGGTGAAGAGGGATTAGTTGGAAGTTAGAGGTTGGAGGTTGGAGGTTGGAAATCGTAGAGCAAATTGCCAATTTGCTCCACAAGAAGTTGGAGATTTGAACGGAGTGAAATCGTCTGTTTTAGATTAGGGCAGAATCTCTTACAATGATCACGAGAGAGTCTGCCTGCCCATTGTCACATTCAAAAGGAGGATGTTATGGCAGAGAGCGTTTATAAAGTAATCGAATTGGTTGGCACCAGCACCGAGTCGTGGGAGAAGGCGGCGGCAGCCGCAGTGAATCGCGCCGCGCAATCGTTGCGCGATCTGCGCGTAGCGGAAGTGATCGTGCTCGACATGCAACTGGAAGAAGGAAAAGTGGTTGCCTATCGCGCCAAAATCAAAGTGTCGTTCAAATACGAAGGCAAAGAAGCGTAAAATCTCGCGGGCAGACTCTCTCAAATGAAAACACTAGTGATCGGTCTCGGCAACCCAATTCTCGGCGACGACGGGGTCGGCTGGAAAGTTGTGGAGGAGATAAATCAAAGACTAATGATTAAAGATTCGCCCGAATCTTTAATCATTAATAATCAATCGTTGGAATTCGATTGCGCTGCCGTTGGCGGCATCACCTTGATGGAATATCTCATCGGCTACGATCGCGCCATCGTCATTGACGCCGTCATCACGCATCAACCTATCGGCACGGTCAGCGTCTTCCGCTTAAACGATCTCCCCGAACATTCCACGCTGCACACCTCATCGCCGCACGACGCCTCTCTACAAACCGCCATCGCCGCCGGTCAAGCGATGGGCGCACATTTGCCCGACGAAGTGATCATCATTGGCATTGAGGCTAAAAAAATTTACGACTTCAGCGAAGAACTCAGTCTCGAAGTCGAAGCCGCCGTGCCGCGCGCGGTTGATGAAGTCTTGCTGCTGTTAGAGAAGGAGACACATTATGATCTCACCTGAAATTTTGCGACGTTATCCATTCTTCGGTTTCATGACCGACGCCGAACTTAAAGCGGTGGCGATGATCGCCGAAGAAGTTTCTTACAAAGAAGGCGAGATACTTTTGGAAAGCGAGAAGCCCGCCGACTCGCTCTACTTTCTGGTCGAGGGCAGCGTAGATCATCTCTACGTCGTCACCGATCACAACCACACCAAGACGCGCAAAGAATTTCACATAGACGAATTTGCGCCGGGCGACATCGTCGGCATCTCAGCCTTGATCGAACCCTATCGCTACACCGCCACCGTGCGCGCGCACACACCCACCTGCGCCATTAAAATTGCCGGCGATGCTCTGCGCGCTTTGTGTGAAGTAGATACCGCGCTGGCGTATCGCTTGATGCGCGAAACGGCGAAGGCGGCGATGGAACGTCTGCACAGCACGCGCATATTGTTGGCGGCGGCGCGCGCGACTTAGCGAGTCATCCGCTTCATCCATCCCGCCCACGCGCCCCAGCCCCAGGCGAAGTGAATGATCACATACGCGCAGGCAAGAGGCAGAATGTGTCGCGCCTCTCGTGCCTGCCGTATTG
>Ga0082335_1006206_pt1 | contig 15625 bp, 10 predicted proteins | sample Subgrocontami58m_FD_72375 | JGI IMG/M metagenome (GOLD analysis project Ga0082335, IMG submission 72375) | Subsurface groundwater microbial communities from S. Glens Falls, New York, USA - GMW37 contaminated, 5.8 m (SPADES assembly) (version 2) ... | reverse complement strand
GTATCACCGCGTTTTACCCTGTAACTTTCCTGGGCAAGTATTTCACGGCCAAAGCCGATGATTAAGAACAGGACGATCAGTCCCATCCAGGGGAAAATCCGCCGTTTCATCATGAAGTACCCTCCTCAACGTTTCTTGGGAGCAGGATAAAATAAGGTTACGTTATATGCAAGTAATGTATCTTGTATGTATGTGAAATAGTTAGCATATATTATATGATATTTATCACAATCAATTCATCGCAAAAAATGACCTGCCTCCGTTCTTCATGCACATTTCCGCCAATTTATTAGTAAAAATCCATGGTCATCGAAGGTATTTCTTTAACCTGCCATTAATTATTGTTAATCTTCCCTTTACCTCCTCAGAGCTTTTTCCCCTCTTTTACCGGCTCCTTTTTGCCAAACGAATAATGACAATTATCAAAGAGCAAACGACCTCAACCTTTGTAATCCGGCCGAGGACTTTTTCAGGGACGACTGCAATAGACAGGGAAATCTTTTTGTTATTACTGGAATGTTGAACTTGGAATTTAAGGTCGCTTTAACATATCTTCCGGGAGAGGATGTCTGCTAGACCTTCCTTTTCAACTCTAAGCCTGATCTCCTCCGGGCTTTGCGGATAGAGGCCCGTCGCCTTCATTTTCTCAAAAAATACGCCATGACCTAAGACATAACCTTTGGGAGGGGCATTTTCTTTGGCCATTATCTCTGCCACTGTCTGGATGAGATCTCCCATGACCAGGGTTCTGGGCAGGACAAGCAGTTCCTCGCCGGCAGCAGTTCGGGCCGCGTTATTCCCCGCTAGATAGCCCATCATTATGGAAAGGGCAACCCCCGATCTTCCGGCCTTATCTCCAGCGGCGAATATGTTCCTGAAGCCTTCCACCTTAGCGCATTTATCCGTGAGGCACATATCTATAGTTCCTATTACATTATATCTGCCGCCTCCTAAGGGATCCTCGATAGAGGCCTGCTCAAAACCGGGCAGTTTTCTAAGTTTTTCCAGAGACAGATATACAAGTCCCACACATTTGGCTGTATCTCCTATATCTACCAGATTGATATACTCCATCTGCTCCCTTGTTCTGGTAGCCCCGATCAGATTGAGCTTGTTGTAGTCTACCAACTCCTTGGGCAGAGGAATAGTCATGGTACCGTCTTTTTGCAGTTTCTCCCTTATTTCATTGGAGAGACTGCCTTTATGAAGGACGACAGCAGCGCCCACTGTTCCGGGAGTGCCGTCGGGTCTGGCTCGGTAAAAAGAGCGGGCGCCCGCCTGAGTGGCAATACTTACCCTGTCTCCAAACATGGGACAACGATAGTAGGTGCACATCACGCAACCCTTGCCATACTTGGTACATACACTGACCCCTCCGGAAGAGCCGGTAGCATCCACGAAGGCATCTCCTTGAATCTCGGAACCATCCGCCAGGATGACTGACTTAAGGCTTTCCTTGTCCTTTTTTACATCTATCACCCTGGCCTCGAACAAGACATTGACCTTATGTTTTTCCACTACCGATCTTACCACTGGTTCCACAATGGTGGTATTATAGGTTAGGGTATGCTCTTCGTTAACGATACTCCCGTGATGGATCACAATTGATTCCAGGGCCTCCAGGATCTCTCCGCCGCCTAAGGCCTTCCATTCGGTAATTCCTACCATTTCACCGTTATAGTTAAAGCGCCCTGCTCTGATCGCCCCGCCAAAAAGCATATCAGTTCGCTCGATCAAGGTAACATCAGCCCCTGTCTTAGCGGCAGCTACCGCTGCCCCGCATCCTGCCGGCCCTCCTCCTACGACAACAACCTTTGCCATAATCGCCTCCTTTTAAACAATATTCTGCATCCTTAAAAGCACCCCTGAACTGTCCCGTGGTGCTTATATCACATATTAAGGCGGAGTTCCGCCATTTTTTCCCCCTCCATAAGTCTCCATTTTTTATCAAGCGGTGTACGTTCAAAGGATGGCTTCTGGGGTTGGATTTGAAATCCTCTGTAAAAAGATTAACCTTTCCGGTCCAGCTATCGCCATGCGATATTTGGGCATTGAAGACAGGGAGGTTCAGAATATATTGATGAACGAGGTGGCTGAGACTTAATCAAAAAACTATTTCTCAACAATAATCTTTTCTATCAGCCAAATATTTGTGTCAAGTCTTATCAGCTGCTTCGTATTAATTATACCATTTGAATATCGGTAGTAAATCTCATATATATTATCGCTACGTCTTAATCTTCCAATAATCTTAAAACCTTCCCTTACATTACTGTTCTTATTGACAATCTTCACCAATGCTCGCTTAAGTTGATTATCTGATGGTAATGCTTGGCCCTGATATGGTTCTGCAAAAGCCAACGATTGAAATAACACAGCAACTAAACATAATGAAAGGGCTTGTATTTTCACATTTCCACCTTCTTTAGAGGCTGCGTAGCAATTGGTACATGCAAGCGCTATTTGTAAAGTATAAGACATATATATGTCACTACGGATTATGACAAGTGAAAATTTAAGAAAGCGTAAATAAGGCTATTTCTGCCCACCCCGAGATTTATATTTTCAGACAACTTGCCTTTAGCCTTAACCTGACATACCATTATAATTATCTGTTTGAAAATTTTAAAGAAGTGACTTTGAAAAATGCCTAACCCAAGCCTCCAACATCACTGTGTGGTTTAGGGGATGCAAAGACAGTTTAAGGCTGTGTCATATTAGCCTTCAAGTCGTATTGCCCCAACCGGATTTCAAAGCTGTTACTCAAAGTATCCATTATGATTATTGAAGGATTTAGCTTGTATCCACAAGATTGTGGATATCATTGTTGATAATCTTGTTGATAGATATGCTAACCATTGAAATCAGGTTGTTTTTATCGGAATGAACAAGGAGTAAGCAATAGGAATATATCGTTAGATATCAGGACGTTGCATGTATGTCATGAAATTGCAATAATTTATGTATCCCATCGCCGGAGTTATCAACTGCCAGAATAAAAGTATGCCAAAATATGTTTGCAGGAGACATATTTTTTCATTAAAAAATGCCCGTTTTTTACTATAGAAATCATAGATGCTGTGCCTCTAAGATAAGGAATATGAGCTTAAAAATTTTTTTTAGAAATGAAAATCCGTAAACCTTTTCCCTTAGTCAGATGCAAAATTACAATCGAAAATAAAAGCAACTTCGTCAATTAATTGACAAATCAACGAATAGGCGAAGGAATATTGACGATCATCAGACCCCCACTTTTTACTTCATACGCTTCATGAAAAAACATATCTAAATAAAATCATTCCGAATATCGATACGATCTATTCAACTATTGCCTTTCCATAAAAAAGGTATGTTCTGGCATGATTTGTGATCCTAAAAATTGATGCCAAAATTATTTTCAATTTAAATCGTAAAATGTAAATGCCAAAAGGAGGCTTTTATGTCTTTCTCAAAAAATATGCCCTGGGTGATCGTTCGACTTCGAGATCAACAATTTGCCATTTCTACAAATTATGTCAAGGAAATGGTGAGGTTACCAAACGTAGTTTCGGTGCCTAAAACTCCGTCATACATAAGGGGTGTGATCAATCTACGTGGCAAGGTATTTCCTGTGTTGGATTTACGGGTAAAATTGGGAATGGAGTCGCTTCCGTCTGAAATCTATGGTGTCACTCAGCTCTTGGAAAAGCGTGAAGAAGATCATAAAAACTGGCTTGATGAGCTTGAAGCATCCGTAAACGAGAACAGAGCGTTTAAACTTACTACTGATCCCCACCAATGCGCATTCGGCAAATGGTATGATGGCTTTAATACGGATAACCGGATGCTGGCGAGGTGTTTAAAGAAATTCGATGAACCACATCAGAAAATACACACCATTGCCATATATGCGAAAGAGTTTGTTGAAAAGGGATCGCCAGATGAGGCTCGCGATCTAATACTAAATACCAAGAACCACGAATTATCTGAATTACTTAGCTTATTTGCAGAAGCCCGTAGGCTTATGGTGGAAGAATGTCGGGAGATTGCCTTATGCTTGGAAGTAAACCATAGAATCATGGCTGTGACCGTTGATTTTATTGAGACTGTTGAGAGATTGCAGGAAACCGAGATTGATGCATTGCCTGAATCAATGTGTACAATGAACAACGATTACCTATCGGGCATTGGAAAGAAAAAAAATGGTGTTGATCTTGTCCAATTATTGGAAATGGAAAAGATTCTGTTCAATGATGATGCATTATCGTACCAATGACTTCAAGGAACTAATTCGGTGGATATTCAATCGGAGTTTGCCTACCAACATGGTTCTTAAGGCAACAGAACTCTATTTTGAACAGAAGATACTTCTTTAACCTGACACTATTGTTAACCTTAGAGCTCCAAACCGGGTTCGAAGTCAATCAGCAAATCTCACGCAGGGATTATTAGTCCATATAAGACAATCAAATGCTCGGAACTTCTTAGAATAGGCAATGTTTATAGTTGATTTTATTCATATTTTATATAATGTATAACTGGATATATTGATGTAGCACACATTTTTCTGGCCTATGTAAGGATTTATAATAATTACTAAATATGAAAGGAGAACATTATCATGGAACTAAGAGGAAGCAAGACGGAAAAGAACCTCCTCGCTGCTTTTGCTGGAGAGTCTCAAGCAAGAAATCGTTATTCCTATTTTGCAGGCCGAGCAAAAAAAGAGGGCTATGAACAGATTGCCTCTATTTTTTTAGAAACAGCTGATAATGAGAAAGAACATGCAAAACTCTTTTTTTGTTTACTTGAAGGCGGAGAAGCCGAAATAGTTGCTGCTTATCCGGCAGGAATAATTGGTAACACTGCAGCCAATTTGAAAGCAGCAGCAGAGGGAGAAAAGTTTGAATGGTCAAAACTTTACCAGGATTTTGCTGATGTTGCTAAGCAGGAGGGATTTACGGAGGCATATGAGACCTTCATTCATATTGCGAAGATTGAAAAATATCACGAAGAAAGATACAGAGCTCTCTTAGAAAACATTGAGCAAGGTATTGTATTTAAAAGGGATACCGCCATTCAGTGGCACTGCCGAAATTGCGGTTACATGGTGGAAGGAAAAGAGGCTCCAGAAAAATGTCCGGCATGCAAACATCCACAAGCATATTTTCAAGTGCGATCTAAAAATTATTAATCATAAGTTACCGCTAGTGAGGTGCCCTTAACGACCTCACCGGACCTTCAATCATTTGTGCCCATGAATTATTATGGAGGTTAATAACAATATGGAACAGATATTGAAGATTGCAAAATATTATAAGTCATTCTGTTTCCCAATGCTGATGAAAACCGTCATGAAAAAAAAGTCTTGACAACAAGATATATTATGGTTATATAGTAGCTATAGATTTAAAGCGGTGGGTGGTTACCCCCCCAAAAAGTTGCCACCCACCGTCCCTCCTTTTCCCCTGCATCGGTTTTTTTATCATCACGCTGCCACAGCATACTTCCGGCACTTTCCCCGTTGAGCATGGTCTGCAACGTCTAAACCCGCTCTGAAGAATAATGTGTCTCATTGATAAGCTATGATGATGAACGAAGTTCTTTAAATGGCTAGATTTATTATATTCCTTGATAATAAAAACGATAACTGCTTTATAAAGCTGATGTTTTAGTGCCACACGCAGGATTCTAATAAAAAGGGCTCTGCCTGGCCAGGCAGAGCCCAATCCAATTACTTCTTCTTATCTTTTGTTGCCTTTGTCGCTGCTTTCTTTGGTGCTGCTTTTTTAACAACCTTGGTGGCTTTTGCTTTTACCGCCACAGGCTACTTCCCCCTCCTTTCCCCGGTAAGATTTAAAAATCCCCGCGGAAATCGCAAATTCCTGACAGGAGTTTTTTCTGTTTGTCTAAACTCTGTCACTTTCCAAAACTACTGCGGGTGATTTTTACCCGGTGTAGCCCCGATTTGCAGGATCGGGTTTTGCGCAGTTTTTACTTTAGCACAATATATAGTGCATTGCAAAATATTTTTACACCACTAATAGCGAGCACAGCACACAGCGACAATCACTGTACCGTAATTATTGACCAGCTCTTTAACTTCGTCAATGCTGTCTTATATTCCTCACCCTTTTCTTCTTATCTTAATGATGTAACTCACGAAAAATTAAAGTAAAATTTCTTTTAATAGCATATCTATTGCCCGTTCCGATCCTTGCCCTGATATTGGACTAAAGTCCAATATCTTTTTGACGTGATTTATTCATATTGTCACCACCAAATGTACCTTGCGTTTCTCGGTCATGAATACCCTATCGAAGGCTGCGGTCAAAGATGTTTCATGATGGAACATCGCGAGATTGATTCGAACCTTCGCCCACCCCTCTCAGGGGCGAGGTTGAGAGTGATGGAAAGTGCAAGGTGGAAGGACAGAGAAGATGGCTAAATTAATTCTAAAGAGGAGGAAAGAACAGTATGAAATGTACACGTAAATGGGCCAGATACCTTATCTCTGGCGTAGCGCTGATGGCAATGCTTGTCTTCATGTATGGATGTTCCGGTAGTGACGGTGCTGCCGGTCCTGCCGGTGCTGCCGGTCCTGCCGGTACCTCTACAGGAACCGTTGTCGGTCTGGTCACTTCCAATGGTACCAATCCCATTGCCGGGGACATCGTTTCCAACAACATTACCACCGCCACGGCTACGACAGATGGTAGCGGCAATTATACACTCACCCTTCCGGTCGGCACCTATACCCTGACCTTTAGATGTCCGGGTAACCAGCACACTACCACGACGGCAACGGTTAACGTGGTTGCCGGCGCTACGGTGAGGGCGAACGCCACCTTGGCACCCACCGGCAGCGGCTTGCCATCCGTAACGGTGGTGGCCGATGGCGATGAGATCGGCTATGGGCAGACGACAGGCGTGCATGCGACCGCCACCACTACCAGCGGCGGGACGCTTACATATAGCTGGACCGGTGTCACGCCTGCCTCCACAACCAAGGATGCCACCGTGACGACACGTGCGCTGGCGACAGCCCTTGCCGGGACCACGGCCCCTGCCAGCGATCCGGGCGGATACTATGGTCAGTATGTGCAGGAAGACCGTATCGGTGTTCTGGCCATCAATCCTGATATCAAAGGTGCCGTGACGGCCAAGGTTACCGTTAGCGACGGTCTGGGAGGCTCAAGTTCCGCTTCTGTCTCCGTCAGTGCTGCCGGTATCTCGACGGGACTACGGAATGTTCCCGTTGGTGTGCCGGTTATTTTAAACAGCGGTCATGCCAATCCCAGTGCCTGGACCCTAACGGTGAAACCCACCGGCTCTAGCTCGGCCCTTGTTAATGCCACCGACAGGAATGCCTCCTTCACGCCTGATGCCGTGGGTAAATACACGCTGACCGAGGGTGCCAACACAATTGATATCTATGCCAACAGATGGCGCGGTGCGATTGCAGGCGGCACGGAAAATGCCGCGGGTTTGCCGACGGTCGTGCCGGATGGCAATTGCACGGTCTGCCATAGAACGGGTGGTGCGGCCCCGGATAATTTCACCGCTTGGGCACTCACGCCTCATGCGACGTTCTTTGCCACCGGCATTAACGGCCTTACCAGCAACAGCGGTACCTGCACTACCTGCCATACCGTGGGTTATGATGTCGCACCGCTGGCCCTGAACAACGGCTATGACGACTTGGTAAAGTCAACCGGCTGGTCATATCCCGCAGTACGCCAGAAAGGAAACTGGGCGGCCATGTGGGCCGACGCCAAGGGCAAACTGGTAGCGCCTCTGACGAACATCCAGTGCGAAAACTGTCACGGTCCCAATGACCTTTCCAATCCAACCACTGCCCATGGAACCACGAATGTTGCCGGCGTCATCACTCAGGGGCTCAGAACCTCCCAGGCGTCTGAAGTTTGTGCGTCCTGCCATGCTTCCGGGACTGGTCACCACAATTTCTCCGAGTGGAACACACTTGATCCCGACACCGGTTATGGTCACTCCAACAAGGCAACAGCGATTAGCGAATCGGGCAGCGGCTCTTGCGCCCGGTGCCATACCGCTCAGGGCTTCGTGCAATTCCTCAACCAGTTGAATGGCAATGTTGCTGGTGTCACCATCGGCAGTATCTCGGGTGCGACATTGGCCACGATTGTGTCCAAGGCTACCGCGCAGCCGATCACCTGCACCACCTGCCACGATCCCCACGACGCTTCCGTCAGCGGGATTAACCTTGCCACAGGCGTACCGAAGTCCAGCCAACTGCGTGTCTTCGATAAAACCAAGCTGCTTCCCTCCGGTTTCTCTGTTACCGGCATGGGGGCCGGTGCGCTCTGCATCACTTGTCATAACAGCCGCAACGGCGCGCAATTGGCGCCTAACAATAATACACTGACTTACCTCCATGAAGACGGGGAAACCTATAACGGCGGGAATCCCACGACATTTTCGGCGCCGCACCAAGCTGCCCAGGGCGACGTATTCGTCGGCCGCAATGCCTACTTTATGGGAATCGGCACTCTGCCGATGATGTCCAAGCACGCCATCGTAACAGACGCCTGCGTCGGCTGCCATATGCAGAACAACCCGCAGACCCACCTGTCGCACGGCGCACCGGCGGTAAGCTCGCATGTCTGGTATATCCGCGATCAGGATAGGGGAAAACTTTGCGTCAAGTGCCACGGTGCCACGGATGGCGAGGCGCTCAAGGGGGCAACAGAGGACGGATTGGCGTCCCTAAAAGCTAAAATGGAAGCTTCTTTGAAGGCAAAGTTAAATGCTGCTGCAGTCGGTGCTGAGTTGTACATGGTTGGATACGTTACCGATGGCAACGGCAATATCGTGATTGACACGAAAGGTAACGAGGTAATACCGTCAGCGGCAAACACCGCAGCCCTGACGCCGCAGTTGCTGAAATATGATGGTACCAATCCCTATACGGCGGTCGTTCTGGAAGAGGTGCATGGTCAAACCGGCTTCCTTGTGACCCTGACGAATGCCGTTCCACTGACGATTACTTCGGGCAGCGGCGCCAATGCCGTTACCGCGACCTACCAGGTCAAGCAGTTCGAGGTTCAACTGGGACGGATCTTCAACAAGAATAACCCGGTATGGCCTGTGGTAGCCGCCACTCCCGATACCGACACAGTCTACAAACTTACTGGCAACCTGGTACGCGCGGCCTGGAATTATTTCTTGGTCGAAGGCGATCAGAGTTTCAGTATTCACAACCCGACTTTTGTCCGCATGGTGCTTAACAACACGCTGGCAAAAGATCTCAGTAATTAATTAGTTGTAGTCAAAGAGGATTGGATGCGACCGCAAGGTCGCATCCAATCCCTGTTTTTACCTGTTGCCTATCCATCTAGTTGCGCCCTATATTTCATTCATAAATATTCAACACAATTATTTCCCATTAAAGGTTTTTTTGTCAGGCGTGCTTGCCAATAATGCCTTATTGTTATAATCGGATTTTAAAAACCGATCCTTGATTTAGGGGGTAGATAACCGTTAGTCGGATTTTCTGCTATGGACTGTTGGAAAAGGAGGGGGTTTATGGTTCCAAAGATAAAAAAGATAACAAAAAGACTAGAGGTTTTTTGTAAGAGATCAGAAATTCAAATAGGCAAACCATGCGTTGAACTGGTGTTCAAAATACTTGTTACAGTGGGCCATCCCGTAGAAGAGATTTTGAGGACAGAATATTTGAGTGGTGAATGAACAAGTTGTTAAGGCAGATCACGATAGAAAAAGTTCTTCCTATGATACAGTCAGGGGAAGCCGATGTGGTCTCGAATGATTTAGTATTGTCGAGATTGACCCAAGATCGTTTATTGTTTCCTTCTTGAAACTTGTCAAATTACATCATCAGTATTATGATTGTCTAACAGTAGATTGTAATTTGTAGAATGATCTCCTCTATTTTAGGAATGGCCAAGCGGGCATTAGGAATAATGGAACTTAAAGGCATTTCGCAAGATACACTCCGAAATTTACCAAAGTTACCGAGAGACAACTTATCAAAGGTCATCATTGGCATGTGCATTGCGATGACCTTACTTACTGTCATTGGGGTATTGGTTTTCGGCGGACCGGGATTCGGGGAGACAATAGCGTTGATCCCGTTGCCCTGGGTTCAGCCCACATCACAATCGCTTATCGTCCTCTCGTCCATCGCCATCGCCATTCTTTTCCTGGGACGAGGCATCACGCTCGACAGCTCCTGGGTCTTCTGGTCTGGTCTCCTCTTTCTAGCACAAGGGGTCCTCAGCATTTTCTATTTATTGTCCTGGCCGGGTCTGCTCGGAGAAAGAGGTCTCATCGTCACGCACTCCAACACCCCGTCCTGGTTCTTTATGCTGATTTTCTCAATTGTCGCCTTGCAAATCATCGCCGTCAACGCTCGATGGCCAGATCGTTTGAAACCTTCATATGTCTATGTCGGCTACGGAGCAGCCGTCGTCTTGCCGATCATCATCGGATTGCTGTCCTTGCGGTTTGAGGACTTATTACCCGTCATGATCGTTGGAATGCGTTTTACCGCGGCTTCCATGGCGTGGTCAGTAATATTAATAGGCATGGCGGCGTTGGCAGCTGTGTCCGCATATGGGCGATATAGGGCGGGGGAAGATAAAATGCTTGGTTATATGTCCCTCTTTCTCCTCATGGTTGCCTTTGGTTTACTGCACAATGTGCTCGGGGGGAGGCGTTATGACCTCTGGTGGTATATAGGTCGGATCAGTCTCGTTACTGACTACTTGGTGATCCTTTTCGGGTTCCTGCAAGAGGGATACGCGCTGTTCGCCGCAGAGAAGATGCAGGCAGTGGCGCTCGCAGAGCGTTCGCGGCAACTCGAGGCTGCCAACAAAGAACTCGATAGTTTTAATTATACCATCGCCCACGATCTTCGGAATCCGCTCCGCGTCATTAGTACCTTTTCACAGATTCTCTTGAAAGGCCATGAGGATACATTCGATGCGGATACAAAGCGTAAACTTCATGGTATCCGAGACAATACTCAGAGAATGAGCCAACTCCTGGACGACCTCCTAACCTTCTCACAATTAAACAAGACGAAACTGTCATTATCCGTAATTGACATGGAAGAACTGGTGAAAGAGGTATGGAATGAGCAACTTACCATTAATGCCGTTCGTGAAAGAGAGCTGCGAAATTGTAACCTTCCCATGGCAAGTGGTGACCGAGCGCTCATTCGACAGGTCCTATCGAACCTCTTGTCCAATGCTATTAAGTTTACAGGAGTAAAAGAGGGGGCAATTATTGAAATTGGAGGCAAAATCGACGGGCAGGAAAATGAGTATTGGGTAAAGGATAACGGTTGCGGTTTCAACATGGACCACTATGGGAAACTTTTTCGCGTATTCCATAGGCTCCATGGAATAGAGGAATTTGAAGGAACGGGCGTGGGGCTTGCAATCGTCCAGCGCATCATCCAGCGCCACGGCGGCCGGGTCTGGGCCGAGGGAAAAGAAAATAAAGGAGCGACATTCTATTTCACCTTGCCTGGCCAGTGAAAATTATATAATTTAACGACAGGGTTTAACTTCCTGAGATATTTTGCCAGTGTTTGCTAGGGATGGTGCTGGGAGAGGTCGATCAGAAACAAATAAGGGGTTACAATATTTTTGTAACCCCTTATTTTTATTTTGGTAGTCCCAGGGGGAGTTGAACCCCCGCTTCCGGCGTGAGAGCTCGTCGAAAGCGCCATATTCCGCCATTTTATTACGGTTTTTACCCCATCCAAACCGCTTAAAACCGATCAATTCACGACCATTTAACGGGCGGCTGAGTGCCTTCCCGCTTGATGATCTGCCAGACTAGTCTTTACTACTTTCGATTGTAGGGGGTATTTCTCGGGATTTTCGAGATTATCGATTTCTAAATCAATGTCCAATTCAGGCCAATATAAATGAAAGCCATGAAGCAATTGAACATTGTGTATCGATTTCAGGGCTTGATCTTTAAAGTAAGGATAATCTTTGTATTTTAGAAAATATTCTTTATCTTTTACTAATAGCCATATGCCAAAAGGCGTTATGTTTTCAACGCTTACCAAAATGTCTTTGCCATGCTTTAATGATTTCATCTTTGTGTTCCTCGACGATTTCTTGAATTTGATCCAATTTACTTGCATTTAATCCATGATACGTAGCTAAAGATATAATAGGTCCTAACCAGAACTTAGCTTCGCCCTTTTCGCATGAGACATGGACATGAACGCGATTTTCTTCATTTGAGAGAAAATAAAACCGGAATCCTTTTTCTCTAAAAATAGTTGGGCTCATATTGATATCATAAAGCAATTATTTTTATTATGCAATCAGATTGGCTTTTCAGGGCTTGGAACTGGGGTATCAAGTATTTAGATTTGCCTTCGCCGAATCCGTGCTTAACCGAACGATTTCCAGAGGAGCGGCAAAATCGTTACATTCCCCCCTGAAAGCGATTTTTGGAAGGTTTATGAAGGTACGGAAGGGCAAGACCAAGTGATGCTGCTTGCCTTTCTCCATTTGGCTGCCCGTAAAATGGAACTTCTGCGCCTGCGCTGGGAAGATGTTGATTTTTTCAATCAGCGGTAAGGATCGGGACCAGGAAAAGGAAGGGCGGCTCTTTAGAGTATGATTTATTGCCCATGACTGACGAGCTTTTTAATACTCTGGTTCATCACCGGCAATCTGCAAAGACCGACTTCGTATTTCCAAACCCGGAAACCGGCTTACCGTTTATCCAGCGTCAAAGACATATGATGCATATTTGTAAGAGGGCAGGTGTTAAAGTCTTCGGGCTGCATGCCATACGGTATTTGACCGCAAGCATCTTAGCGCAAGCGGATGTGCCTATGGTGACAATTCAGAGAATTTTGAGACATAAGAACCTGACCACAACGGAGCGTTACATCAGAGGGCTGGAACCGGTAAGGACCGGCACTGGAAATTTTATCAAATAGAAATTCACGACCATGAACCAAACCCCTCAAACGAAAGAATCTCAGCAAGCGTAACTCACTGAGATTCTTGGATAAGATTTGGTAGTCCCACGGGGAGTTGAACCCCGGCTTCCGGCGTGAGAGGCCAGCGTCCTAACCACTAGACGATGGGACCATGGGCATCGGGAAACCAGCGCCGGGACGAAAAAGCCTTTAACCGCCAACGAATGATCTCACCGCAAAACCTTTTTCAGTAGGTGGTTATTAGAAAAGATCGGTAAAAAAGTCAAGATTTAAAAGTTTTCGTACCGATCATCATCCCTGCTCCTTTACGGGAGACCTTGTCTGTGATAAATAATAACATTGTGATGACTGATAGTTGAAATAAGCATTTGAAGTCCTTCGCTGCCCCGTGATCAAGAATGGGGTTTGTGCCAGACAAAAAGAGAGAGTACGACAATATTGGACCCTAAAAAATTTTTCATCCGTTCCCCAAAAACCCACAGACCAGTCCGGCCGCATAAAAACCGGCATCATTTCAAGATGCAGCCGGCAATCGATCCGGCACTTAAACATGTCCTGGCAAAAATTGGCAAGCCGGCACCGTCAACTTTTGTCCCTGATCCCTTTCAATTGGCAGCATTGGAAGCCGTCAAGCAAGCGGACTGCCTGGTTACCGCTCCCACGGGTGTCGGAAAAACCTGGATAGCCGAGCAGGCCATCCAGGCGATTTTCGAGACGGGCGGCCGCTGCTGGTATGCCTCACCTCTGAAGGCGCTGACCAATGCGAAATGGGTGGAGTTCGGCCACAAGTTCGGAGAAAACAATGTGGGTATCTTAACCGGCGATACGAAGGAAAACGCCGATGCTCCCATTATCGTGGGCACCACGGAGATCCTTAGAAATCAACTTTACGACGTCATGCATCATACGGAAAACCTGAATTGCGACCTCGTCATTCTTGACGAAGCCCATTATCTGGGGGATCGCGACCGTGGCGTCGTCTGGGAGGAGGTCCTGATTTACCTGCCCGTGCGGGTCAATGTGCTTTTGCTTTCCGCCACCATCGGCAATGCCGAAGAGATCGCCAGTTGGCTTTCCTCCATTCGGAACAAGGAATGCATCGTGATACGAGAGGAAAAAAGGCATGTGCCGCTCTATCCCCTGTTTATCCATCCTTCCGGCAAAATTATGCCCTTTATGGAAAAGAAGCAACTCTTTCACGGTTTGGTGCAGTTTCTGGAAAACAAGAGAAGCCAGGGCGCCGGACGACCGCCCAACCTCGGGCAAATCATAGAAGTTCTGGAGGAATTCCAGCTCTTGCCGGCCATTTTTTTCCTAAAATCCCGTGCCGAATGCGACGCGGCCCTGAAAAGCTGCTACCGGGCGCCCGTCAGGGGAGCAGAGGATAGCTTTTATAGAGACCTGGACGAACAACTCGCCCGTTTTCCCTATCTGAGAAATCACAAGCAACTGGATTGCCTGGAGCGTGCCCGTGTTGCGGCGCACCATGGCGGACAGCTTCCCACCTGGAAGTTCCTTGTGGAAACGATGATGAAGATGGGTAATCTCCGCGCCATCTTTGCCACTTCCACTGTCGCCGCGGGTGTGAATTATCCGGCCCGCACGATCGTATTGTTCAATTCCGATCTCTACAATGGCAGCAACTTTACGCCCTTGAGCAGCACGGAATTCCACCAGATGACAGGCCGGGCGGGGAGAAGAGGTATCGACAACATCGGCTTTATGCTTGCGGTGCCCGGACGCTTCATGGACCTTGCCCATCTCAAAAGGCTCTTTTTTAAAAGGCCAGACGATATTACAAGCCAGATACGCAATGATTTTTCCATGATCTTGAATCTGTTGCTTTCGCAAACACCCGAAGACATCCGAGCCATCTTCGAAAAATCGCTGGCTTCCTATCAGCTTGAAAAGGGCGGCAAAAAAAGGCCGCTGAGGGTCGGAAGCAACCTCTGGGAAGAGTGTCTCCGCCACCTTAATTTTCTGATTGCAGAGGGTTTTGTCGGCTGGGACAATCGACTCACCGAAGCGGGGAGTTGGGCCTCGAAATTGCGGCTGGACCATCCTCTGCTGATTGCGGAGTGCTTGCAAAAAGAGGCGTTCCCGAAGAGAGATGAAAAGCTCCTGGCGGCTATGGTTGCACCTTTTGTCTATGATGGCGACCAGGATCTCCAGGTTTCCCGGAAGGAAATACCGGCAAAGCTGGTTCAGGCTTACCGCAAGGTGAGTAAAGCGATTGTGGACCTGTCAGGGCGTATGGCCGCGGCGGGATTTTCCACTAAACCTCTCTACTTCTGGACGACTTCGGTGATTTACGATTGGGCAAAGGGCGGCGACTGGGATGACATTGTCCGTAAAACGGGTATTGCCGATGGCGATCTGGCCATGATAGTGCTGAGAACGGCCGATAATCTACGCCAGATTGCCTCACTTCGCGATACGCATCCAGACATCGCAGCCCTGGCGATGAAAGCCAGGGAAGCCATTTTGCGGGAACCTGTGTTGTTCAGTTGACAATAATAATATTTGGTCAGCAGCAGCAATAGATGCCAGTTGCCTCATAAATAAATGTTACCGAAGGGGTAGAGAGAGGAGCTTACGTTGCCTCATAAAAGATGTTACTCAGTGTTGTTAATGGAGAAGATTTTCTTCAGTTTCTTATCCATGATT
>Ga0082335_1006201_pt1 | contig 15636 bp, 13 predicted proteins | sample Subgrocontami58m_FD_72375 | JGI IMG/M metagenome (GOLD analysis project Ga0082335, IMG submission 72375) | Subsurface groundwater microbial communities from S. Glens Falls, New York, USA - GMW37 contaminated, 5.8 m (SPADES assembly) (version 2) ... | reverse complement strand
ATAATCATGTTCAGGTGCTGGTCGAGATGGATAAAGATGTCCGCAAAACCCGTGATGAAATCCATTATTTCGCCTTTTCTTTTCTGAAGATATTTTTTATGTATAATGAGAAGTTGTAGTCCGTGTCAATGACAATGTCACGTTTCATGACGGTCAGCGCGACTGTTTTTGAAAATATTTTAATGGAGGCGCAATGTTGGATGCAGAGAAGAAAAAGATCAGACGGGAGATACTGGCCTTGCGGAATGCCCTGCCACAGGCAGAATTAGCCGCAATGAGCAAGAGCATTTGCCAGCGATTTATGAATTTGCCGATGCTTGAGGATTGTCGCGCGGTGATGATTTTTTTAAGTTTCGGCAGTGAAGTTAATACAGATGGCATTATCGATGAATTATGGAGGCGGGGGAAAAAAGTCTATGTCCCCCTATGCAAGCCGGAAACGCGGGAGATGGTGATATTTCCCATTACTTCCTTTGCGGATGTAGAGCCGGGGTACTTCGGCATTCGTGAACCGAGGCAGGATTTGCAGCCGCCTGTTTCGAAAAGCCTGCTTGACATGGTGGTTGTGCCGGCGGTGGCCTTCGATCTGCGGGGCTTTCGCGTCGGCTACGGCGGTGGTTATTACGATAGGTTTCTCGTCGGCATGGATGTGCCAAAGCTCGGCTTGGCATTTTCCTGTCAGTTAATTCCGGAGGCGCCGGTAGGCGACTACGACCTGCCGGTGCAAAGTGTGATTACGGAAAAAGGGCGCTTCGAGGTTTTGGTTTAGGGTTGTGGGCCAGGTTCTTTTGCTTGCCAAAAGTACCGGTGCTTGTTATAGATGGCCGGGGTCTATGAAAAAGACATTTTCTGTTACGGAACTAAATGGTGAAATCAAGCGTCTCTTGGAAGGGAGTTTTGATTTGTTTTGGGTCGAGGGGGAGATATCGAATCTCCATCGTCCCGCCTCGGGCCATGTCTATTTTACTCTTAAAGATGAAATAAGCCAGATACGGGCGGTCATCTTTCGTGCTGCTGCCGGGAACAGGCCCTTCGCACGCACGGGCCGGATGTTTGAGCTGGAAAACGGCATGAGCATCGTTTGCCGTGCCCGGTTGAGTGTTTACCAACCACGAGGTGAGTATCAGCTCCTGGTTGATAATGTCGAACCCCTGGGGATTGGCGCTCTTCAGAAGGCCTTTGAGCAGCTGAAGGAGCGTCTCCAGGCCGAGGGATTATTTGATGCCCGACACAAGCAGGGGTTGCCCCTGCTTCCCCGTCGGATTGGCGTGATCACCTCCCCTACCGGCGCCGTTATCCGGGATATCCTGAATGTTGCCCGGCGACGCTTGCCCAATCTTGGCATCCTCATCGCGCCGGCAAGGGTGCAGGGACAGGAAGCTCCAGATGAGATCATTCGAGCCATTCATGATCTTCACGCTGCGGGTGGTGTTGAGGTCATCATTATGGCGCGCGGCGGCGGTTCTCTGGAGGATATGGCCCCCTTCAACAACGAAAGGGTGGCCCGTGCGATTTTTCGAGCTCGGATTCCTATCATTGCCGCGATAGGCCATGAAACAGATTTTACCATTGCCGATTTTGTTGCCGATCTGCGCGCTCCCACACCATCGGCAGCTGCGGAGCTGGCGGTGCCTGTGAAGGCGGAGCTTGCGGCGGCTATCGAAGCTCAGTACGCCAGGCTTATCCGGCATCAGAACCACCAGCTGGAAAAGCGCCGTGAGAAGCTGGAGTTTTATGCAGCGCGTTTGCCGTCACCCCGTCGCCTGATTGGTGATTTGCGTCTCCATGTCGCCGCCTTTCTTGATCGTGTGCAGGGCCACAGCAATCAAATGAGGCTTTGGCAGCGGCAGCAGATTGCTGCGGCCGCTTTACGTTTGCGCCACGCAAGCCCCCTTGGGGATATCAGGAACGCCAGGGACAGGGTGGAAAACATGCGCAAGGATATCTGTAAAGCCGATGTCGTCACCAGGGAAGAAAGAAGAATGCGTCTGGAGGCTGGCCTGATGCGCTTGGATACATTAAGCCCGCTGGCGGTATTAAGAAGGGGTTACAGTGTGACCAGAATGTTGCCGCAGGGTGTGATTTTGCGGGACGCGAACCTGCTTAAGGTGGGTGAAAGCGTAGATGTAACGCTGGCGGCGGGTGGTTTTCAGGCGCAGGTGACACAAATTTGGGGGAGTTAAGAGAAATGGCCAAGGAAAAATTCGAAGATGCCCTGAAAAAATTGGAAGAGATATTAAGGAACATGGAAGGGGGAGATCTGACCCTGGAGGAATCTCTCAAGGCTTTTGAAGAAGGTATCAGGCTTTCCCGCCTTTGCGCCGAACGGCTGGACGAGGCAGAGCGGCGGGTGGAAATCCTGCTTAAGGAGGGGGAAAAGGTGGTTGCCAAGCCTTTCACAGGTGAAGCAAGTGAAAGCTGAGCCAGTTTTTTGTCTTACGGATTATCTGGAAACAAAAAAGCAATTCATCGATGCTGCCCTTGCAGGATATCTACCCGGCGAGGATAATTATCCCCCCGTAATTTTTCGAGCTATGCGATATAGCCTTTTCGCGGGCGGCAAGAGGATTCGGCCGATCCTCTGCCTCGCGGTCATGAAGGCGCTGGGCGCGGAGGAGCGGGAAAAAGATGCGTTGCCCGTGGCCTGCGCCTTGGAGATGATCCACACTTATTCTTTGATCCATGATGATCTGCCGGCATTGGATGATGATGACCTACGGAGGGGTAAGCCCACGAGCCACAAGGCCTTCGGTGAGGATATGGCGGTTCTGGCAGGTGACGCCCTGCTGACGGAGGCCTTTACCCTGCTGTCCGGGCGAGAACTGCGGGAGCTTGTCGCACCGGAACTCATTCTTACGATCATTAACGAGATAGCCATAGCCGCAGGTTGTTTCGGCATGATTGGTGGACAGGTGGTTGATGTTAGCTCAGAGAAAAGTTTGGCGGACGCTGATACCTTGCATTATATTCACACGCATAAGACGGGTGACTTGATTCAGGCCTCGATCAAGGTGGGCGCCTTGCTGGGGGGGGGAGGCAAGGAAGCGCTGGAGGCCCTTTCCATTTACGGCGGTCGGATCGGGTTGATGTTTCAGATTGTGGACGATATCCTCAATGTGGAAGGAGACGGGGCAAAAACCGGCAAGAGTACCGGCAGCGACGTTTCCCGGGGGAAGCTTACCTTTCCGTCCCTGTTCGGGATGGAGGCCTCTCGCGAAAAGGCAGGAAGGCTGTTGCAGGAGGCATTGGCTGCCCTGTCCGGATTTGGTGCAGACGCCATGCCGCTGCGTTTGCTGGCAGAAGGTATCATGGACAGGAAGGCTTGATGTTCTTTTTATGCCATTGCATCATGACCGATGTGGCGGCACAGATAAAATTAGGATTTTTAGAAAATGGAAAACATACCGTTGCCTAGTGAGTCAGGCTATTTGAAAAAAATAAACTCTCCCGAAGATATCAAGCAGTTAGATATCCCGGCTTTAAATGCTTTGGCTGCAGAAATCAGAACGTTAATGATTGAGACAGTTTCCCGGCAGGGTGGACATCTGGCTTCATCCCTCGGCGCGGTGGAACTGGCCGTGGCGCTCCATTACGTTTTTGATGCGCCCCGCGACAAGCTGGTCTGGGATGTGGGTCATCAGGCTTACGCCCATAAGATACTCACCGGCAGGAGAGACAGGTTTTCCAGCCTCCGCCAAAAAGGGGGGCTGAGCGGCTTTCCGAGGCGGGAGGAAAGTGTTTATGACAGCTTTAGTGTCGGGCATAGCGGCACGTCCATTTCGGCCGCTTCCGGTATCGCCGAGGCCAGATGCCTCAACGGCGAGAATTTTAAGGTTGTGGCGGTTATCGGCGATGGTTCCATGTCGGCGGGATTGGCCTTTGAAGGTCTGAATTGGTCCGGAGACCGTAAAAAGGACATGATTATCATTCTGAATGACAATGAACTCTCCATTTCGCCCAACGTGGGCGCCTTGTCATCTTACCTGAACCGCATCATGACCGGGCATACGGTGACCAGATTGAAAGCGGAGTTTAAGATTTTCCTCAAATCCATTCCTGTTCTAGGGGAGCCCATGCTCCGTTTTGTCCGGCAGGTAGAGGAGTCTTTGAAGGGCTTCGTGGTGCCGGGAATTCTCTTTGAGGAACTGGGGTTTACCTATGTAGGTCCGTTAGAGGGGCACCGCCTGGATCATCTTATCAAAAACCTGGAAAATGTGAAGGCATTGCAGTGTCCCGTGCTGGTGCATGTTGTCACGAAAAAAGGTAAGGGCTATCAGTTTTCTGAAGAAGATCCTCTGCGCTTTCATGGCATACCGCCTTTCCATATCGAGACAGGGGAGCTCCTGCCCGAGCGGGATTTGCCGGCGCCACCCTCTTACACCAAGGTGTTCGGGGATACGATGATCAAACTGGCGAGCGCAGATCGGCGTATTGTGGCCATTACCGCCGCCATGACCGAAGGGACCGGCCTGAGTCAGTTTGCGGCAAAGTTCCCCCGGCGTTTCTTCGATGTAGGCATTGCCGAGCAACATGCGGTTACCTTTGCTGCGGGTTTGGCCACCCAGGGGATTATTCCCGTGGTGGCAATTTATTCCACTTTCCTGCAGCGGGCTTACGATCAGATCGTTCACGATGTCTGTCTGCAAAAGCTGCCCGTGGTCTTTGCCCTGGATCGCGGGGGAATGGTTGGCGAGGATGGTTGCACCCATCACGGCATATTTGACTATTCTTTTCTACGTCCTATCCCCAATATCGTCATGATGGCGCCCAAGGACGAAAATGAACTTCAGCATATGCTTAAAACCGCTGTGGACTGCGGCAGGCCAGTCTCTGTTCGCTATCCGCGGGGCAAAGGCCTGGGCGTACCCATGGATGAGAAACCGCAAGCCCTTGAGATAGGAAAAGGAGAGGTTCTTGTCAAGGGTACCGATCTGGCGATTTTTGCGATTGGGGCTTCGGTCTCTCCCGCCCTGCAGGCGGCAGAGGCACTGCTCAAAGAAGGGGTCAGCATTACGGTTGTAAACGCCCGTTTTATTAAGCCCCTGGATGGGGAATTGCTCTGTGCCACCGCCCTTTCGCTGCGCCGTGTCCTGACGGTGGAGGAAAACGTTTTAATGGGCGGCTTCGGCAGCGCGGTGCTGGAACTCTTTACCGCGCAAGGTCTTCGTGGTGTCATGGTCCGGCAGCTAGGAATAGGGGATGCCTTTGTCGAGCACGCCACGCAGCATGAGTTGTGCTGCATGTGCGGCATCGATGCGGAAGCCATCTGTCAGGCCGTCCGCCGGATGGTGGTGTCCTGACGGGTGACATTATCTCCTTCACAAGAACAGGCACCTTTTCTTATTTTGGCCGTACACTTTAAGGCACTGTTGTTTTCAAAGGGGGTGGCAACTGGGGGGCTGCAAAATACGCGTCAAGAAATTGCTTGACAAATCCCCATGATTTCGGTTAGGGAGGGGTCTCCAAAGGGGAGTAGCAATCGGTCGCTGATTGATCGACCCGCAGTTCGTCAACACGGTGGCAACACCCGGGCGCGGGGCCTGATGCTCACACATCAAAGTATGCAAGACCTTTATGCAGGGTGCTTTATGCCGTGTGTAAGGGTCTTTTTTTTTACCCGCGGCAAATAAGAAACCTGAGGTACTGAATGCGCAATAAAATTATGGATCGTGAGATCGCTATGTTAAAAACGTGATATTCTGTTTTCCACTATCGCCGGGATCTTTGCCGGCGCCGTATCAATGCTGGCTAAAAGAGGAGGTTTGATTCTACTCAAAAATATAAATGTTAAGGAGGCAAAGAATGGTAGAGAGCTCAGTAGAAAGGGAAGAAGAGTATTTTGCAAGGCTGGAGTATGAAAGAAGGAAAAAAAATGAAGAGGAAAAACATGGTAAACTTGCAGAGATGGAAAAGAAAGCCCTCAAGGACCTCCATCATATGAAGTGTCCCAAGTGCGGCATGGAGTTGCTAGAGATCGACTACACAGGGATAACGATCGACAAATGTTCTGAATGCGAGGGTGTCTGGCTTGATGCTGGTGAACTTGAGGCGGTGTCAAAATTGGGAAAGACGGGGATGGACAAACTCTTCAGTGTGTTTAAGAGGTAAAGATGAAAGTGACCAGGGGAGATGTTTTGCACGGGTATCAAAAGACGATAGATGAGGCTATTGATGATTTAAAATCATCTCTTCAGGGCCTTTCCTCGGAAGAGGCAAAGAAGCGCCTGGAAGAATATGGACCCAATGAACTGAAGGAGGGGAAGAAAAATACTGCTCTGGGGATGTTTCTGAACCAGTTCAAGGATTTTATGATCATCGTCCTTATCCTTGCAGCCATCATTTCCGGGATCATTGGAGATGCTGCCGATACTGTCGCGATCATCGTTATCGTGGTACTGAATGCGATTATTGGCTTTGTCCAGGAGTACAGGGCAGAAAAGGCGATAGCGGCGCTCAAAAAAATGGCGTCTCATACGGCGATTGTTATGCGTAACGGCATGCCTTCAACCATACCGGGCTCCGAAATTGTCCCTGGGGATATCGTCATCCTCGATGCGGGAAGAGTTGTCCCCGCCGATATGAGAATTATCGAAACTGCGCAGTTGAAGGTGGAGGAGGCTGCCCTCACAGGGGAATCCGTGCCTGTCGAAAAGGAGACAGAAACCCTTCATGATGAACACCTCCCCCTGGGAGACAGGAAGAACATGGCCTACAAGGGGACCTTTGTCGCCTATGGCCGCGGGAAGGGGATTGTTGTTTCCACCGGGATGGATACCGAGCTGGGAAGGATCGCCACTATGCTTCAGGAGGGAGAGGAGGTGAAGACTCCTCTCCAGAAGCGGCTTGCGACCTTTGGACAGAGACTTGCCTATATCGTTCTCGCAATATGTGCCGCCTTCTTTCTGATCGGGACATTTAAGGGCGAGGATATGGCGTTGGTGCTCCTTACAGCCATATCCCTGGCGGTGGCCGCTATCCCGGAGGCCCTACCTGCGGTTGTCACCATATCCCTGGCGCTCGGCGCAAGGAAGATGGTGAAGCAGAATGCCCTCATCAGGAAGCTCCCGGCAGTCGAAACCCTTGGCTCAGTTACCTATATCTGCTCCGATAAGACAGGGACCCTCACGCTGAACAGGATGACGGTGGAGGAAATCCATGCAGACGGTATATCGGGACCTGTTGCAGACTTTGCCGCTAAAAGCTCCCTTGTCTTTGATGCATTATTTGAGGGTATGGCTCTGAGTAATGATACCTTGCCTGATGCCGTGGGAGAAGTCATGGGTGAGCCTACAGAGGTAGCCCTGTACATGGCTGCAGAAAAGGCTGGTTTTAGTAAGACGGTTCTGGAGAAGGCTAATCCCAGAGTCTCTGAGCTCCCTTTTGATTCTGACAGGAAGCGCATGACTACCTTTCACCGCGATGATGCGGGTCGCATCAGGTCATTTACCAAGGGGGCTGTGGAAGAGGTACTGGTCAAGTCCATCAATCTCCTCTCACCGGATGGCGGTGTCAAAGATATAGACAGGGATGAACTGAAAAGGGAAAGTGAAAGGATGTCCGCCACAGGCCTGAGGGTCCTTGCCGTAGGATCGAGGAGGTGGGAACGCATCCCGGAAAAGATGATTCCCGAGGAAGTGGAGTCAGACCTTACATTCCTTGGTCTTGTCGGCATCATGGACCCGCCGAGAGAGGAGGCTAAAGAGGCGATAGCGATATGCAAGATGGCAGGTATCAGGCCGGTTATGATAACCGGCGATCATCCTCTTACGGCACGGGCCATAGCCGGGAGGCTTGGTATCATAGAGGACGATGCAAGGGAGATCATTACCGGCAGGGAGCTTGAGAAGCTTTCGATGGAGGAGTTTGAGGAGCAGGTCGAACATATCAGGGTTTATGCGAGGGTTGCTCCTGAGCAGAAGCTAAAGATCGTAAGGGCTCTCCAGGATAAGGGCCAGTTCGTCGCAATGACGGGAGACGGCGTGAACGACGCCCCGGCGCTGAAAAGGGCGGACATCGGGATTGCCATGGGTATAACCGGGACCGATGTTTCAAAAGAGGCTGCCCACATGATCCTCCTCGACGACAACTTTGCCACCATAGTAAAAGCCGTCAAGGAAGGGCGACGGATCTTCGACAATATCAGGAAGTTTTTAAAATACACGATGACCAGCAACATGGGGGAGATCGTCGCCATTGTTGTCGCCCCCTTGCTTGGTCTCCCCATCCCGCTGCTGCCGATTCACATCCTCTGGATTAACCTTGTCACCGATGGCGTTCCCGGTCTTGCCCTTGCTGCTGAACCCGTCGAAAAGGGCATAATGCAAAGACCGCCGCGCCATCCGCAGGAAAGCATGTTTGCCCAGGGCCTTGGAACCCATATCATCTGGGTGGGTTTTCTGATGGGCTTTGCAACCATCTTTACCCAGGCCTGGGCTATAAATACCGACCACAGCCATTGGCAGACGATGGTATTCACCGTCTTATGCCTCAGCCAGATGGGTCATGTTCTTGCCATAAGGTCTGAGAAGGAATCGATCTTTGCCCAGGGGTTTCTTTCCAACAAGCCGCTGGCGGGCGCCTTTCTGTTGACCTTCGCAATGCAGATGGCTACTATATACATTCCTTCCCTGAACCAGATATTCAAGACAGAAGCACTTACAGCAGTTGAACTGGTAATCTGTCTTGTCCTTTCAGCGGTTGTGTTTGTTGCTGTGGAGATAGAAAAATACTTTAAACGGAGGGGGAAAGAACAGCTCTAACAGTGATATCGCAAAAAAGAGGTACGAAGGAATACAAAACGTGTTATCGTCATCGCAAAATAAATAAAAAAGGAGGCAACAGATGGACCAGAATCAACATTCCCAAAATGAGGTGGAAATGATCATAGAAAAGATCAAAGGGTCAAGTAAATTGATAATTATAGCAATTGCAGTCGTGCTGCTATTTATCGCTCAACCGTGGGTTATAGTGGGGCCGGGGCAACGGGGTGTCCTTATACGACTGGGGGCAGTACAGAAAGGGGTACTTGCGGAAGGGTTTCACTTCAAGCTCCCTTTTGTTGACAGTGCCGTGAAGATCAATGTTCAGGTGCAGAAGAACGAGGCCAAGGCCGAGGCAGCTTCGAGGGACCTGCAGATCGTATCTACGGTCATTGCCACAAATTATCATCTGATCCCGGGAGCAGTGGACGAAGTGTATCAGAAGATAGGGATGGCCTTTGAAGAGAAGGTGATCCAGCCCGCAGTGCAGGAGGTTATCAAGGCCGTGACCGCCAAATATACGGCGGAGGAATTGATAGCGAAGCGAGGCGAGGTCAGTTCTGCCATACGGACGGCGCTGGCCGAAAGGCTTGTGGTCTTCAATATTAAGGTTATCGAAGTATCTGTTGCGGAGTTCAACTTTGCCAGGACTTTCAACGAAGCAATTGAGGCAAAGCAGGTGGCGGAACAGCAGGTGGCCAAAGCAAGGAATGAATTGGAGAGGATAAAGGTGGAAAACCAACAGAAGATCAGTCAGGCCAGAGCTGAGGCCGAAGGGTTAAAGATCCAGAGGCAGGAGATAACCGAATCTCTTTTGAGACTTAGGGAGATTGAGAACACGCGGAAGGCGGTAGAAAAATGGGATGGAAAGCTTCCGAACGTGACCGGGGGGACAATACCGTTTATTCAGGTTAAGTAAGTTCAACTTCTTTAACGTGCAAAAAAGGGGCCATATTGCCGACATAAATTGTTATTTTTTCCATTGTGTTGATATCTTAATGATCGGGATGATAAATCGTCATATTTATAGGCAGATATGCATAACATACTGATATTATTCTCTATACTCTTATTGCCTCATCATTGCTCAATTCGATATAAAATATCTGTTATTGGCTATTTAGCAAATTTATCAACAGGCTTATCAACAATGATCTTCACATTAATGTTGATAACCGTTTTTACCTTACCGGGGGTGTTCGGAGGGCTTTCTGCCAATTGACAAGAGCGGCGCTTTTCTCTATATATCCGCTGGAAATTTATCCAGGGAGTTTTTGTGATCAACATCAACAACGTCAGTCTCAACTTCGGAGAGAAGCAGATATTCGAGCACCTCACCTGGTCGATTACGGATAAAAGCCGGATCGGGCTGGTGGGTGACAACGGCCAGGGGAAAACCACGCTGCTGCGCGCCATCATGGGGCAGGTCGAATTGGGCGAAGGCAGTATTGATATACCGAACCGCAAGAATCAAACCATGGGCTATCTTCCCCAGGATACGGTGGACTTGGAACCCATCGACCTGATCGGCTATTTTAAAAAAAGGAGCGGCCTGACGGAGTTGGAGCAAGCCATTAGAAACCATGAGCAGCAGTTGGCGGGCAGTTCGTCCGACTCCTCTGACCATCTGCAGGAGCTGGCGGCTTACGAGGCGGCCTTGGCGGCCTTCCAGGCGAAGGACGGCTATGCCTTTGAGGCCCGCGCCAAACAGATGCTCAAGGGCTTCGGCTTTAAAGAAGAGGATTACGTCAAGAAATGCACGGACTTTTCCGGTGGCTGGAAGATGCGGCTTTTGTTGGCTTTTATCCTGCTTTCCCAACCGGATATCATGCTGCTTGATGAACCGACCAATCATCTGGATACGGAGAGCATGGAATGGCTGGAGGCTCAGCTTAAGGATTATCAGGGGACCTTGATCGCCATCTCCCACGACCGCTTCTTTCTGGACAAGCTGATCCGGCAGATCGCGGAACTGGCCGGACGGAAACTTACCATCTACAAGGGAAACTATAGCTACTACCTGAAGGAGAAGGAGCTGCGCCTGGAGGCCCTCAGGAAGGAAATGGAACTGCAGCGGGCCGAAATCAAAAAGATCAATGAGTTCGTGGAGCGTTTCCGCGCCAAGGCTACCAAAGCCAAGCAGGTGCAGAGCCGCCTCAAGATGCTGGATAAGTATGAAGTCTTGCAGCAGGGAGAGAAAACACGGGCGGTGACGATAAAATTCCCCCCTGCCGTCAAAAGTGGTCGGGACGTCCTGGTTGCCAGGGATCTTGGCAAAAGTTACGGTGAACAGGAGGTTTTCCGCAATCTTGATTTCACCGTCTATCGCGGCGAACGGATTGCCCTCGTCGGCGTGAATGGCGCGGGTAAGACCACCCTGACGCGCCTCATCAGCAAAATGGAGTCGCCCACAGCGGGCGCCTTGCAAGATGGCCTGAATGTCAAGATGGCCTTTTATTCCCAGGAGAGTGCGGAAAACCTGGATTATAAAAAAACGATCTGGGAAGAGATCAGTGAAGTGGGAACCAGGAGCAGCGACCTGGAAAGGCGCAATCTGCTGGGGGCCTTTCTTTTTTCCGGTAACGATATTCACAAGGAGGTGTCCGTCCTTTCAGGGGGAGAGAAATCGCGTCTGGCTTTGCTGAAGATCATGCTCCAGGATGCCAATTTTTTGATCCTCGACGAGCCGACGAACCACCTGGACATCAAGACCAAGGACATCTTCCAGCATGCTCTGCTCAACTATCACGGCACTTTGGTCATTGTTTCTCATGACCGGTATTTCCTCGATTGTCTCGTTCAGCGGGTCATCGAAATCCGGCAGGGGAGGATTTATGAATATACGGGCAATTATTCATATTTCGTTGAAAAAAGACGGGCGCTTAGCAATGTGCTTCCTGCATCTGGCAGCGATGTCGCAATAGACGCCGGCCGAAAAGAGGCAGGGGGGGTGACGGCTAATAAAAGTATTTATAAGACGAAGGAAGAAAAGCGCCGGGAGGCCGAAGTCAGAAACAGGCTTGCCGGGGCGCGCGGCGACTTGAAGCAAAAAGTTGCTGTCCTGGAGGAACGCGTCGCTCTCCTGGAAGGGCAAAGGGCAGACAAAGAAAAAGAGCTTTGTGAACCGGCGGCATGCCGGGTGCCGGGGAAAATCAAGGCTCTGAACCAGGAATTAATCGCGATTTCCCGGAAACTGAATGCTTTCTACGATGACTGGCATGCTCTTACAGAGGAACTGGAAGGGTTCGATGTCACAATTGAACAAAATAATGCTTGACAAGCGCCGTTATGACAACTAAGTTGAAAATCATTATCAGTTGAGGTGGCCATTTGAAGGCGCTGAAGAGAAAAACATTTAGGGAATTCATCGCAAAGCAGGGGCTCAAATCAACGCGGCAGCGTGATTTAATCCTGGAATTCTTTCTTGCGTCGCAGCAACATCTCAGCATCGAGGAACTCTACCTGAAATTGCGGGCCAAGCACCCCGGCATTGGTTATGCCACAGTTTGCCGCACGTTGAAGCTTTTTTCCCAGGCGGGGATTGCCCACGAGATTCATTTTGGCGATGGCCAAACGCGCTACGAACATGTGACCGCTGACGAGCATCATGACCATCTGGTCTGCACTTCCTGCGGCACGATCGAAGAATTTGAAAACAAGGCGATTGAAGAAATTCAGCTCGCTGTGGCCGACAGCCATGGTTTTCTGATCAACAGTCACAAACTGGAACTTTATGGCCTTTGCGCCAGGTGCCGCAAGTAAAAATTTTTTGCCGGTAAAATGAAAATGATATTCATTAACAATCAATGGAATGAGAGTAAAACCATATGAAATTATTCGGTAGTAAGTCTTCCTGCCATACACCTGCCGCCGACGTTAAATGTGGGGCGAAGAAGGTGGCCCTGGTGGGTAATCCCAATGTGGGGAAGAGTGTCTTGTTCAATGCTCTGACGGGGAGCTATGTGACTGTTTCCAACTATCCCGGCACTTCCGTGGAAGTGGCGCGGGGTACGGCGGTGATCGAGGGCGAAAATTTCGAAATCATCGACACACCGGGAATGTATTCGCTTCTGCCCATGACCGAGGAGGAACGGGTGGCCCGGCGGATTATCCTCGACGAGCCGCTGGACGTCATTATCCACGTCGTGGATGCCCGGAATCTGGAACGGATGCTGACCATGACCTTGCAGCTGCTAGAGACCGGAAAGCCGGTGATCCTGGTGGTGAATATCATGGACGAAGCGGAGCGCCTGGGGATTAGCCTTGATATCCCGCTGCTTCGGCAGAGGCTGGGGATACCTGTTGTCGGGGCTGCAGTCGGAAAAAAGCGCGGGGTCGCCGAGATACGGGAAAGTCTTGTCCGGACGCGGGAGGCCAGCCGGACATTGCCTCCTTACAGTAAGCGTCTGGAGACTGATATTGCCGAGATTACCGGACTTTTGCAAAGCAGATTCAGTCTTGCGGCCAAGGCCGTTGCCCTGCTGCTCTTGCAGCGCGATCAAGAGATGACGGACATGGTCCGGGCGGCGGAAGGGGAAGGCTTTGCCGTGGTGGAGGCAAAGATCAAAGATAGGGCCTATGCCCGGCGGGAATCTTTTCACCTGGATCTTTCTCTGGAACGGAAGAAGATTGCGGAAATGCTGCTGGCGGGGGTCTTCCATGCTCCGGATAAACGCCGGGTGTTGCTTAGTGAGCAGCTTTCCCGCTGGACGGTGCAGCCTTGGACAGGTGTGCCGCTGCTGCTGTTTGTCCTTTATTTTGGCCTCTATGAGTTTGTGGGCGTTTTCGGTGCGGGAACGCTGGTCAATTTTCTGGAAGGGACGGTATTTGAAGGGCATTTCAATCCCTGGATTATCGGCGTTGTGAAGAGTTTGATCCCCTGGCCCGTCTGGCAGGAACTCTTTGTCGGGGAATACGGCATCATTACCCTGGGGGTGCGTTATGCCGTGGCCATTATCCTGCCCATTGTGGCGACCTTTTTCCTGTTTTTTTCCGTCCTGGAAGATAGTGGCTATTTCCCCCGGTTGGCGCTGCTTGTGGATCGTCTGTTTAAAAAGATCGGTCTCTCAGGCCGGGCTGTCATTCCCATGGTGCTCGGCTTCGGCTGCGATACCATGGCGACGATGGTTACCCGCACCCTGGAAACAGTAAGGGAACGAATCATTGCCACGCTGCTTTTGGCTCTGGCGATTCCCTGTTCCGCCCAGTTGGGGGTCATTATGGCGCTGCTTTCCCAGGAGCCGGGCGCCTTGCTGGTCTGGGTTGGCTGCCTGATCCTCGTCTTTCTGCTCGTTGGTGTACTTGCCGCCCGGCTTATCCCCGGTGAAACACCCATGTTTTATATGGAGCTGCCGCCCTTGCGCCTGCCGCAACTGGGGAATATCCTGACCAAGACCTATACACGCATGCAGTGGTATTTTGTGGAGATTCTGCCACTCTTCCTCCTGATTTCCGTGCTTCTCTGGATCGGCAAGATCACCTTCTTTTTTGAAAAAATGTCCTCCTGGATGGCGCCGGTCATGGCGAGCCTCGGCCTACCCAGAGAAACAGCGGTGGCCTTCATTTTCGGTTTCTTCCGCCGTGATTACGGCGCTGCGGGCCTCTATGATCTGCATACCAAGGGTCTGCTTAATCCGCGGCAGTTGACGGTCGCGGCGGTTACTCTTACCTTGTTCCTGCCCTGCGTGGCCCAGTTTCTTGTTGTCAAGAAGGAGCGGGGGATGAAGGTTGCCGCCGCCATCGGGATTTTTGTGAGCTCCTTTGCCTTCGGGACCGGTTATCTGCTGAATAAGCTGCTCCTGGCGACGAGGTTCCTGTGATGCGTTGCGATTTTTGCGGCTATGAATTCCAGGAAGAGGAAGGCAACCGGGGCTGCAAAAGCTGTCCTGTCAGCGCCGGTTGCCGCATGGTGAAATGTCCCCGGTGCAACTATGAAATTCCTCCCGAACCCCGGTGGATCGGAAGGCTGAAAAAGCTGTTCAATAAATAGGATTTTTCATAGAGAAAGTGCTAACATCCAGGCCATGATTCCTGAGCCCGATAACCTAAAGGTCACAGGTAAGCGGGATAAGCGCGTTGGCGTACTTGCTTTCCATCGGAAGGCAAGTACGCCAACTTACTAAAAGGAGTGACGTATGAAGCTGTCGGAAAAAGCGGAAGAGATTCTGGAAGCCATGTGGATTGCCGCCGAGGAGAAGGGGCAGGGATTTGCGGAGATTGAGCAAATTGGCATTGCGTCCAGTGACCCGGCCTATAAAGAGCTGAAGCAACTGGCCTTTATTGAAATAAAAGAGGGGCGGGTCTATTTCCGCCCGGAGGGGAAGGATGAGGGGCGGAGCACCATCCGACGCCACCGTCTGGCCGAGCGTTTGATGATGGATGTCCTGAATATCAGGGGAGAAAATGGTGACAGTAAAGCCTGTCAGTTCGAACACCTGCTGAACGAAGGGGTTGATGCCCGCGTCTGTGCGATGCTGAATCATCCCGCCACCTGCCCGCACGGCAAGGCCATCCCGCCCGGCGACTGCTGCCGCGAGGCTAAGCAAAGCGGCGACTTGGGCGTGGTACCCCTTACGGAACTTAATCCGCATGAAGAAGGTCAAATCGCCTATATCCAGACGGAGGACAGCAAAAAAATGCAAAAATTGGTGGCGATGGGCGTGCTGCCCGGCAATCGCATCCGTCTGCTGCAGGCCTTCCCCTCCTATATCTTCCGGGTCGGCTACGCGGAGTTTGCCGTTGATGCCGAGATGGCGCGGGAGATATTTGTCAGCCGTTAAAGATCAAATACCGCGCTCATGATTGTGTGGTCGGAAGGCTTGTTTTCCAGGCGCGGTTGCAGGTCGATGGTGCAGTGGACCGATTTTGCCGCCAGCGG
>Ga0082335_1006200_pt1 | contig 15640 bp, 12 predicted proteins | sample Subgrocontami58m_FD_72375 | JGI IMG/M metagenome (GOLD analysis project Ga0082335, IMG submission 72375) | Subsurface groundwater microbial communities from S. Glens Falls, New York, USA - GMW37 contaminated, 5.8 m (SPADES assembly) (version 2) ... | reverse complement strand
CGAGCTCCAGCACCCGTCGCTCGTTCTGCACCTGGATGAGCCGGAGCCGCTCGATGTCGCGGAGCCGTTTCCGCTCGAGCGTCGCGCCGACCCGCGCGCGAAAAATCACCGATTTCACCGGCTTCAAAAGATAATCCTCCGCGCCCAACTCGATGCAGCGCACGACCGCATCGAGGTCGTCGACGCCGGAGCTCACGATGACCGGCAGTTGCCGCCGCGCCGGATCCGGATCGTCGCGCAGCACCTTGAGCACGCCAAAGCCGTCGAGCCGCGGCATCTGGATGTCGAGGATCAGCAGGTCGAATTCCCGGGTGCGAATGTGTTCCAGCGCCTCGAGGCCATCGCCTGCCGTGGTGACGTTCTTATAGCCAAAAAGGTCCAGCTTCGCGACAATGACATTGCGCAACTCGACGTTGTCATCGACGACGAGGATCGAGGCCAGGTGACCGTGCGGGTCGGAAGCCGCGAGCTGCAGTTGCGCAATCTGCTCGGTGTTGAGCCCGCCCTTCGCCGTGGGTTGGAGCAATTGAAAGGCGCGGGACTCGAGGGGGCGCAACGAGGTCATGGCGCGGGAGTGTAGGAAGTTTTCGCCGGACGCAAAGAGCGGTTTTTGCGCAGTGCCACCTACGCTTACACCGAGTCACCGGAACTTGCGGGTTGTACCCGCCGCCCCGGCTGCTTTCGATGCGACGCCATGCTTCGGAAACTCGCGCTCGTCGTCCTTCCCCTCCTCCTCGTGACAGGTTACGCCGCGGCCGACCGGCGACCGAATGTCGTGCTGATCCTCATCGACGACTTCGGCTACGAATGCGTCACCGCGAACGGCGGCCAGAGCTATCGCACGCCGGTGATGGACCAGCTCGCCGCGACCGGCGTGCGCTTCGAGCAATGCCACGTGCAGCCGCTGTGCACGCCCACGCGCGTGCAGCTGATGACCGGGCTGAGCAATCGCCGCAATTACACGCACTTCGGCCACCTCGATCCGTCGCAGACGACGTTCGGCAACATCTTCAAGGAGGCCGGCTACGCGACGTGCATCACCGGCAAATGGCAACTGAGCAACGGCTACGAAGGCCCGGGCCATTTCGGCTTCGACGAGTATTGCCTGTGGCAGCTGACGCGCCGGCCCGGTCGCTACAAAAACCCCGGGCTCGAGATCAACGGCAAGCCGCACGACTGGACGAAGGGCGAATATGGGCCGGACATCGTGAACAACTACGCGCTCGATTTCATCACGCGGCAAAAAGACCGGCCGTTTTTCCTCTACTACCCGCTGATGCTCACGCATGCGCCGTATGATGCGACGCCCGACAGTCCGGATTACACGACGGCGGCGAGCGGCGGCAAAGGCAACTACCAGCATTTCGCGGACATGGTGGCGTACACCGACAAGCTGATCGGCACCGTCATCGCGAAGCTCGAGGCGCTGCACCTCCGCGAAAACACCGTGGTGCTCGTGGTCGGCGACAACGGCACAGGCCGCGGCACGCCTTCCAAATTCAAGGGCCGCGACGTCGTTGGCGGCAAGGGCACGACGACGATGTGGGGCACGCACGTGCCGGCGATCGGCAACTGGCCGGGACATTTTGCGTCGGGCAAGGTATCGACGGACCTGATCGACGCGACGGACTTCCTGCCGACGATCTGCGAGGCGGCGGGAGTGCCGCGGCCGGCCGCAAAGCTCGATGGCCGCAGTTTCCTGCCGCAGTTGCGCGGGGAAAAAGGCCAGCCGCGCGAGTGGCTGTACTCGTGGTACAACCCGAGCGGCGGCGCGACCGCGAAGGCGGAGTTCACGCACGACGCCAAGTACAAGCTCTACATCGACGGCCGTTTCTTTCGCGTCGACCGCGATGACAGGGAGGAGTCACCGCTCAAGGACGCCGCGCTCGACGCCGAGGCGAAGGCCGCGAAGCAGAAGCTCGCCGCGGCCCTGCAACAATTCGCCGGGCCGCGCCCCGAGGTGTTCGTCAAGCAAAGTCAGCCCTTTGGCGGCGAAGCGGGTGAGGATGCCGAGGGCCAGAAGACGGACAAGAAGGCCAAGGGAAAACGGAAGAAAAAATAACACGAACTGGGCTCGGCATCGAATGGCGCCAAGTCGAGCTGTAGCGCGGTCAATCTGACCGCGCACGTCGGGCGAATCTTCCTGTTCGTAGAGGCGCGGCCAGGTTGACCGCGCTACGCTCGCACGGCGATGCGAACGATCGCCGGTGGTGATACGTTCGCGCGCTCCTTCCGGCAGGCGCACGCGATTCAATTACGCCGCCGCCGCCGCCTTCAGGCGCGCGCGCACGAAGGCGATGTGGCCGCGCAGCGCGTAGAACTGCTCCCCAAACGAGGCGGGCACCTTGAGCGCGTTCACGCTGCTCTCGATTTCGTCCAGTCGCACGAGCAATTCGCTCGCGCGCGCGGGCGTCAGGGGGAAATCGGCATCACGCTCGAGCCGCAACATCGGCCGATAGCAGCGATAAATCCGCAGCTGGACGCTCCACTTGTACGCGATCGGCAGGAGCCGAACCGCCGGGATCAAGATCAGGACGATCGGGACGATCGCCACGAGCACGCGGTTGATCAGGCTCGCCAGCCAGAACGACGGGATGAGCCGGTAGGTGAAGCCGAGGCCTGATTTATAGTAGCGCTGCGCGTCGGAGCTGATCGGAAACTCCCGCTCGAGCGGAGCGGGAAACTCACCCCGGCGCGCGAGCAGTCCGGGCCGGCCATGGACGTCCCGCGCGGCGTCGAGCAATATGTCCGAGAGCGCGGCGTTCAATCCCTTGCGCGCAACCAGTTCGACTCCCGGCCCCACCAAGGCGATGTCCTGCGGCGGCAAGTTCTTGCCAAAATCGATCGAGCCCTGCGGCAGGACAATCTTGTTCAAGTAGGGCACGCGCCGCACGTAGGCATCGGCCTGCGTGAAGTGGTAAAGCTGCACGTCGTCCGTCCGAATCAGCGTGCGCAACGTATTGAGCGACGCCGCCTCGCCCATCAGGAATATCGCGTCGAGCCTGTGCTCGAGCAGGGCGGCCGATGCGCGATCCGCCTCCTCCTCGACCAACACGGTCGGCGCACCGGTGATCCCGTTCATCTGCAGCAGCGTCATCGCCAGAGTGTGCGTTGCCGTGTCCTTGGCGCCTACGCCCAGGCGTTTGCCAGCGAGTTCCGACAATCGGCTGACGCGCGCTCCGCGATAAAACACCCAAAGCGGCTGAGAAGCGACGCTGCCGAGCGACATCACGTTCGGCGGCGCTTTGTCGCCCACCAGCCCACCCTGCACGAACCCAATATCGCCTTCGGATCGTTCGAGCCGTTTCAAATTGTCCAGCGAACCGCCGGTGGAGACCACGCGCAGCTTGATCCCGCGGTCGGCGAGCAGCCTCTCATAGTTCTTCGACTCGGGATTCGCTCCCTCGACGAAGTGCGCGTAGCGATCGAACGACGTGCCCGGCGGACCGGTGAGAATCGTCACGGTCCGCGGCGGAGCCGAAAGCCACAGCCACACGAGTGCCGCGGCCGCCAGGAATGCGAGAAACAGCGCGACGATGGTCGCCAACCATGGGCTGAAGCCAAACGTCTCGATCAGTGTGGTGACGATCTTGGACCGTTTGTCGGACGCTTGTTTCATGGGTATGGGCGATCGCGGAACAACCTGACTACCGTCACGCGGCCCAAATGTTCAATCCTTTCGCAGCGGGTCAACCAGCCCGGACACTGTTCCGCGATCCCTTGCTGCCGCCGGGACGAGGCTGGCTGTCGTAGCGGGACGGGTGAGCGTTTCGGCCGGCCTCGACGAAGCCGGCGACAGCGAAGGCCCCGGCGCGCACCATCATTGTAGCCTGGGTCGCTGACCCCGGAAATGCCAATCCGCGCCTCAAGGCGCCTCGAAGATCTCGAGCAGCGCCTCGCCGGATGCGCCGGAATTGCTGCGGACAATCACCGTATAGCTATTGCCGGCGGTCGCCGTCACAATGACCGCGGAGTCGCGGCTGCCCGGCATGAGCGCGGCCGCGCCGACTGCGCCAAATGTTGGTGCAAGCTCCGCGCTCCAATCGTCGTTCTCCGCGACCTTGACGCCGTTCTCGTAAATCTCGACCGCGGGATCCGCAAGCGCGTCACCCACCCCGAACGCTTCGAGTTGTGGGCCCATGGCGCGAATCAACAACCGTTTGGTTCCACTGCCAGTCAGGCTTAACCCGCCGATCAACACCTGATCGCCGCTGCCCACCATCGCGCGAGCGGAAAGGTTGACGATTTTCGAGTCCGTCGTCGCGGCCGTGTCGTAAATTTCCACCAAAGCCACGCCGCCGGCGTTCCCGCGCACGACAGCCGTGCCGGGCCCGGCGGGCAGGTCAACCATCAGGCCGGCATCCGCGCTGCCCACCGGCAGCGGAAACGCGCCAAGCGCGGCAAAGCCACCGGCATCGGCCGCCAGCCAGTTGTCGTTCTCTGCCGTTTTCACGGAGCTGGCGTCGAAAACCTCCAATCGCGGATCCGGCACGCCGTTCTCGACACCGAAGGCGGCGAGCGAAGGCCCAATCGCGCGCAAGGCGAGCGACTTCGGCGCGGCGCTCTGCAGCACGAAGCCGACGCTCAGAGTCGCCTGGTCTGAGGTGAGCACCGAACGGACCGAAAGGTTGGAAAGAAAGGCCTCCGGCGGCGGGGGCGCGATGACCACCGGCGAAACCGGCGGCGTGGCGAGGGACACGGCCACGCCGGAGCTCGTCTTTGCACCATAGGGATTCGCCACGCCCACGCTGTAGACGCCGGCCGCAGCGGCGTTGATCATGGCGACGTCATAGGTGGCAGCCGTCGCGCCCGGAATCGCCACTCCGTCCTTGAGCCACTGATACGTCACATTGCCCGACGCATCGCTGAGCGCGGAGAGGATCACGGTTTGGCCGATGGGCACCGCGGCGGGGGACGACAGGCCCACGCTGACGGTCGACGGCGCGACGGGCGCGGCCACGAACTCGATTTCCCACTTTGAGATCCCACCGACATAAAGCCGCGCGACCTGGCCGGCGCGGCGATCCGTGCCGCCCGATTCCAGTCCCATCACCTGCGGGTAGAAAAAGTACCAGCCGGGGAACTGCGACTTGTCCATAATCTTCTGCGGCTGCGTCCAGGACTCCGGCCGCGTGATGTCCGTCGAAAAAGAAACGTACACGCCTTCCTGCGACCAGCCGGGGTCGCCCTGCGCATGGTTCAGCAACATCACGTAGCAGTTCAGATAAGTATTCCAGTGGATCGAGGGACCCCAGAAGGCATCCGGTTCGCTGGCCATCCAGCTCTTCTTCACCGGGAAAATCGGCGTCACGCGGCCGCCGCGCCCGGCTTCCTGCCAGGAGCCGTTGTAGTACTTCCAGACCTTCCCGTCCGGATTGAAGCGGTCGGCAAACGCCATTCGCGCCACACACACGCCCTGCGTCGCCGCCGGCCCGCCGTAGTTGTCGAAGTAGAAATAAAAGTATTCGCGCGAGCGATCGAGGATCACGCTGAAGTCGCCGTGCCCGCCGGCGAAATAGCCGTTCTGCGCCGTCGGATCGATTGGATCGCCGGACTCGAGCACGAAACCGAGATCGTTTAGCGTGTTGCCGCCGTCGAAAGAAACCACCGCGCCGATCTTTGGCGCCGTGAGCGTGGAGTTCGGGACCAGTTCGCCCGGCTCCGCGTGGTACCATCCCCACAGCACACCGTTGTCATCGGGCCAGACAGACTCGAGCCAGGTCGGCCAGGAATAACGCATTTCGAGGTTAATGTTTCGCGTCTCCCAAGGGCCGAATTGATTCGCCGCTTCGCTCAGCCACGGCCGCCCGTGCGAGCCGAACCAGAGCAGCTTGCCGTCGCGCCAGAAGGCCGGACTGTTGCTATCGACTGCCACGGGCATTTCGACGCGGCTCGCCGACCGCACGCGCGCCTCCTGCGCCGCAAGCGGCGACCCTAGGAGCACCGCCAGGACGGCAATCCAAACAAGCTGAAGCTGGCCTTTACCCATGTGTCCGGCATGCGACGTCGCGCAAGGCCCCGTGTTTCAGCCAACTGGAGGAAAGACTACGTATTCAGCCGGCTTTAACCGCAAATTAGCAGCAAAACAACCGGGAGGCTGGGGCTCCCATTGCGCCATCATCTCGGACGCAGATACTTACGGCACTACGTCAATACTTCAATGGCAGCAAAAGCTGACGGCGGATCGGAAAACGCCGCTTCACGGTAGTTTTCGACCGCGGGGGCTACGGCCCTCCCTGGCCAGCACCGATCTGAAACCCATCTTCTTCTGCCGGCTTGAAAGTCACGGTTTCTCCGGTGGACCCCTTCTTCCTGATTCCAAAAGAAAAATGTTCTTCGGTTTGGCTGGATTTTCTTCGCTCGTGGACTGCGTCGGTGGCGGCGGGCGGACGTTTGTCGTGAGGGTTTCCGCCGGCGAGGCTGACCGGAGCCATGCATCCTGTTGGCGAGCGCAAATGCCTGCATTGCGAGGAGTTTTTCACGCCTGATGCCCGCATTCGGAAGCGTCAGCGTTACTGGGGCATCTTCGCCCCGGTGATAGGCATTTTGACCCGCTTTCTCCGGCGCGGGCTTGCCCGCCTCAGGCGGGGACGCGCCGGCTCCATCGCGGAGTGTGGACAAGAAAAACCGGAGCAAAAGCTCCGGCTTCATAGAGAATAACGCCTCGGCCGCGCACTATGGCGCCAGAAGCATATTCCGCGAGTGCTTCAGCGTGCGAGTGACGGCCCGCTGGTGCTTGGCCGACAACCCCGTGTACTTGCGCGGCAAAATCTTGCCGGTGTCGGTCACGTAACGACTCATGGCTTGGGGCGTAAAAAAGGGAATCTCCGCCGGCGTGGGCGTCTGCTGCTTCTGTTCGGTGATGCTGCTCATTTTGGTGGAGGGAGGACGGTGGGGGCCCGCGGGCGGTTGTCAATGCTGGCTGTCATCGTTGTTCGCTGCCTGGTCCTTGATCCCCGCGCAAAGCCCGGCCGCGCCTACTTCTCCACGTCCCCATCATTCTTCGCCATCACGACGTAGTAATCCTTGTACGACTTGTCGTAGTACTGCGCGTAGTAATAGCCCGAGACGGCCAGGTTCAGTCCATTCAAGACGGCGCCGAAGTTTGGCACGTTGGCCTCGAGCAGCTTCTTCGCAGCGAATTGCGCGGCCTTCCGGCGGACCTTGTTGAAGTAAATGGTGAAGATCGAGCCGTCGACCAATGGCAGGACCACCAAGGCGTCGCTCACCGCGGCGAGTGGCGGCGTGTCGATGAAGATGCGATCGTACCGCTTTTTCAGGTCCGCCAGCATTTGCTCGAATCCCTTGCTGTTCAGCACCTGCGTGGGGTGCTTCGCCCGACCGCCGGCGGGCAGCACATCGAGGTTCCGGTGCACGTCGCGGAGCAAGACCTCCTCGAGCGTCGCTTTGCCCGCGGTAACATCGATCACCCCTCTGAGATTCTCCAGGCGGAACGACTTGTGAATATTCGGCTTCCGGAGGTCGCAGTCGATGATCAGGACCTTTTCGCCATGCGCCGCAAACGTCAGCGCGAGATTCGTCGTCGTGAATGATTTCCCTTCGCCCGGCACCGTACTGGTAATAAGAATACACTTGGCGTTCTTGCTCTCATCTTTCAGCCGGAGGCTGGAGTGCAGGGTGAGGAAGGCCTCGGCCACCTGGCGGTCCGCGTCGGTCGTGACAATTTGCGCCTTCTCGGCGGCGTCCATCTTCTTGATCTGCGGAATAATCCCGATCAACGGCAGCCCGACCACGCCCTCGATGTCGAACGAGCTCTTCACCCGATCGTCGATGAACGCGACAAAGAACGCGAAGGCGATTCCGAGCCCGAGCCCGCCCACCACCCCAAGTCCGAGATTGAGCGGGACATTGGGCGAAATCGGCTTCAGCGCCGGCGCCGCGATATCGACCACGCGCGCATTCTGCACGTCGATGCTGCTCATCATCGTCTTTTCCCGCGCCTGGGCAGCGATGCTCTGCAGAATCGTGTTCTGCGTCTGAAATTCGCGATCGAGCTGATTGTACTCCACCGCCATCCGATCCAGCATCAGCACCTCGGCCTTGTGTTTCTCCAGATCAGCCTTGCGCTGTTCGTGATTGCGGAGGGCGGACTGGTATTCCCCTTCCACCTGTTCACAGACAGAATCGATCGCACGCTGCAGTTCGCGCTGCGTCTGCTCGTAGGTGTTCACCGCCGCGATCATGTTGGGGTGCTTCGCGCGGAACTGCTCGCTGAGCTTGGCGATCTCGATCTTGTTCGCGGCGAGTTTCTCCGAAAGGCCATTGATCAGCGGCTGACTGGCGATGAACTGCAGACCAAGGAGGTCGGCACCCTTTATACGGTGTTCCTTGATCTGGTTCAGCCGAACCTCGGCGGCGTGGAGCGCAATAGCGGCTTTCTGTTCCTCGGCGTTGATCGTCTTGAGCGAATCGCTCACGATGTCCTTCCGCTGATCGAGCGAGACGGTCTTGTTCGCTTCCTTGTATTCCTGGAGCTTTTGCGCGAGCTGGTTCACGCGCCGCTGCTGATCGGCGACGGTGACCTGCAGCTCTTCGTTGGCCTTCGTCTGCATCTTCAGCCGCAGTTCGCTGTTGTTCTTCAGATACTCGTCGGCAAAGAGGTTTGCGACTTTGGCGGCAACGACCGGGTCGGGGTGTTGGTAGGCGATCTGGACCACCAAGGTGAGCCGCTGCGGAATGACTTTCCGTTCCTTCGCAATTTTCCGTGCAACCCATGCCCGATCGGTGGGGGCCCCTTGGAAAGGGGCCACAAACGCGCGCACTTCATCAGGCGTCAGCCGATTGGCGACCCGCTCGATCATCGTGAGGCTTTCGATAATCTTGATCTGGGTGTTCAGGTCTTCCGCCGAACGAATGTCGTTATCGAGCACCTGATCACCCTTGATCACCGTCGGGTCGCGACGAAAAATCTGCACGGTGGTCGTCGACTGAAAGATCTTCGTGTCGCTCAGGGTAAAAACCAGCGCACTGGCGAAAATCACCAGGAAAACCACGATGATGTACCAAATCCGCTCGCGCAGAATGAGCAGGTAGTCCTGCAGCGTCCGCTGGACCTGCGCACCGCCGCTCTCGTGTTCGGCATAGCCAATGGCAGAGTAGCCCGCGTAATTGCCACCGTAGTTGTAGCCGTAGCCGCTGGCGTTCTGCGGCTGTTTTGGACCCGATTCGTTGGCCATGTGGGATAAAGCTTAGATAATCCGCTCCGGAATGTAGATGACGTCGTCTTTCTGCAGCGGTGTCGCATCGCGTGCCTCCTTGCTCGCCTTGTTCCACATCGCGTCGACATTGATTTCCTCGATGACGGTATCGCCGTCGGCGTTTTTCCGTGTGAGCTTGACCTTCTTCAGGTCAGCCAGCCGCGTCGGGCCGCCGGCCTCGGCCAGCGCCTCGATGATGGTGAGTCCGCGCTCCTGCGGAAATTGGATCCGGCCGGGTTTGTTGACCTGGCCGGCAATGTTGACCGCCCGCTCCGCATATTTGATCACGTTGATGCTCACCTGCGGATTGACGAGGTAGTCTTTGTCGTAAGCCGCGCGAATGATGTCCTCGGCCTCGCGCCGGGTCTTGCCCTTCAGGTTCACGGTCTGGATCAGCGGGAGGTAAATGGTGTAATCGTTGGAGATGGTGACCGACTCGCTCTGCTTGTTCAGATCCTCGTGCTGGAAGACGTGAACGCGCAGGACGTCCTGGGGTTGGAGCAAGTAGTCTGCGCCGGCGGGCGCTTGTGATGGCAAATCGCTGCGCGCGGGATCCAGTTGGCGCGGATTGCGCTGCGCGTCGTCACGCGATGAATCCTGACGTGCTCCACGGTCCGCGGCGACGCCAGCGCCCAAAGGCAAGCAAATGGCCACAAGCAGCACCCGGAGCGCATGAGAGGTCGGACGATAATGCATCGGAAAAGAGATGGTGAGGCGACTGTGCAGGGTCTCAGTGGATGTGAAACGGGTCAAGTCGAGTTCAGCGGCGCAGGTGAGTATTTCGTAAGCGTACGAGCGGGTCGGAGTAACGTCGCATGAGGTCCGGCGCCATTTCCCTGTTTCATTCTTGGCTGGACCGGGGCGCCCTCGGACCGGTGGGACGCTTTTCGACGCGCTTTCTCCGGCGCGGGGACGCGCCGGCTCCATTTCTGCGTTTCGGGATCAAGATCCCCAATCTGCAGTCAAATTGGCAAAAAAGAAAAACGAGACCCGTTGCCGGGTCTCGTATGAAGAGGCCTTACCCTTCGACGCGCCCGCGTTGCTCGCTTGCTCCGGGTTGGATTGGGCGCCTGCGCAATCAGTACCGGAGGAACGCCGAGATACTGAAGACGTTATTCTTGAACTCGCTGGCGGAGATATCCGAGTCGTATTGACGATACGTGTACCCGCCGATGATTCGGATGTTGGAGCTGACGACGTAGGTGCCGCCGAGCGTGAGCTCGTAGTAGTCGTCCGTACGCGTGAAGTAATCGATTGAGCGCCAGCTCAGCCCGGCGTTCACACTCCACTGTTCGTCGATCTTCGTCATCACCATGCCATTGACGGTGAGGTTCCGCTGTTGCTGGCCTTGCGGGCTGGTGCCGTACATGTTCGAAGCACCGAACTGCAGGCTGGTCTTCGGCGTGACTTCGTAGCTGAAGCTCGAATCGATACCGAACGTGCTCTCGTCACCGCCGCGCTTGCCGGTCGTAGGATCCGCGCCATCTAGTTTGCGGGTTAACAAACCGACCGCGAGCTTCCCGGTGAACTTCGGCGAGAACTCGCCGCGCGCACCGACGTTGAAGAAGTGGTCCTTGGAATCCTGGCCAAAATCGACGCTGTAGTCGGTATACGTGTAGCCGACGCTCAGATCGACCTTCGGCGTCCACTTGTAGTAGAAGTTCAGCGGGATGGTGACGCTCTCGGAATCCGTGTAGCCGACGCGCTTGTAATTCTCGTTGTTGTAACTGATGGCGGCACCGACCGCGGTAATTTGCGAGATCTCCACTTCGCCATTCGCGCCGAGCGAAAAGATGTCGCGGCGAACCAGACCGTTCGCAACGCGAACATCAGCGTTGTTCTGATTGAGCTCGTGATAGCCGGCGTTGAACCCGAGCTTCATCTTGCCATCGTCGTACTTCGAAACGAAGTCGCTCCCCAACAGATCCGTGTTCAGGTTGCTGTTATCAGAATAGGTCTCCCAAGAGTAGTTCAGCGTAAGCGAGCCTTGAAGTTGCGAGTTCTTGCCGAAGTCGAGTTCGAGGCCCGGCGTAATGTTGAAAATCGTATCGTTGGTCTTACTTTTCGCGAGGAAGATATTGTCGTCGTACCGAACCCCCAGCGAGCCCGTCAGAAAAAGCTCGGCACTGTCGCCGATGGCCATAAACGGAGCAGCCTGGCTCGCGGTGGCGAGGGAAGCGGTGATCAAAGCAAGGCGGATGGTTTTCTTCATTGGCGTGCGGTAAAAAGTTCAGCAGCGGCGTTGGGTTTCTGAGGGCCGTTGCGCTCGTTTGCGGCAGCGGGAGCGCCACAGCCAACGATAGCCCCGGAAGACAGGCCGCCATGAAAACGGGAAGAGGTTTTGATGCGCAAGCGTATTTTAACACGCGATTTTCGCGCTTGACTGTCGCGCAGCGCGAGCTTTGCGGCGTGGTGCAAGTCATTGGAGTGGTCCTCGCGCGCAGCGACGGAGAACGGAGAACGGAGAACGGAGAACGGAGAACGGAGAACGGAGAACGGAGAACGGAGAACGGAGAACGGAGAACGGAGAACGGAGGACCAAGGGCCAATGACTAATGACCAATCACCAAGGGTCGGGATCGTACCGAATGGTGTTAACAAAGCTTCTCGTCATGTTCTCGCGTAGCGCGGTCAACCTGACCGCGCCTCCACCGACCGGAAAATTCGCCTGAAATGCGCGGTCAGATTGACCGCGCTACCGCTCGCGCCTTCACCCGACAGCCGCATTGTCCAAACGCTTAACTTGGCACCATTCGGGTCGTATCCCGGCTGCAGCGAGCGCCAAACCGCGCGCAAACACGAATCACAGTCAGCAGGGGACGCGAAGCGCCCGCGGCGCGCGGCGCGTGGCCGCCGTCCTCCGGCGTCCGGCGTCCACTCTGCGCACACGAAAGAAATTGGAATCGGCGGCGAAACGCGCCATTCGCGGGGCCAAATGAATTACGCCCAGCTCGTCCAACCTCGCGTGCTCACCCAGCCGGTATATGAGCCGGGCAAGCCGATCGAGTACGTGGCGCGCGAGTTGGGACTCGATCCCGAGGGCATCATCAAGCTGGCCTCGAACGAAAACCCGTTCGGCCCATCACCCAAAGCGCTCGCGGCGGCGAAGCGCGCCCTCGAGCAGGGCCAGCTTTATCCCGACGGCGGCTGCTTCGAATTGCGGCAGAAACTCGCGGCGCGGTTTGCGTTGCGCGATGACCAGTTCGTCATCGGCAACGGCTCGAACGAAATCATCGAGCTGCTCGCCCACGCTTTCCTCGGCGCGGGCGACGAGGTCGTAATGGCCGCGCCGGCCTTCGTGGTCTACAAGCTCGTGACGCTGCTCTTCGGCGCGAAACCAATCGAGGTGCCGCTGCGCGCGTGGCGTCACGATCTCGCGGCAATCCACCAGGCGATTACGTCGCGAACCAAACTCGTCTTTGTCTGCACTCCGAACAATCCCACAGGCACGGCGAACACCGAGGCCGAGCTCGTCGCGTTCGTGACGTCGTTGCCCGACCACGTGGTTGCGGTGATCGACGAGGCGTACGCCGATTTCGTCGAAACCGCCCCGGACCTCCGTCCGCTGATCGCCGCCGGCCGCAAGGTGGTCGGGCTGCGAACGTTTTCGAAAATCCACGGCCTGGCGTCACTCCGGATCGGATACGGCTACGCCAGCGCGGAACTCTGCGGGCTGCTCAACCGCCTGCGACAGCCGTTCAACGTCAACGCGATCGCGCAGGCCGCGGCCATCGGCGCGCTGGACGATGATGCGTTCGCGCAGCGCTGCGCGACGGCAAACCGCGCGGGACTGGTCAAACTCGAGCACGGCTGCCGCGAGCTCGGCCTCGAATTCGTGCCGAGTGTCGCGAACTTCATGCTAATCAAGGTCGGCGACGGCAACCGAGTCTTCGATGCACTCCAGCGTCGCGGGGTCATTGTGCGCCCGGTGAAGTCGTACGGCCTCCCCGAGTGGATTCGGGTGACCGTTGGCACCGAGGAACAGAACGCGCGGCTGCTGCGCGAGCTGGCCGCGCTGGTGGGTGGAGTTATTCGTTGAGGGTTATCGGTTATTTCGCCAGACGTTGGTCATTGGTCAGTAGCCAGTAGTCGGTGGTCATCGCCGCGGCCTTGCGTCGGCGCGCGGCAGCCCCACGCTGGCCGGTTCGCATGAAACTCGAGATTCCGGAAGGCGACTTCGCCGGGTACATTTTCGATTTGGATGGGACGCTCGTCGACACGATGCCGCTGCACTATCGCGCCTGGGATCGGGCGATGCGGAAGGTCGGCCTGACGGCACCGCTCGACGAGGAGCTGTTCTACGCGTTGGGCGGAGTGCCGACCAAGCGCGTGGCGGAGCTGATCAGCGCCCACTACGGGCTGAAGGTGGATGTGGACGCCGTGTTTCACGACAAGGAGGCGCTGTTCCTCGAGTTGCAGAAGGACGCGAAACTGATCGAGCCGGTCGTCGAAATCGCGCGGCTGATGTCGCTCACGCGGCCGGTGTCGGTCGCTTCCGGCGGTCCGCGCGACATCGTGCGCCGGATGCTCGAGCTGAGCGGGCTCGCGGAATTGTTCAACGCCAACGGCTGGCAGCGCGTCGTGACGCCGGAGGACGTCGAGCACGGCAAACCGGCGCCCGACATGTTCCTGCTCGCGGCGAAACGGATGGGCGTTCCCGCCGGACAGTGCCTGGTTTTCGAGGACGCCGAGCCCGGCATGCGTGCGGCAGAGGCCGCAGGCATGAAGTGGGTGCGCGTCCCGAGTCGCGCGGTGCACCGCACGTAGCGCGGGCAATCTGCCCGCGGTGAAATTCGGTACGGGGACCGGACTGCGTTTCGAGCACGCTCAGATTGAGCGGGCTACGACTGGCGCGACCCCGCACGCCTCGCCTGACATGCCATCCCTCTCCGGCGCGGGGGCGCGCCGGCTCCATCGATTTGCTCAAGTGCGTTTCAGGCCGCGCCTCAGCGCCGCCGCACCTCCGCGGTCGGCTGCGCGCAGCAGCGCTCGGCCGATCGGCTCTCCCAGCCGATCACTTTGCCGTGGCGGTCGAATTCGAAGCGGCAGCAATCCTGCAGTTTCTTCTTCAACCGCGCGCGGCCGCGCTGCACGCGCGATTTCACGGCGGTGAGCGAGAGTCCGCTGCGCAGCGCGATCTTCGCGAGGGGTAGCCCTTCGAGTTCGGCCAGCCGCACCGGCTCGCGGTAGAGCTCGGGCAATTCCTCGAGGAAACGCTTCGTGGTGGCGCTGACGTTCGCGCGGAACTCCGCCAATTCGTCGGGGGCTTCCGCCGCGAGCACCGCCGGCAATTCTTCAGTCGGGCGAGTCCGCCGATAGAAATCGATCAACGTAGTGCGGGCAATTCGGTACAACCAGGCCTCGAGCCGTTGATCATCGCGCAACGCGCCACGCGAGCGGTAGACTTTCAGCAACGTCTCCTGCGTCAGATCGTCGGCCGTCGCATCATCGCGCACGCGTCGGCGAATGAAACTGCGCAATCGCGCAGAGAACTCGGTCACGGAAGCGTCGAAATGCGAGTCGAAGGCTTGAGGAGGCACAGAGGCGGAGGGCGGAAGTTGGAGGCGGGAAGTCGGAAGCCTGAGGTCAGAGGTCAGTTGTCTGTGGTCCATGGCATGTGGTCAATTCTCAGCCTCCGGCGGGAGGGTGGTCCGTTGTCCACGCTCAGTCGCGCCGCGGACGACTGAGGCACACGGCGGATCGGCAGCAGCCGCCTTGGAACTGGCCGGTCTGCCGAATTGCGCTGGGCGCCTGGTCGCGCGAGATCACGACAAAGCCGCGGCCGGCAAAGAACGTTTCGGCGGTGGTCGTCAACAACCACCAGCGCGTGACGCCCCACCCTGCCGCAGATTTTTCGAGCTGCCGCAGCAGCGCATCGCCGAGTCCCGCGCCCCGTTGGGGTGGCGCGACGACGAGCGAGCGCAGCAGTGCGTCCGGGGCGTGCACCTCGGCGCCGATCGCGCCGATGACACTGTCGTGTTCGTCGCGCGCAACGAGGAAGCGGGCGACGTGCGGTGCGATTTCGTCGTGCGGCAGCCCTGCCTCGCGGAGCAGTGCGACGATGGCAGGGATGTCTCGCTCCGTGGCGCGCTCGATCCGTCGCGGCGGCGTTGGCCGGCCGATGGGTTCGGAGTGGCCGGGAGGGACACCTGCCGCCACGGCGCTGTCACGCGGCTGGAGGTTTGGTTTCACGTGGAGTCGAGCGAAGACATCCAGAGCAGTTGTTTCAGGCCACCGGTTTATACGCGGTGATCAAGGCACTCACGACAAAATCGCCAGAGGTGCTGTCATCGGTCCACTCGCGAATCAACCGGCGCGAATTCTCGCGCAGCGTAATGTCGATGCGGCCAAAGCCCGCCGCCGCGAGCATGGCCTGGAGGTCCGTCACGAGGGCGGCTCCACCAATGCAGGCGCCGATCGCA